>Ga0209916_1000149_pt1 | contig 148762 bp, 124 predicted proteins | sample ThiBio_1000_plan_FD_183956 | JGI IMG/M metagenome (GOLD analysis project Ga0209916, IMG submission 183956) | Wastewater bioreactor microbial communities from Cape Town, South Africa - Thiocy_solids_2 (SPAdes) | ecosystem: Engineered > Bioreactor > Thiocyanate-remediating > Anaerobic-Aerobic ...
CAACGGCAATCTGAAGCTGGCGATTTCCTATCAAAACGGGATGGTGGCCAACATCAACAGGAAAACATTTGAATCCAAAGAACAGGATATTACGCTCACAGGTTTGGTGGATGTGCCGGTGATTCTTGATGCAAAAGAAGATACCTATACTGAAACCATCGGTATTGAATTCAACCCACAGGGGGCAAATCGTTTTTTTCATTTTAATCTGAATGAAATTCAAAACCAGATCTGCCCATTGAGCGATTTAATTGGCAGTAAAGGGAAACAACTAACACGACAAATTGCGGATACTGCATCGCCACAACAAAAAATAATATTGATACAGCAATTTTTAGTGAGGCAACTTCTGTTACATGATGAAGACCTTATCTTCGAATATTGTGTTGAAAAAATACAGGTTTCCAGGGGAACGATAACTGTTAAAGAACTGGAAAAGAAAACCGGCTACAGCAGCCGCTGGCTGAATATGAAATTCACAGAGAAGCTGGGAGTAAGTCCGAAAAATTTATCATCGGTCATTCGTTTCAGGCAATATTACCAGGCGCTGATCAACCATGATGAAAAAAGTTTTTTCAGAAACGATTTTTACAACCTGTATTACGATCAGTCGCATTTTATCAAAGCTTTCAAACGTTTTACCGGCCTGCTTCCCACAAGATTTGAAAAAGGAATCAACGATTTTGGAAGAATTTATTTTAATCCAGACTAAGGCATCAGGCCTGAGTTATCACTTCCGGTTTTTACAATTTCGACCCAAAGTTTTACTGTTGCTTTGTGATATCAATTTTAAAATAAAACAAAATGAAAAACGAAAATTACCGAAGCAGCATCACTGTCAATATCAGTGCCAAGGAGGCATTTGATGCTATTTGCCAGCCAACTAAATGGTGGAGCAAAACAATAGAAGGTGATACAAAAAATACAAATGGACTTTTCACTTATCATCCGGGCAATACATGGGTAAAATTCAGGATTGCAGAAATAATTCCCGGCAGGAAAATAGTATGGCATGTTACAGATTGCTACTTGCCTTTTCAGGAAGATAAAACAGAATGGAAGAACACGGATGTGGCTTTTGAAATTGAAGAAAACGGTAAAGGAACTAAAATCAAATTTACACATATAGGCCTTGTTCCCCAGGCGGAATGCTATCAGAATTGTGTAAAAGGCTGGAACCAGTATTTTAATGGAAGCTTGTTGAGTTTCCTGATTACAGGAAAAGGGCAGCCGAACTAAAGCCGCACTGTTCAATATCCAACTCCGGTCTTAAAATATCTCTCTCTTCCGATCGCCTCTGTTTTGTTCTCAAATTCTTCGGTGTAAAGTATTTCCCATGGACGATATCGGATTGTCCATCCTCTCTCTCCTGTTGAATTATGCTCCTCAATTCTTCTTGTCAAATCACTGGTATATCCTACATAAGTTTTTTGGTGAACCGCTGAATACAAAACGTAAACGTAATACATGGCATAAAAAAACCACTCGTCTTTTTGAGTGGTTTCTTGTGGTGAGAGGCGGTCCGCCGCGGCGGAGAACCGCCGACACATGCACTTTTTATCCATTTGGATATTTTTCTTTCAATAACCTCTTTATCATATCTCTTCCAACTCCGGTCTTAAAATATCTCTCTCTTCCGATCGCCTCTGTTTTGTTCTCAAATTCTTCGGTGTAAAGTATTTCCCATGGACGATATCGGATTGTCCATCCTCTCTCTCCTGTTGAATTATGCTCCTCAATTCTTCTTGTCAAATCACTGGTATATCCTACATAAGTTTTTTGGTGAACCGCTGAATACAAAACGTAAACGTAATACATGGCATAAAAAAACCACTCGTCTTTTTGAGTGGTTTCTTGTGGTGAGAGGCGGAATCGAACCGCCGACACAAGGATTTTCAGTCCTTTGCTCTACCGACTGAGCTATCTCACCAAACTTTTTCAGTTTTTTGCCGCCTAATTATTTCGCGAAAAAACTAATTGTTTTCATCAAACAATTTCCGCGGGCGGCAAAAATAGGGCTTTCGGTGAATTATCCGAATAATTTGTTGAAAAAATTAATTACCAAATTCTGAAAGAAATTTGATCCTCACAATTTTCAGTTGCTCCATAGAATAGTTCCCATCTGACAATTCTTTTTGTGCTACTTCCAGGCTGGACGTTTCGCAACCTTTGAAATAATCGATAATTTCCTCCCGTTCGTATTCTTCCATCCACTCATCTATAGCATAATCGAGATTGAGTTTGGTGCCACTGGCAACAATGGTTTCCATCTCATCCAACAACTGTCCCAATGAAAGTGTTTTGTGCTTGGCTATGGTTTCCAGTGGAAGCTTCTTATCAATATTCTGAATAATAAAAATCTTATTGCTGTTTTTGCTCGCTAAAGATTTCATTACAAAATCTTCAGGCTTTTCAATGTTATTTTCTTCTACATATTTTGAAATCAGATCAATAAACGGCCTGCCAAATTTCATCGCTTTCCCCATACTAACACCCTGGCATTTTTCCAGTTCTTTTGTCGATGTCGGATACAAAGTTGCCATGTCCATCAGGCTGCTTTCCAGAAAGATGACAAATGGCGGCAATGATCTCTTCTTCCCTTCCTGTTGACGAAGTTCTTTCAGCATCTCAAACAATCTTTCATCTGCTGCTGCTCCTTCACTGCTTTCAGCAACATCATCATCGTCATCTGTTCCCTCCGATTCAAACGTGTGATTGATTGCAATCTTAAATGAACCCGGTTTTTTCAAAAATGCTTTTCCGGCATCTGTAAATTTCAGGACACCATAATCTGCTATATCTTTTTTGAGAAAGTTGGCCAGAATCAATTGGCGGACCAAGGAATTCCAGAATAGCTCATCATGATTTTTGCCCGTACCAAATTCCGGAAGTTCATCATGGCGGTACATTTTTATCTGAGGAGTCGGATTCCCCATAATAAAGGGAATGACATAATTAATCGGGAATCTTTCTTCAAGTACCTGTACGGTTTTCAATGCTATTACAGCCTCATTCTTCACTTCAATCAACTCTTTGGGATGTTTGCAATTGTCGCATTTCCCTCCGCAATTGTCGTGAGGATATTCTTCTCCGAAATAATTGAGCAACATTTTCCTGCGGCAAACAGCACTTTCCGAATAGGCAACTGTTTCCCTGATCAACTGTGCCCCGATCTCCCGCTCCGTAAGTGTTTTATCGCGCATCAGATGTTCCAGTTTGGCAACATCATTATGCGAATAATACAAAATACATTTCCCTTCCAATCCATCTCTGCCCGCTCTCCCGGTTTCCTGATAATAATTCTCAATGGATTTTGGAATGTTATAATGAATAACAAATCGAATATCCGGTTTGTCAATTCCCATTCCAAAGGCGATGGTAGCTACAATGACCTGGATTCTTTCACTCAGAAATTTATCCTGTCTTTCCGTTCTGATTTTAGAATCAAGTCCGGCGTGATAGGCTGCGGCTTTAATTCCATTTGCATTCAACACATCCGCAATCTCTTCGGTAGTTTTCCGGTTGAGGGTGTAGATGATTCCACTTTTTCCACGGTTGTGGGCTACAAATTTTACAATGCTTTTGAGTGTTTGGTCTTTATTAATTTTGGGTTGTACTTCGTAATAAAGATTGGGCCGGTTAAATGATGAAATAAAAATCTTTGGATTTCTCAATCCAAGATTTTGCACAATATCACTCTGTACTTTGGGAGTAGCAGTGGCTGTTAATGCAATGATGGGGATTTTATCGTTGATAGAATCGACTACTTCCCGGATTTTCCGGTATTCCGGCCTGAAGTCATGTCCCCATTCACTGATACAATGGGCTTCGTCAACAGCAACAAATGATACTTTCAGATCTTTAAAGAATTCGATATTGTCTTCCTTGGTCAGCGTTTCAGGAGCCACATAAAGCAATTTCGTTTTCCCGGTCAAAAGATCATCCTTGACTTCTTTAACCTGAGTTTTGTTGAGTGTACTATTCATGAAATGGGCAATCTCATCTGTACTGCTATATCCTCTGATAAGATCAACCTGATTTTTCATCAATGCGATCAATGGAGAAACAACAAGGGCACAGCCCTCACTTATGATTGCCGGAAGTTGATAACACAGGCTCTTCCCTCCGCCGGTAGGCATGATCACAAAAGTATCGCATCCACTCAGCAGGCTTTTGATAACATCTTCCTGTGTGTCTTTGAAATTCTTAAACCCGAAATATTTCTGTAATTCCTTTTTTAGATTTTGGTCCGTGTCTTTCTTATGGCTCTGAACCGCCTTTTTTTCCGGTTTTTTCGCTTTTGGTTTTGTAGTAGGCATTGATTTTTTGTTCTATTCCTTCATAAATTTTAAAAAAGGGTTTCAAAGTTAATTTAAATGAAAGTGAAAAAGCGGTGTTATCATCTTTTTAACATTCATCACTCTCATTATGCCCTGAATGGCAGGATAGAAAGATACAACTATTTTACGGGAAAGAAAACTATCTTTATTTGACCCAAATTCTTTTAGGTTTGCAACCACACTGGATAAAACGAAGAATGTTTTGAAAACGAAAAATATTTTAATTGAAAAACAGGACATCGCCGAAACTGCAAGGCATACAATTCGCACAGAAGCCAATTCTGTTTTGGGACTGCTCGCATTTATAAATACTGATTTTGAAAAAGCAGTTGAGTTGATTTTCAAATGCAGGGCACGCCTGATTGTAAGTGGTGTAGGAAAAAGTGCGCTCATTGCGCAGAAGATAGCGGCATCTCTGAATAGCACGGGTACACCAGCTATCTATTTACATGCAGGAGATGCGCTCCATGGTGATGTAGGAATGGTACAGCACGATGACATTGTAATGATCATAAGCAAAAGCGGTGAAAGCGCTGAGATTGTCATGCTTGCCCAATTGGTGAAAAACTTTAAAAACACAGTCATTGCCTTGTGCGGAAATAAAAACAGCACACTGGTCAAACGCGCAGATATCTTTTTAAATTCCACAGTAGCTACCGAAGCCTGTCCCAATAACCTGGCGCCCACAAGCAGCACCACCGCTCAAATGGTGATGGGCGATGCGCTCGCTGTTTGCCTGATGAAACTCAGAGGATTTGAGGCGGAAGATTTCGCAAAGTTTCACCCGGGTGGCACACTCGGGAAAAGATTATTTTTGAAAGTGGCAGATTTGTATATTCACAATGAACGACCGGAAGTCAGGAAAAACAGCAGTATCAAAGATGTAATCATTGTAATGACAAAGAGCAGATTGGGAGCGACAGTGGTAACAGATGAAAACGGAAAAGTGGAGGGCGTCATTACCGACGGAGATCTGAGGAGAATGCTTGAGAAAAATATTTCAGAACCTAAAATAATGGGATCCGCATTTTTTGCCAAAGACATTATGAGCAAATTTCCCAAAACCATTCATCCGGAAGACCTCGCAATTGAAGCCCTTGATAAAATGAGGGCAAATAATATTACCCAACTGGTTGTTGCAGATGAAACCGGATACAAGGGAATTATTCATCTGCACGATCTGGTCAGGGAAGGAATAATTTAGACAGGAATGAAAAATAACAACAACAATTACGTTGCAATCATGGCCGGAGGAATCGGCAGCAGATTTTGGCCGGTCAGCAGGGCCGGTTTTCCCAAACAATTCCTCGATATTTTATACACGGGAGAAACGCTTATCCAATCAACATTTGAACGGTTCAAAAAATTTATTCCTCCTGAAAATATTTACATCGTCACCGCCGAAGAATACAAGCCGCTGGTGATAAATCAATTGCCCGGACTAAACCCGGATAATATTGTTTGCGAACCTTCAAGAAAAAATACGGCACCCTGTATTGCCTACATCAGTACAAAACTTGTTCAGCTCAATCCAAAAGCAAACCTTATTTGTGCCCCTGCCGATCACCTGATTTTGAATGATACGGGATTTGTAAAAGTTTGTCTTGAAGCACTTGGGTTCACAACAGAAAACAATGCACTTGTCACTTTGGGATTAAAACCCACTTATCCCAACACCGGATATGGTTATATCCAGTATGAACAGCCGGCAGTTTCAGACAATGTATATAAAGTAAAAACATTTACAGAAAAACCAGACCTGGAACTCGCAAAAACATTTATTGCAAGCGGTGACTTTCTTTGGAATTCGGGAATCTTTGTCTGGAAAGCCCAAAATATTTTGGCTGCATTTGAAAAACTATTACCCGAAATCTATGAGTTGTTTGATGGCGCCAGAGGAACTATGAATACCAATAAGGAAAGTGAAGCCATTAAATTAGTGTATCCTTTATGTTCAAATATTTCCATTGATTATGGCATCCTTGAAAAGGCTGAAAATGTGTATGTCATTCCCGCATCTTTTGGATGGAGCGATCTCGGCACCTGGGGCAGTGCTTATGAAAACCTGGAAAAAGATTACATGGAAAATGCGGTGGCCGGTGAGAATGTCATCTTATTCGACTCAACGAAAAATATAGTTCATTCAGAAGGAAAAAAGCTCATATTGTTGCAGGGGTTAGAAGACTTCATCGTAGTAGATACTCCGGATGCACTCCTTGTTTGCAAGAAAGAAAAGGAACAACAAATCAAAGAATATCTTTCAGAAATCAGGCGCAACAAAGGCGATAAATATTTGTAAATGTTAAAAGGAAAAATACCTGGCAAAGAAACTATTTTCACGACCATGAGCCAGCTTGCCCGTGAACACCAGGCAATCAATCTGGGACAGGGATTTCCCGATTACGATCCTGATCAAACACTCATCAACCTGGTCAATGAGGCGATGAACAATGGATATAATCAATATGCACCTGCGATGGGGTATTTGCCATTGAGGGAATCCATTGCTCAAAAATCAAAATCATTATACCATTGTGAAATTGACCCTCAGCAGGAAGTCTGTATCACGCCCGGCGGTACTTACGCCATCTATACTGCGCTCACCACCGTCCTGCATCCCGGCGATGAAGTGATCGTTTTTGAACCGGCTTATGACAGCTATGTTCCTGACATTCTTATAAATGGCGCCAAACCGGTTTTTATTCCATTGAGCTATCCGGATTTTTCAATTGACTGGGACAGGGTACGCAATGCCATTTCCGGCAAAACAAAAATGATAATGATCAACAGCCCGCACAATCCGACAAGTTCAGTTTTGAATTCGTCTGATTTGAAAGAGCTGTCCGAAATTGTCAACAGGCATGATCTCTATGTATTGAGTGACGAAGTGTATGAACCCATCATCTTTGACGGGATGAAACATGAAAGTGTTTTGAAATATCCGGAAATATTTAAAAAAAGTTTTGTGGTATTTTCTTTTGGAAAAGTATATCACTGCACAGGATGGAAAACAGGATATTGCATTGCTCCTAAAAGCCTGATGAAGGAATTTGCAGCCATTCACCAGTTCAATGCATTCTGCTGTTTTCATCCTGTTCAGGTGGCATTGGCAACATTCATGAAAAATGAAAAAACATTTTCATCTCTTAGCAATTTCTATCAAAAGAAAAGAGATTTATTGTCTTCCCAACTGACCGGTGCAGGATTCAAAGCCTTGCCATCGCATGGAAGTTTTTTTCAATTATTTGATTATTCATCTCTCTCTGATGAAGATGATTTGTCATTTGCAAAAAATATGACCATCCATGCAGGTGTGGGTGCCATTCCCGTTTCTCCTTTTTACAGTCAGAAATCCAATGTTCATGCATTAAGGTTCTGTTTTGCAAAAAAAGATGAGACACTGGTGGCTGCCGGTGAACGGTTAAAAAACTATTTCAGGAATTAATTTGCAAATTTGGTAGCGGACGTGCATTGGGCTCGCTGTTTTTTGGTATTGAAAATTTTCGTTACCTCAATTCTGTACCATTTCCCTGTTCATTTATTTTGCTAAAATTTATGTAATTCACTCAGCTAAAGAAATTAGTGTTGATAACTTTAATTGTCTATATTTGCCCTTCAGACTATTTTACATTTTTAACAAACAATACATTCAAATGGCTAGTTCAAATACTGATAAACCGGACAAAATCTCCGAAAAATTAAAGGCTCTGAAACTCACAATTGAAAAGATTGACAAAGACTTCGGGAAAGGCAGTGTGATGATGATGAACGAAAAATCGCAGGAGCCTCACGAAGTTATTTCGACCGGTTCACTTGGACTGGATGTGGCGCTTGGTATCGGAGGCCTTCCCAAAGGAAGGGTAATTGAAATTTATGGACCTGAGTCGTCCGGAAAAACTACCCTCGCAATCCACGTCATTGCAGAGGCTCAGAAAAAAGGAGGTGTTTGTGCCATTATTGATGCAGAACACGCTTTCGATAACATTTATGCACGGAAACTGGGAGTCAATGTCGACAATCTGCTGATCAGCCAGCCGGATTACGGAGAGCAGGCTTTGGAAATAGCCGATCGTTTGATATTGAGTGGCGCTCTGGATGTAGTGGTAATTGATTCCGTTGCAGCACTTGTTCCCAAAGGAGAATTGGAAGGTGAAATGGGCGACAGCAAGATGGGTTTACAGGCAAGGTTGATGAGCCAGGCATTAAGAAAACTGACAGCTACTATTAGCAAAACAAAATGTTGCTGCATTTTTATTAATCAATTGAGAGAAAAGATCGGGGTTATGTTTGGCAATCCTGAAACGACCACCGGTGGTAATGCACTGAAATTTTATTCTTCAGTAAGACTCGATATCCGCAGAATCGGCCAGATAAAAGACGGAGACCAATCTGTAGGAAACAGGGTAAAAGTAAAAGTGGTGAAAAACAAAATGGCTCCTCCATTCAGAATTGCGGAATTTGATATTATTTACGGAGAGGGGATTTCAAAGAATGGTGAAATCATCGACATGGGTGTGGATCTCGGAATCATTCAAAAGAGCGGAAGTTGGTTCAGCTATGATGGAAACAAACTCGGACAAGGAAGAGATGCAGTCAAAACTCTCCTTACGGATAATCCTGGACTTTCTGCCGAAATTGAAGGAAAGATCAAAACGAAAATTGCTGAAGCAAATAATTGATTTCTCAATATACAAATCACAAAAAGCCCTGTACATCAACGATACAGGGCTTTTTCATTCAACTTCTACAAAAATCAAATACTACTGATAAAGGGTACGGTAAACCACTGAAACACTGGTGGCAAAACATTAATCATAGCTGCCTGTCCCTGGATATTCTTTATCTTTTTATCAATTTCATTTCTCTGGTTCAAAAGGGAATCTTTCATTTGTTTCAATTCTTTTTGATGAGCTCCTTTTGCTGAATCCAGAGACTTTTCCATTTGTTCAATTTGTTTTTCCTGCTGGTTTTTCAAAGAATCAATTTGACCAGGTCCTCTGTACTTATACTTTTCGCCGGGCCGGTCATCATTACTGTCATCATTCCAATCATCTGTACGCTGCAGCCCGTTTTCTTTCATTACATATTGAACATCCCGGTCGTAATCATAGCTTGTAAATGAATCGGAAAAATCAGAATCATACCCGTCCCATCCTCTGAATAGAAAAAATTTTGCCCTGTTCACCGAAACAAAATCTCTGTCCACTTTTATTCTGCGATTTACCGGAACAAAAACGGATACCTCAACAAATTGGTTTCTGAATTTATCGTTCGTGTTGATCGGAATTTGATTGTTGAGATATAACGTGCTGTCCTGTTGATAACCGCCAAAAGGAATTTTCAGAGCCAGGTTGTCAGCTTCCTGCCTGGAATACCCATTGCTCATAGTCAGATATTTCACATGAAAGCTGGAATCTGTGGATTGCAAAATCCTCAATTTAATGTTCGGAACAAAGGCTGTATCATCTCCAATGTTGAATACAGAATAAGGTTCAAATGACAACCAGGGTTTCCATCTGAAATCTATTTTGCGAACCGGCATAATTACAAGAGAATTAATTCCGGGATCACTCAACCCGATGGTGTGCTCGTTTGGTGTGCTTATATATTTAAAATCCCGGCCAACAAAGGATATCAGGGCAAACAAACAAATCCATCCGAAAATCCACAGGCCAATCATTGTGTTTCGATAATAATTATTGGTCGATCTTCTCTTGGCGAGCAACCGGATAATAAAAACGATCATTCCTACCACTAAAACGCCCACAAAGAATATCAACGTTAACCATGCCAGCACATTTTGCCATCCATCTGTTACAATGAAATTTTTTAAAGGAAAAACCCCAACCGCTGCTACTCCAAGCGCGAAGACAACAGCAAGTATAGCAAAGGCAATAGAACCAAGGATGATGTAGGCAAAAACTTTAAACAGAATCAGGATTATTCTTCCCAAAGCTCCACCCGACCTGTTCACCGTTTGGGCAAATTCCTGGCGCATCTGAGGCCCGTTTTCTTTCATATAATTTCCGGCATCCTTACCCATTTTTTCTAATCTTTCAGATACGCCTTTCATCTCCTTTACCACGGATTCCTTGATAGAATTCAAATCCACTTTTTCACCTTTCATCTGAAGTTTTTCGCTTGTAGTCCTGGCTTCAGGGATTACAATCCACAGAATGATATAAATAATCAAAGTGCCGGGACTAAATGTAAATCCCCAGAAATGTGGAAACGTTCCCCATCCCAAATTGGCCCATCTGAAGAAAAAGGTAAAAAAGGGAAGCAGGAAAATTACCCGCGGGATCCAGGGATTAATGTTGAAATAACTTCCTATACCTCCGCAAACTCCGGCAACAATGCGGTCATCCGGATTCCTGTATAACCTTCTTCCTGCCCCTACACTCAATGACTGGCTTGAAGGAAGAAAAATCCATAGTATCATATAAGCCAGAAATCCAACACCACTGATGATAAACAGGATTCTCACTATCCAGGGATCAATATTCAGATAATTGGCAATCCCACTGCACACACCACCCAAAATTTTGTTGGTATCATCGCGATAGAGCTGTTTAGATCTATACTGCCAGTTAAATTGGGATGAAGAGTGTGTGGATTCTTCTTCATTTGCCTTCTTTGAATTTGATGTGTTTTCATCACTTTCCGCTTCAGCAAAATCTTTGGGACGGCCCATGTTGTCAATAATGACATTTACATCATTGTCGGTTATGCAGGTCGCACCATTTTTAAGTCTTTGCTGAAAAAGTTCGCTGATTCTGCTTTCAATATCATTGATGATTTCATCTTTACCTTCTTCATTGGCAAAATATGATCTCAGGCTTTCAATGTATTGCTGGAGAATATCGTAGGCCGATTCTTCAATGGGAACCACGACTCCCTGAAAGTTGATGTTTATTACCTTTTTCATTTTATGTCGTTATTAAGAAGTTGAATATTTATTGGTTTTATTTCGATTTGTTGGTTATCGTTTTCACTGCATTGGCCAGTTCATTCCAGGTGGTCTCCAGCTCCTTGTAAAACTCTTCGCCTTTTTCAGTCAGTGAAAAATATTTGCGTGGAGGGCCGCTTGTGCTTTCTACCCATCTGTACTTTAAAAGTTCGGCATTTTTCAGGCGTGTGAGAAGTGGATACAACGTTCCTTCCAGAATATTCAGATTGGCTGATTTCATCATATCAATAATGTCACTTGGATAGGCTTCACCCAATTTGATTATTGAAAGGATACAGAATTCAAGCACCCCTTTGCGCATTTGGCTTGATGTATTTTCTATATTCATCTTATGGTTTTTTTAGCTCTGTTCGATAATCACAACACAAAGATAATGTGTTTTATGGTACTATGTATAACATACTACTTTGAAAATAGCAATAAATTTAAGAGCTAACTTATATTAAAATGACTATCTGTTAGTTATGAGCAATATATTTTAAAAATAATTTTTTATTTTTTGACAAAAGGTAAAAAATAATGATGTACGGTACAAAATTTCACCTCAAAAAAATACTTTCTTTGCTATTCTCAACCGGAAAATCTGTAAAATTCAAAATCAGGAGAAATAAATTTCTTCCCCAATTATAAACATTACAAACATGCAGTTACCTTATTTCTTTGAAGAAGCCCTGGCAACCCATCCGGATGTCTTTGAACTGTCGCCCGAAACAGCCAGACATGTAGTTCAGGTTTTACGAATGAAAGAAAATGACGAACTACTTCTCACCAACGGAAAAGGCCTTGAAGTGCATGCAAAAATTATTCAATCCGGGAAACGAAATGTACAGGTAGAAAAAAAAGTGAGCCGCACATTCTCAAAAGATGCTCACGAAACAGCCATCGCCATTTCTCTTTTAAAAAATGAATCACGGTTTGAATGGTTTTTAGAAAAAGCAACCGAAATAGGAATAAACAGAATCATTCCTCTTTTGTGCAAAAGAACTGAGAGGCGAACAATGCGCGTAGCAAGGATGAAAAACATTTTGACAAGCGCAATGTTGCAAAGCCGCCAGGTATTTTTGCCGCAATTAGATGAGGTAACCGCATTGGTTGATTTATCTGTTGAGCCACAATACAAACAAAAGTTTATCGCACATTGCATTGATAACAGCGACAGACAGGAGTTGAAAAATTTAAAGAACAACGACTCTTCGGGAATTGTATTAATCGGGCCGGAGGGTGATTTTGATGCTGAGGAAATCGAATTTTGCCTTCAAAGTGGATTTTTACCAGTTTCACTGGGAACCACCCGTCTTCGAACAGAAACAGCCGGCATTGTAGCGGCTGTTCTATTGAAATTTTGATTCAAATTCAGTTTTGATTTTCCTCCGGTTCCTTTTCCACAAGGCGAAATCCATTACCGTGGATATTCACTATTTCAAGATTGGGATCACCTTTTAAATACTTACGAAGTTTGGCGATATATACATCCATGCTCCTCCCGTTGAAATAGGTATCGCTGCCCCAAATCTTTTTCAAGGCAGTTTCCCTTGGCAGCAAATCATTTTTGTATTCGGCAAGCATCCTTAAAAGTTCATTTTCCTTTGGAGAAAGAGTTTGAACATCTTTTCCGACGCCGAGCTGACGCAACCTGGGATTAAAATGAAATTTACCCAAATCATATTCTGCATTTTCTTCTTCTTTGTGCAATTCTTCATTCCTCTTCAGGATGGCTTTGATCTTGTGTAACAATACATCACTGTCAAAGGGTTTTGTAATATAATCATCGGCTCCCAACTTGTAACCTTTGATTATATCCTCCTTCATCGTCTTTGCCGAGATGAAAAAAAGCGGCATATCGGGATCCACATTTCTTATTTCTTCCGCAAGTGCAAATCCATCCATATTGGGCATCATTACGTCCAAAAGGCACAGGTCAAATTTTTCCCGCTGAAATGCAGCCAAACCCAGCCTTCCATCTCTTTCCAGTTCAACCTCATAATCATTCAGTTCCAGATAATTTTTTAAAACCATCCCCAGATTGGGATCGTCTTCGCAAATCAATATTTTCGGTTTCCTGTTTTCCATGATCTTTTATTTCTAAAGTTAAAAATAGATACCGGAATTTATTAAAAATTTCCGCAATAGTGTTTTAACATATATAATGCCACAATCCTGAAAATTGTGAAGATTCATCTAAAAGTTAAAACAATCTTACCAAACAGCCCAATTACTCACATCAGCAACTTCAATTCCAGGATATAAATCAATGATTCCAAATTAATTACAAGGTACTTCCTACACTTCCCCGGATTTCAGACATATTGTCAATAGCTCTTGTATATAAATTAAAGTAAACCAGGCAATTCGTCACATTACTACACTCTCCTGTTTCAATTTTAAAAAAGGATATAAAAGAATTTCTCCAATAATTCCTGGTGCTTCCGGCAGATTTTACTTCGGAATTCAGTTTTGAACGTTGACAATAACCTGCAAAAAAATGTACACAACTTCACATTTAATCAAATCATACCCAACTAACTTTAAATAAACCCATTCCACAAATTCAAAATTGTTTATATAAAATTAAATTTAACATTTTAGAGATTGCCATTTACATGCTGAAGCTCAAAACATAATGCCGGCAACGGTTTCAAAGAAACCCAAACTCTCATTTAAATCATTGTTTACAAATCACTTAAAATAAATTCATTGGAATACTTGCAGGTAAATAATTTACCAATTATATTTGCCACGGTTTTTCATAGGATATTGGATTTTAAAGCGGGACTAGATTTCTATCTTGGTCCCTTTTTTATTTCATCTTTATTTTTCCTTGCAAATCCGTTTCCAACACTTTTTCATCTTTCAGATATTCTACAATTTGTAAAAGATCCGGCAAAGGAATCTTGCTCATCTGTTTTAGTTGATCCATCTGAATCCCGCCATTCATGCGTATGACAGAGGTAACTGTATCTATATTATTTGTCGAAACAGGACTGCGGTTTTTATTTAGACAAACATCACAAATTCCACATGGATTGACCTCGCCACCTCCAAAATATGAATTAATTAAAATGCTCCGGCACACATCCTTTTGTATCGTGAATTGAATCATCGCTTCGAGCCTCGCCTCATAGGCTTTTTTCCTTTCAGAAATGTTCTTTGCATCGACCACCAAATCAGTAACCTCAGGCCTGTTGGTCAAAAAAAGCAACTTAGGAATTTCCGATCTCGGAATATAGTCTATAATTTTTCTACGATTTAATTCCAACAAATCTGACTTCACTTTCTCTTTATCCATTCTAAGAAATCGCGCCAATGTGAATTCATCAACAGGGCATCTTTGGTCAAATATGCCATCATAACTTCGAAGCAATCCTTTGATCACCGGTGAAAATTCCGGATATTTCGATTCAAATTCATACAAGGTTTGCTTTGTTGCAAAAAATTCAACTGTTGACTGATTGAAGAATGAATCGCTGAGGACAAAGTAACCTTCCTGTTCCAAAATCTTTATTACACTGGAAACAAGCAGCGGGTTCAATTTAAATTTTTCAAGAAAATCACCTATTTCAAAATCAAAAGAAAGATCCTTCCCTTTATTGGCCGCCAGGCCGAGATAATGACAAATAGCGGCAAAAACGGTGCGAATCTCTTTTATTTCCGGATATCTGACAGCCACCAAACTTTTCAAATCTGAAATTTCACTTTGATTGTAAAGCAATACCGCGTAAGCTTTCTTCCCGTCTCTGCCTGCTCTGCCTGCTTCCTGATAATAATATTCAAGAGCTTCGGGCATATCAAAATGAACAACCACCCTTACATCCGGTTTATCAATTCCCATCCCGAATGCATTTGTGCAACAGATAACCCGGATCCGGTTTCCAATCCAGTCGTCCTGCCTTTGCCTTCGCTCATCTGCCGTAAGCCCGGCATGATAAAATCCGGAGCTGATATGGTGAGATGAAAGCAATTTGGAAACGTCTTTTGTCCGTTTTCTGCTTTTGCAATAAACGATGGCCGAACCCGGAACTTTTTTAAGTATTTCAATTAATTTATTCTCTTTTGAAGGCGGGTCAAACACACTATAGGATAATGCTTCACGAATATACGGTTGCGAATAAACCTGAAAACCCTCGCGAAAATTCAATTTATTACAAATGTCCTTCTGCACATCTGTCGTTGCAGATGCAGTCAGTGCAATAACAGGGACATCTTTTAAATATCCCCTGAGATTTCCGATTCTCAAATAAGAGGGCCTGAAATCATAACCCCATTGTGAAATACAATGAGCTTCATCAACTGCGATCAGATTGACCTTCAGATAAGGAATGTATTCCCTGAATAAACCGGTTTCAAGCCTTTCAGGAGAGACGTACAAAAATTTATAATCTCCGCTTAATGCTTTTTCAAAAGTTTTTTTCACATGGCCAAAACTCATTCCATTGTGAATAAACAAGGTACTGATACCTCTTTTTTCAAGATTCCCCACCTGATCTTTCATCAGTGCAATCAGGGGAGTGATGACAATGCATAAGCCGGGATTCATCAGTGCGGGTACCTGAAAACAAATGGATTTGCCACCTCCGGTCGGTAGGATAGCCAGCGTATCCATTCCTGCAAGAACATGGCGGATCATCTCTTCCTGCATCGGCCTGAAGCTGCTGTAATTCCAATATTTATATAATATTTCAGCCGGCGTCATTTCACCCAAAATAAATTCATTTTAATTTTACAGGTGTTTAAATTTAATTTAAACATCCATCAAACATTAAGATGACCATAGATTATTCTTTAGAAAAAATTGGAAAAGCCGCAGCCCAATTTCTCGAAAAGGCAAACGGATACCGTGTATTTGCTTTCAGCGGGCAACTGGGCGCAGGAAAAACAACTTTTATTTCGGCACTGTGCAAACATTTGGGGGTAAATGAGATTGTAAGCAGTCCCACTTTTGCCATTGTACAACAGTACGATTCAGCGAGGGGAAATATTTTTCATTTGGATCTTTACAGAATTAAAAGTGAGGATGAAGCCTTGAATTCAGGGTTGGGCGAGGCCATCGATTCGGGGGATATCTGTCTGATTGAATGGCCGGAAAATGCACCCGGATTGTTACCTCCAGATGCAATCAGGGTTCAAATTGAATTGACAGGAAATGACACAAGAAAACTGAATATCCGGTTTCCCCGGGCGTAGCTTTGAATTTTATATTACATTTAATGATAAATTCTTTCAATGGAATCACCCAGGCCTTTTGATTTACCCTCCTTCAATTATGAAACACTTGAAGAAACCTTGGACGTAAAGCCACGAGGATCGGAATTACATATTGGAATTCCCAGGGAAACATCTTTTCATGAAAACAGAATTGCCCTGACTCCCGAAGCGGTCAGCGTCCTTGTTGCCAACGGGCACAGAGCAATTATAGAATCCAACGCGGGAGTAGGCGCAAGCTATTCCGACAAAGATTACAGTGAAGCTGGAGCCAAAATCGTTTACTCCAAAAAAGAAGTTTTTGATTGCGATACCATTGTCAAAAGTGCACCCATCGGAGAAGCCGAAATTGATCTTTTAAAACCGGATCAGCTTATTATTTCTCCCATTCATGTTGCTGCCATGAAGCGTGAAGTACTCGAGAAAATGATGGATAAAAAGATTACGGCATTGAGTTTCGAAAATCTCAAAGATGACAGCGGGCACAATCCGATAGTACGAAGCATGAGCGAGATTGCTGGTAGCGCCGTGATGCTGATAGCAGGTCATTACCTCAGCAATGCCAACAAAGGAAAAGGAGTTTTGGTAGGTGGCATTTCAGGCATTCCACCCACAAAAGTGATTATCATCGGAGCAGGAATGGTTGGTGAACAAACTGCACGTACTGCATTGGCAATGGGCGCCAATGTCAAGATTTTTGACAACAGCATTTACAGATTAAAGAGATTGCAGAATAACATCGGCGCACGTATATACACCTCCGTTATAGAACCCGGGATACTGGGAAAACAATTAAAAACCTGCGATGTGGCTGTTGGTGCATTGGCCGCCAGCGGAGGACGTACGCCCATGGTGGTTACAGAAGAAATGGTAAGCAGAATGAGGCCGGGCAGCATCATTGTGGATGTCAGCATAGATCATGGAGGATGTTTTGAGACTTCGAAGATCACTACTCAGGACGACCCGGTTTTTAGAAAATTTGATGTGATTCATTATTGTGTCCCCAACATCGCAAGCGGATTTGCGCGTACAGCTTCCCAGGCCATAAGCAATGTATTGATGCCTCTTCTTCTTGAAATGTCGGAGGACGGAGGAATGGATAATATGGTCTGGTATAAAATAAATATCCGCAGCGGGATTTATATTTTTAAAGGAGCGCTGACCAACTTCCACCTCAGTGAACGTTTTGATTTGAAGTTCACCGATCTGAATCTGCTCATTGCCAGCAGGCGCTGATCAATCTTCAACATAAACTCTTTTTACCCTCCCCGAAATACTTGTAAATATTTCGTAGGGAATGGTTGAAGCGGACAATGCGAGCTGTTGCACGGGAACATGTTCACCAAAAATCTCCACTTCATCTCCTTCAGTTGCTTCAGGGATACCGCTGATATCAATCATCGTCATATCCATACAAATCCGCCCTTCGGTGGGAACAAATTTGCCACGAAGCCACATTTTTCCCCTCCCCATACTCAACAACCTGTGATAACCATCGGCATAACCGATGCTAACTGTGGCAATGGTTTTATCTTTTTTAATGCGATGAACCCCATATCCGACAACCTCTCCCGCCTTTATCTTTTTTATTTGCGAAACAGTGGCAGAGAGTGAATTCACCACTTTTAACTGGCGGCTAATTCCGGGATTCGGATCGATTCCGTACATACCGATTCCGAGCCTGACCATATCCAATTGCATTGCAGGGAACCGGCTGATGCCTGCACTGTTGGCGATGTGGCTGATAAAAGAATAGCCCAGATTGTCTTTCAGTTTTTTTATGACTGAATTAAAAGTCCTGAATTGTTTTAGTGTAAAATCATCCTGTCCCGGGTCATCCGATGCCGACAAATGAGAGAATACAGATTTTACCCTCAACGATTTATTCAGGTTGAGTACTTCAATTAATTTATTTATCTGGTTGGGTTCAAATCCGAGCCGGTGCATTCCGGTATCTATTTTAATATGAACCGGATATTCTTTAATCTTTTTGGCTGCGAGGAATTGGGAAAACTGATTCAGCATTCCAAAGGAAAAGATTTCCGGTTCCAGGCGATGGTCTGTCAGATTTTCAAAAGAAGATGGCTCTGTATTCATCACCATGATGGGCAAATGAATTCCTTCGTTTCTCAAAGTAATACCTTCATCAATGTATGCCACAGTCAGATAATCCACTTTGATAAACTGAAGTACGGAAGCAATCTCGCGGCTGCCGCTTCCATAAGCAAATGCCTTTACCATCATCATCATTTTCGTTCCCGGCCTCAGCAAGCTTTTATAAATTCCAATGTTATGAATGAGGTGGCTTAAATTAATGGTCAACCGTGTTTTGTGCAATTGGGCTTCGAGCCTGGATGTGATATTTTCAAATGCAAACCGCCGTGCGCCTTTTATCAGGATGTCGGCATTCTCAACCTTAAAATTATTTATCAGCGGAATCAGATCTCCGGTATTCTTAAAAAAATAACGGTGTGGGATACCCGAAAATAATTTTTGATACGAGTTTAAATCATTACCGACAGCAATTAAAGTATCTACCGGTTTATTCGTGAGAAGTTGAGACACCCTTCTGTATAAATGATCTTTGGTTAATCCGGATTGTAAAATATCAGAAATGAAAACAATCTTTTTTTTATTTGTCTGCTGATGAAGGAAATCAAGAGCCACACCCAACGATTGAAGATCGTTATTGTAAGTATCGTTGATGATATTACTCCCCTGAATGCCGGGTTTCAGTTCAAGCCTCATCGGAAGGCTGCTGAGATTCAAAAATTCTTTCGACATTCGCTCATCAAAAACATTCATCGATTCCAATGCACAATAACAACTGATGGCATTTTCCACATAGGCAGTATCTGTAAAAGGAATTGTCAGAGAAATTTCTCTCTTCTCACTTCTCAAAGAAATTATCGATTGGTTCGCCAATTCTTTTATCCTGCCGACTTTAAAAAATGAATTTCTTTTTCCCCATGAAAAGAGTTCCACGCCCGGATTATTTTTCTTTATTTCCGCGGTTATCTGTTGAATGGCCGACGGATAAATCAGGTGACGTACATTTCTGAACAACTGCAACTTTTCGCTAATCTTCTGAGCCCTGTTTGCAAATCCTTCATCGTGTGCACTCCCGATATTTGTAAAAATCCCTGTCTGGGGGCGAATCATTGATTCGAGATTCGCCATTTCACCAACGGTGCTTATTCCTGCTTCAAATATTCCAATGGTATGGTGACTTCTTATTTGTAAAACGCTTAGTGCGACGCCGATTTGAGAATTATAACTTCTGGGGCTGGTAACAATCTGATGATCTTTCGACAACAATTCCGAAAGCCATTCTTTCACAACAGTTTTGCCATTGCTCCCCGTAATTGCGATTACATGAATATTCCTGAATTTCTTTCTGTGAGATGTTGCTAATTTTTGCAGGGCTTTCAGCGGATCTTTCACCACAATCACATTCGAATCCGGAATCTTTAAAAAATCAGGGGTTGTATCTGTTACGAAATTCCTGACTCCCGACTCATACAAATCATAAATAAAAACAGAGGCATTCCGGGTGTGGGTATTCAATGCCCAAAAGACAGTTTTATTGGGAACAATTATTTTCCTGCTGTCCAATGACAAAAATTCCAGGGAGAACCCGGGTTGGTTAAAATATTTTTCTCCTCCGGTTATTTTGTAAATCTCATCAATATTGTATTCAATGGCTGTTGTCAACCTTTCTGGTCTGTTTATTTTTATACAAAGAAAAAGCGATGGAACCTCCAATACAAAGCAAAATGACCAAAAGTGAAATCACAATATGGATATGAATATTAAAAATCGCCACCAGCATTTTTAATCCGATAAACACAAGCACAATTGCGATTCCTTCATGAAGATAATCAAAACGTTTTACCGCACCTTTCAATAAAAAGAAGAGAGAACGCAAACCCAATACCGCAAGGATATTAGAAGTATAAATCACCATTTTATCCTGTGTAATGGCAAATACGGCGGGTATGGAATCCAGGGCAAACAGGATATCCGTTCCTGCCAGCAACACAAATACCACAAAATACCTGGTATAATATCTCTTGCCATCCTGGCGAACAACCATTTTCCCTCCCGACTCCTGGTCAGTAAGTCTGAAAACCTCGCGGAGCAGCCGGTAAATAAAATTTTTATCGGGATCAAACTCTGCATCCTTGCTGGCCGAAAACATTTTTACTCCGGTTATTAAAAGGATGACTCCGAAGACGTACAATATCCAGTCAAACTTTTGAATCAAAACAATTCCAACGGTAATAAAAAGCACGCGCAATACAATTGCCAATAGTATTCCGTATAACAGTAACCGGTTTGAATGGTCTTCCGGGATTTTAAAAAAGGAAAAGATTAAAATGAAAACAAAAATATTATCAATGCTCAGCCCCCATTCCATAAAGTAGGCGCTCAGGTATTCAAGCGCCTGATGGGGAGTATCTTCAAACCAGACGAAGACTGCAAATCCCACTCCGAGAAGAACCCAGAAAATCGTTTGATAAAGCGCCTGCTTCAATGAAACCGGCTTGCCTTTTTTACTAAATAACCCCAAATCAAATGTAACTGCCAGAACCAGCAATATCCCGAACACCACATAACTCCACTCCGTATGAGTCATAATAATTATAAATTAACCTATGTTCCTGAATTTTTTTCTCCGCAATAACTGATATATCAACCCAAAAAGAATAATCAGGAATACAGGGGCCGCGAAGTTCGTTAATTGCCATGACAACTTTTGATTATCCACTTTTTTGCTATCCATCATCCGCAACTTAAATTCTTTCCTTTTGGCCTGGATCAATCCACCCTCATCAATGAGGTATGAGACACAATTGGCCACGAATAAATGGTTCGAAAACTGATATTCAAACTGGGTCCCGATAGTGAAAGGATTTACCCCCATTGGCAAGGGTTGATTTTTATAAATATTGTTGAGCACAATATCTCCATCTGATACGATTACCATTTTATTTTCCTGCAGGTTTTCTCTCATAAACGGAGTCCCCTCCTGTTGAAGCGAATCCATCATCTCAGAGCTTATCCTGTTTTTGAAAAGAGAGGTAAACCGGCCTTCCAAAAGTACAGCAGCGGGAATTCCGCTCCGGTTAAAAGCTCCGTCTTCCGGCGCATTCCTGTTTTCTGCACCGCTGATCAGGGCCGGGGTTTCAATGGTTCTTGAATTGGGGGAACTGTTCAAAAGAATTGTTTTCCTGATTCTTTCTGCTTTGACCGTATCCATTGAATTTACAAACCGCCCTGCTACCAGTCCCACATTTTTAGTTATGATATTATTCGGGTTGGGATTGAGAAGAGGAAAATAATTCCAGTGAAGCAATTCAAACTGTCCATTGTTATTGACATCAAACGGGAGATAATCACTCTGCAAATCCATCAGCAAATCCGGATTGATGCGCACCCCATATTTAAATAAAAGATCTTCCAGGTTCAAATTCCGGTCATAGGCTATTACCTGGTTTTTTATCTGAAGGCTGTCCATTTCTGCCTGAAGCCGGTCAATAAAAAACAACAATTTCCCACCTCTCATCACATACTGGTCAATCTTCAGTTTCTCTTCCTCGGTAAACGTGACCGTGGGTTTGACGAGAATCAAAAGTTTGAAAGTATCCGGAATAATTTTTTCCTGATTCAGATCGAGCGTGAATACATCATAATCGGGTTTTAGAACATTTTCGACAAGGTCAAATGTATTTGCACCCGTCGGCTCTCCGTTACCCGTTGCGTACGCCACCAAAGGTTTTGTGGTTTCTCTCAATCGCAGCAGGGCATGGGCAAAGTCATATTCAAACATTGATTCAGCCTTATTCAATTCATCGGGAGTCACTACCGGCCTTGCTCCCGGAAACAAATTAATGGCCAACAATTTGCCGCCTGACATAGCTGCCGCCGCAGGATAAATATATTGGGATTTCTCCCCGGCCTTCAACTGTACTGTCAGATTGATTGGGACGATGTTTAACGATCCCAGTGTATCCGCCCACGTTACACTCGTACCCGGGACATTCTCTTCGGGTGAAACCCATTTATAATTAATTTTTCCATGGGCATACGATTTGAATTCGTCCAACAGCTCACGTGCATTTTGGGAAAGCATCCGGAATCCTGCAGGCAAATCTCCTTTCAGGAAAACATAAATTTCTACCGGATCTTCTGTATTTCTCAAAAGTGTTTTTACCGGTTCTGAAATTGTAAATCTCTTTTCGTTGGTCAGATCAATCCTGCTGAAAAAATAGAATGACAACACATTGACTGCAAGCAGGACAAGGATTGTAACCGCCCACAAAAATTTATTTGACAAATGTTTCATTCTTTCTTAACCCTTTATGATATTCTGGCGCGATGCAAAAAGAAATAAATAAATCACAAATAAAAAATAAATAATATCCCTGCTGTCAATTACCCCCCTGCTGATACTTTGATAATGAAAATCTATTCCCAAAATTTCTATATAATAATCTATGTTTCCGGCAAAAACAGGAATCTTGCTCAATGCATTAAATCCAAAATACAAAAGCAGGCAAAAAAAAGCGCCGGCCAAAAAGCTGATAACAGTATTGGACGACAGAGACGAACACCAAACACTTATTGAGGAGAAAACAGCCGCCAGGAAAATAAGCCCGATGTATGATCCTGCAATTCCGCCGCCATCAATACCTGCAGTTGACAATACACTAAGTGTAATGGGATAAAGCAGGGTGGGAATGAGCGCTATCAGGCAAATGATTAATACTGCCAGGTATTTCCCTATTACAATCTGCCAGCCCGAAACAGGCAATGTTTTTAAAATCTCAAAAGTCCCTGTCCTGTATTCTTCCGAAAAACTTCTCATGGCTATGGCGGGAATCAAAAAAATAAAAATCCAGGGCGCAATAGAAAAAAACGGATCCAGCGTGGCATATCCAATATCAAAAATATTGGAATCCCTGAGCACAAAAAGATACAAGGCTGTCACAATGAGAAATAGGATAATGGCAATGTAACCTGCGAAAGTGCTGAAGAATTGTTTAAGCTCTTTTTTAGTAATTGATATCATACATCCTTACGATAAAGGCGGTGAAAAGTAGGCAAAAGTTTTTTATAAATCACAAAATAACCTACATTCACACCCCCATTTTAAAATCTTTGCAAAAATATCACAGATGAAAAGCCTTTTTTTATTCATCGCTGCAATGCTCGTATTTGGTATTGCAGGTGCACAAACAGGTAATACGGACAATGAGAAAAAGGGTCAGGAAATATCTTCTGACAGTTCGCTAAACAGCGCTTACACAACCAACGCCGAGAGACTTAACAATGAAAAAATTCCGGAAATAAAATTTTCTAATATTACAACCCGGTCTTCCCGTCAGGGAGTTCAGATTAGCTGGTCATCGGCCAATGTTGAAAACGGCAGCCTTTTTGAAATTGAGCGTTCTTCAAATGGAACCAACTTCTACTCCTTAGGTTCTGTTCCTGCAAACAATTCGGGTAATTTTTATTATTTGGATAACAATCCGCTCAACAATACAAGTTATTACAGAATCGGTTATTTAAACTCCCAGAATAATTCCGCCTATAGTAAAACAATTAGCGTACAGGTATTATCCCGGGATGCTTTGAAAGCCTATTACAACGGTTCGCAACTGATGGTAAATCTTGACTTGAGCAATAGAGGAAACTTTAAAATAGCCTTGATTAACGCCTCCGGACAAGTGGTATCCCTGAAAGATGTGAATTACGACGGCTCCCTGAATGCATTTTCCCTGAACACGGAATCCAGGTTGACTTATGGTATTTATTCTGTAATTGTAAAGGGAGAGAACACAAGCCTTAGTACACAGGTACTTGTAAAATAAATATTTTTTAAAGAAAGCAGCGTTTAAACGAGAAAAGGTGTCTTGTTAGATAATATGATGCCCGTTTTTTCCGGCCATAAGATATTTCTTGAAAAGCAATTTTTTTTCCTGGTTTACCCAAACAGACTGTTTTAAAACAGGGCTCCCGATTTCAGGGAGCTTTTTTTATGTGGCAGGCACCAAGAAATTTCCATTTTCTATAAATTATACTCATAATTCGTAAAGACATAATTTAATAGGTCCTGGATTCAATTAGAAAAACAGTAATCAACATTCTGGCTCAATCCCTCCTAACCCGTGCATCCCTGATGATGGGATGCTGTATCAAGTGATTGTTCCACCTGAATCGTTGTATGGTCTATACAAAACCTGTCCCGTAATGTTTGCCTGATATTTTCCAATAACGAATCATCATATCCCTTCGGAATCACCAAATGAGTAGTAAGCGCATTCTGAGTGGTACTCAATGCCCAGATATGAAGGTCGTGCACCTCTTCCACTTCCTTCATTGAGAGAAGATATGACCTAACCTCTTCCAGCCTGATTCCCGCAGGTACAGCGTCCAGCGCAAGGTTGATTGATTCTTTAAATAAATTCCATGTGCCAATGGCAATGACAACAATGATTACAAAACTGACAATCGAGTCGAGCCATATTGCATTTGTGTACATGATGATGAACCCTGAAACCACAACCCCCAAAGAAACCGCAGCATCAGACATCATATGCAGATAAGCTCCTTTTACATTAAGATCTTTGTTCTTACCTTCCCTGAACAAGAGTGCCGTCACTCCATTGATCACAATTCCGATAGCAGCCACAATGATGATTATTTTTCCGGAGACTGCTACCGGGTGCTTTAATTTTTCAATCGCTTCATAGGCAATTACGATAACCGTAAAAAAGATGATCAAAGCATTCAGAAGGCTTGCAAGAATGGTCGTACGCCGAAACCCGTAGGTAAATTTCCCCCTGGGCCTCCTGTTGGCCAGCAGAATAGCGCCCCATGCAAAAGCCAGGCTCAAAACATCACTCAGGTTATGGCCTGCATCTGCAAGTAGTGCGGAAGAATCGGCAACCATCCCGTAAATCCATTCGATAACAATGAAAACAGAATTCAGCAGAATGGCCCAGATAAATGTATTTCCCTTCACCACCTGTGGATGTGCATGAGAATGATGATGGTGATGAGGATGTTCCGCTGAAACCATGAAACAAAATTAAAGGCAGAAAACGGAATCCATCTTTAATAAATTACAAAAGGCTTACACAAACCGCTTTTTAAGATATTTCACAAAAAAGAAACCGGCTATAACGCCTGCGGAATCTGCCGCCCAATCGAGCAAATCAAAAGTCCGCCCGGGAATAAAATAATGCTGAATTACTTCTGTGATAAAACCATATACAATGATAAATGCAGCGGTAATCAAAATCCATTTTCGCTTCTGACCCTTTTCCAATCCGGATCTCAGAACAGGGATACTGATCAGTACAAACAAAACACCGAATAAAATAAAATGAACCACCTTATCGGCATGCACCCGCTCTGCCCAACCTATTGAAGGGACATCACTGCCCGGCATATAAACCAACACAGACAAAAAGATGAACCATAAAATCGCTGGAATCGAATGCCTTACTTTGTAAGAAATTTTCACGGCATCAGGCAATTGTCTTCTGATAAGAAGCGGCATCCAGCAGAGATTCTGCATCAGCAGGATTTTCCACTTTCACTTTCACAATCCAGCCCTCGCCGTAGGGATCGCTGTTTACTTTATCAGGCTGGCTTTCCAGCAATGGATTCACTTCGGTAACAACACCTTTCACCGGCATAAAAAGATCGCTGACTGTCTTTACTGCTTCCACAGTTCCAAAAGCATCACTGGCTCCAAGATCCTTACCCTTCGTTTCTACTTCCACATAAACAATGTCTCCCAATTCCTGTTGGGCATACTCGGTTATTCCGATAGTTGCTGTATCGCCGTCAAGAAGCAGCCATTCGTGGTCTTTGGTATATTTTAAATTTTCCGGAAAATTCATGATTGACAATCTTTTTATTAATTACGCAAATTAAAGGATAATCCATATATAATGAAACAACAGGCAACGATTATTTGAATTTTGAACTAACAAAATAAACCACTCTCCTTAATAAAAATTACAATTCTTCTTTCTCCCTGTTTTCAAAATAACGCAAAACATGGTCTTTCAAAAAATCTTCCTGCTCTTTGCCGCTGTACGCAGGTAATTTCCTGGACTTTTCAAAGTGTGGCCATCCTTCACTGTCATAATCTTTCAGCGTATAATATCCGTCTTTCGACAACACTGTGCAAACAGCAATGTGCATCAAATCCTCCTTTTCCTCTTTATTAAACTTTTGCCGCGAACTTCTCAGTTCCTGTATGCCTATCAGCATAAGAACTGTTTCCAAATCAGGCTTCTTACCAAATTTTTCATCAAACCGGTCTTCCAGTCTGGACCACCTTATCTTCAAATTGCTGTCAGGACTCATGGAAGCAAAAGTAGTTTATTCGGGGAGTTCCGGCTCATTCCAAAACTGCTGTTAGTATATTTGCCGGCATGTTACAGGTATCTTTTATCAGACAAAACAAGGAAGAAGTCTTGCGAAGACTTGCGAAGAAGAATTTTAATGCAGAGAATGCCGTTGAAAAAATTTTGCAACTGGACGACGAAAGAAAAAAGTTGCTATTTGAAAAAGAAGAAGCTCAATCAAAAATAAACAGCGTTTCGCGCCAGATCAGAGAGTTGATGACTTCAGGGCAGAAAGAAAAAGCGGAAGAAGCAAAAGCTGAGGTGTTGCGTATAAAAAATTCCAATGCCGACGTAACTGAAAAATTATCGGTTACAGAAAAAGATTTGCACGAAGTACTTGTTCAGCTACCCAACCTCGCACACGATTCGGTACCTGCCGGAAAGACTGCAGAGGATAATGAAGTGGTGAGAGAATCAGGAATCAAGCCCCAGCTCGATAGGGATTGCCTGCCTCACTGGGAACTTGCAAAAAAATATGACCTGATTGATTTTGAATTGGGAAATAAAGTTACCGGCGCCGGATTTCCATTTTACAAAGGACAGGGAGCGAGATTGCAAAGGGCATTGGTACAATATTTTCTCGACTATAATATTTCAAAAGGATACACCGAATACGAAGCGCCCGTTTTTGTAAATGAGGAAAGTGCCTATGCCACAGGCCAGTTGCCAGACAAAGAAAGCCAGATGTATTATGTACCTCTCGATAACTTTTATGTAATACCAACTGCGGAAGTCCCACTCACAAATATTTACAGAAATGAAATTATCACGCAGGGCCAGTTACCGGTGAAAATGACTGGATATACACCTTGTTTCAGGAGGGAGGCGGGAAGCTATGGAAAAGATGTCCGTGGTTTGAACAGATTGCATCAGTTTGATAAAGTAGAAATAGTTCAGATTACCTGGCCGGAAAAAAGTTATGAGGCGCTGGAAGGAATGGTTGACCATGTGGCGGAGCTTCTCGATACGCTGGAATTGCCATACCGGATTCTCAGATTGTGCGGAGGAGATATGAGTTTCACTTCGGCGCTGACCTACGACTTTGAAATATTCAGCGCCGCTCAGAAACGCTGGCTCGAAGTCAGTTCGGTGAGCAACTTTGAAAGCTTTCAGGCAAACCGTGCTAAAATCCGTTTTAAAGATGAAAAAGGAAAAACTCAATTGGCACATACGCTTAACGGGTCTTCACTCGCGCTGCCGAGAATTGTTGCCGGATTGCTTGAAGATCATCAAAGCGAAAAAGGAATCCATATTCCGCACAGCCTGCAAAAATATTTCGGGTCGGAATGGATTCGATAGATTTCTTCCTGTGCGGAAATTGCGGATCGATTCGTATTCCTGATTTTTAAAAACTTATCTGGCAACAAAATCTGCTTCCTTCACATCTCTGCTATTGGTCCCGATAAACAATTTGAAATCACCCGGCTCATAATTGTACTTGAGGTTGCTGTTGTAAAATTTCAAATCATCATCCGTAACCTTAAAAGAAACTTTCTTCGTTTCGCCCGGAGCCAGCGCCACCTGCTGGAACCCTATCAATTCTTTTACCGGCCGCGAAATAGAACCCACCATCTGTCTCATGTACAATTGCACAGTTTCCGTTCCGGCCCTGTCCCCGGTATTGGTGACATTGACAGAAGCAGTTATACTTCCCCCGGTATTCAGCGTATTGCTGCTCAGCGCAACGGAACTATAATCATAATTGGTATAACTTAAGCCATAACCAAAAGGATAAAGCGGATCGTTGGGTGCATCCAAATATCGGGTGGTATATTTTTGATCTGCTTTATAAGGCCTGCCCGAAGGCAAATGATTATAGTAAACCGGAACCTGGCCCACATTCACCGGGAATGACATGGTAATTTTTCCTGAAGGATTGGCATTGCCATACAAAACATCGGTAATTGCCGGACCAGCCATTGTGCCTGCATACCATGTTTCCAAAATCCCATCAAGGTTAGCATCTTCCCATGAAAGATCGAGCGGCCGCCCGTTCATCAAAACGAGTACAATGGGCTTACCGGTTTTTTTCAAAGCTTCTAATAAATTACGCTGATTTTCTAATAACCGGATGTCTGTGACACTGGCAGCTTCACCGCTCATTCCAAAGGGTTCTCCCAATACAGCAACTACAACGTCCGACTGGTATGCAGTCCTGACTGCCTGATCAATCAATTGTTGGGGAGAAAGTGAATCGGGTACCAGCATGGCTCCATGCGGATTCAATTGTTTAATCAAATCAGGATCATCCACCAGGTTGCAACCTTTTGCATACAAAACATTTTTATAACCGGCTTGTTCTATTGCCGACCAGATGCTGATGGCTTTTGTGTAATCGCCGGCACCACTCCAACTGCCAATTAAATCTCTTTGGTCCTTTACCAATGGGCCTATGAATGCAATTCTTGAAGACCGGTCAAGCGGAAGCACATGATCTTTGTTTTTGAGCAACACCATGCTTTCAATTGCTGCCTGTTTACTAAGATTCAGTTTATCCTGGCTCATAATTTCTTTCTTATTCCTTTCCTCATTGACATATAAAAAAGGATTTGAGAACAACCCCAATTTATATTTGGCTTCGAGGATTTTGCGGCATGCATCATCAATGGTTTTCTCCGGCACTTTACCTTCATTCACCAATTGTTCGGCATAATTCAAAAACTCTTCTCCCACCATATCCATGTCCATTCCCGCATTCAGTGCGAGTTCAGCCACTTTCTTGTTATCCCCCATTCCGTGATTTACCATTTCATTGATGGATGTATAATCCGAAACCACCAATCCTTTGAAACCCCACTGGTTTCTGAGGAGATCGGTCAATAACCATTTATTGCCTGAAGCCGGCACACCATCAATTGTATTGAAGGAGGTCATTACGCTTCCTACACCTGCATCCACCGCTGCTTTGTACGGAGGAAGATATTCATTGTACATTCTCACTTTGCTCATGTCCACGGTATTGTAATCCCTTCCGGCTTCTGCGGCCCCATACAGTGCAAAATGTTTTACGCAAGCCATCACTGTATTGTCTTTGGAAAGATCATTCAACTGATATCCGTTTACCATGGCTTTCGCCATCACACTTCCCAAAAAAGGATCTTCGCCAGAACCTTCACTTACCCTTCCCCAGCGCGGGTCGCGTGTAATATCCACCATCGGAGAATAAACCCAGTTTAATCCGTCGGCAGAGGCTTCTTCAGCAGCCGCACGGGCGGTTTTCTCAACCAATACCGGATCCCAGGTAGCCGCCAGGCCCAGATTTATCGGGAAAATTGTACGATGGCCATGTATGACATCATAGCCAAAAAGAAGAGGAATTTTCATCCTGGTTTGTGTTACCGCCATTTGCTGCAGTTTCCGTACAGCTTCCGGTGTGTAAGTATTAAACACACCTCCCACGAGTCCCTTTTTAATTTTATCTTCAACTCCCTGGCTCAAAACAGGCCCGGTAACATCAAACCCGACAGAAGGTAAATTGAGCTGCCCGATTTTTTCCTGCAAGGTCATTCGTCTCATCAGGTTATCGATAAAAGAATTCATTTTTGCATCAGACGATTGCTGCGCATTTGCAGATGCAACAACAGATAAAAAGCAAACCAATAGAAAATTCTTGATATTCATCTGGAGGTAATTTTGCGAAAATTACTTGTTTTATACCAAAAAAAAATGAAATGGCGATTCAGGGAAATCAGGAGATCGAGCTTTTTTCGCTATTCAGAAACCGGTTATAGAATTCTAAACAAATTTTAAAAGAGGAAATGACCTGCCCATTATTTTTTGTTCATCTGCTCCCAGCCAATTGTGTAACATGGTTGCATACACTGATTTGAAATCTACTTTAAATTTCAAATCGCCATTATCCAGATCCGATAAGTCCGGCATATCATTGATCAGTCCTTTTTGCTTCAACCCGCCGCCAATCAAAAACATGCAATTGGCCGTTCCATGGTCGGTACCGGCACTCGCATTTTGAGATACGCGCCTGCCAAATTCACTGAACGTCATTAAAACAACATCTTCAAAACGGTGATTATTTTTTAAATCGGCCACAAATGGTTTAATGGCATCATTGAGTTCTGTAAACAACCGTTGCTGCTGGCCTGCCTGGGCCACATGGGTATCAAAACTGCCGAGACTGACATAATACACTTTGGTATTGATATCACTCAGAATCAAAGAAGCAATAGTTCGGAAATTTTTTCCAATAACGGTATTAGGATAGGTCGCCGAAGAATGGTAACTATTGCTTTGCTGATAAATATAATCAGCGCTGTCGAGGGTTTCGTTTAATATTTTGTAGAGATAATCTGAGGAAGCATCTCCGGTTTCATGAGCTGCATTTATCTGCCGGAAATATTTTTCGTTGGTATTATTAAATAATTTTTTAGGATCTGTCAACGCCATTCCTTTGATCTTGTCACCTTTCAACGCAGGGCTCAACAGGTCATCAATCTCAAGCGCCTGGGTTGGATGCGAGCAATCTTCACATTGTGCATCCAGGTAACGCCCCACCCAACCTGTATTCAGATATTCGTTGCTGTCGCTTCCTGTTTGCCAAATATCCATACTTCTGAAATGCGAATGATCCGGATTGGGATACCCCACACTATTCAAAATGCCGAGCGAGCCATCATCAAAAAGTTCTTTGAAGCAGGTTAACGACGGATGCAATCCGGCATCATCGTTTAACGGTAATGCCATATTTCTTTGAATACCTAATCCGGGCCTGCCTTTGAAATAAATATCATTCCGAACGGGAATGACCGTATTTAATCCGTCATTACCGCCACTAAACTGAAGCACTACCAAAACTTTATTTCCCGGAGGAACAAGATTTTCTTTACCGACGGCTTTCAGGAACTTTGGTAAAAACATACTGGCAGACGCCAGTGAACCAATCTGTAAAAAGTCTCTTCGCTTGATTAGCATAATAATATTTTTTAAAGATTAATTTCAGGCCAATTGATATTCCGGAGTACTCATGATATTTATGATCACAGATCTGATGTAAGCTGGCCGGGTAGAAATATTTGCAAACCGGTCAACGACGGAGGATGGCACCCTGCTGCGTGTCTGAAGGAGATAATCCGAAATGAAAGAATAAAGATCCTCCCTTCTAACATTGTTAAATGCATTCACTATGGTATCCCAGTTTATATTAGTCAGAATTTTGTAAGTCTGGGCTTTGTTGATTCCTTCGTGCCCCATCATTACATCATCATCCAATTTTGCCTTAATAGTAAACGAATCATTCTGAGTCATAATTTGTGGCAATCTCATCCTCAGTACCATCGTACTGCTGTCAATCCAGCTTTTTCCACCCGGCCACCCGGCTACATTGGGCGGATAAAATAGTACCTGTCCCAATGTGCGTTCAAACAGAAGCTGCATCTGAGGTTGTTCAAATTGCACCGGAATCATTCTTTGAATGCCGGCAATCAGCTCAACAGGTGATTTAATTCTAATTCCCATATTCTGAGGTTCAAAAAACCAATCTGAGGTAAAAATGTTTTCGAGAAGCTGCAGAATATTATAATTGCTTTGGTAAAAACCTTCGGCGAGTTTATTCAACCGGTCGTCATCCACCTGATCGTTTACCAGGAAAGTGTAAATTTTTCTGGTGATAAATTTTGCGGTAGTTTTTTGTTCAAGGATTATATCGAGAATATCGTCTCCATCAAAATTCCCCCTTTTCCCAAGAAACGTTTTTTCCCCGTTATCGTGCAAATTTTTTCTTTCTACAAATTCACCCTGTACATTAAAACCCCATCCTGTGTATGCCCTCGCACTTTCTCTTACATCCTCTTCGGTATAATTTCCGCGACCCATGGTAAATAATTCCATGACTTCCCTGGCGAAATTTTCGTTGGGGTGTTGTTTTTTATTTTGCTGATTATTCAGAAACGAAAGCATTGCCGGAGTCTTGCTTACTTCCCTAAGCAAGTTCCCAAAGTTTCCCAATGCATTGCGCCGGATAACATCGAGCAATTGTTGTTGAAAATAAATATTGATGACACGGCAGGCAAAATGCCCGTGCCAGAACAGGCTCATTTTTTCCCGCAACTGGGCTTTGCTGTTGACCATTTCAGAAAGCCAGAACAGATTCAGGTTTTTAATATCTTCTGTCGATTTTTTTCGTGCCTGTTTCTGAGCTTCACGTTTTTGGTCGGCGGTGAGTTTGCCAATCTGCACCAAATTCTGAACACCTTTCACAAGCCCGTCGACAGTGTCATTGGCCACATCGATATACTTCGGATCTTTTGAAGAATCTTTAACCAGTTGTTTCCATAAACGGGAAGGTTTTATGTCCTGGAGCTGATTGACATTTTCAACCATGGGGCCAAATGCAGCACGCCATAGCAGATGTTTGTTTTTTACCTGATAGGATGACATGGGAGAAGAATTAAAAAAAATCAGCCAATTGACGAGCTTACTTTTGAAAAGTTTAATTCAACTTTTCAGAAACAATCCCTCGCTGTAAAATCGCTTCTCAAATATCCGTTGACAAAAGAATTCCGGGGAATTAATCTAACGTTAATTTTGGTTTCCCTGCACAGAGCAATTCCCGGAAAATTCTGTTATTTCTATTTAAAAAAAATGACAACTCCGTCTTTTCGCCATTCATTAAAAATCAGGGCTTCTCTTTGATCGTAAGCTGATACTTTGAGTTGAGTGAAATAGTAAAGTTTTTGGAATTCAATAATTCGACAATAGAATCATCTTCCAGAAGTTGGTTGGAAAGTTCCACAGCCAGTGGAGAATCATGAATAACATTGGAAACGTGGCCCCTTTGAAATTCAATCTTAAATCTGGTTCCTGATTTTTTTACTCCGGCTCCCTCAAAATCCAATTGATTTAAATCCAGGGTTTGCGGTTTTCCTTCGGATTTTTTCATCAGGATTTTCAATACCGGCACATACTTCCGCCATATATGTTTGTACATGAAAGTGTGGTTTATTTCGAGTTGATTCTATCAGATATCTCATGAATTATGAAGTACTTGGCCGGCTGTAAACCGGTATTATTACTTTCTAAAAAGTGTAAAACATTTTCAATTAACCCGATAAAATTAAATTTTTTTTGTTGAATAGCATTTTGTTTAAATGAATGTGCATTACCCGCAGCCTCTTAATTTTGCTAAAAAATAAATTAATTCATGGTTTACAATTTCAATGCAGGACCATCCCACCTGCCGGATGAGGTGACAGAAGAAGCAAAAAAAGGGCTCAGCAATTTTTCAAATACAGGTTTGTCAATTTTAGAAATCGGCCACCGCACACCTGCCTTCAGTGACGTAATGGAAGAAGCAAGGCAATTGATGCGCGACCTGATGCACCTTGACAGTGATCATGAAGTATTGTTCCTGCACGGCGGTGCCACCACGCAATTTATGCAGGTGCCCATGAATCTTTTGGATTCCAACGAAACCATGGCCATTGCACACACCGGTGTCTGGAGCCAGAAAGCCATACAGGAAGCTGAATGTTTCGGGAAAGTACAGATTACCGGGAGCAGTGAATCTGAAAACTTTAATTTCATCCCAAAAGGTTTTACGATTCCTTCCGATGCAAAATATTTTCATCTTACCACCAATAATACTATTTATGGAACTGAATGGCATGACATTCCCATATCGCCAATTCCGGTTGTAGCAGATATGTCGAGCGATATCCTGAGCTGCCATCGCGACTTTAATTCGTTTGCCCTCATTTATGCCGGGGCACAAAAAAATGCGGGGGCTGCCGGTGCAACCATTGTCGTTGTTGATAAAAAAATACTCGGCACCATAAAGAGGGTTATTCCCCCAATAATGGATTACAGAGATCACATCAAAGCAAAAAGCGTTCTAAATACGCCGCCTGTATTTGCGATTTACATCAGCATGCTCACACTCCGCTGGTTAAAAAAACAAGGAGGAGTCAAAGGGGTGGAACCGTTGAATCGTGAGAAAGCCAGACTGCTTTATGATGCACTGGACAATAGCAAACATTTTAAAGGAACGGCAAAACGTGAAGACAGAAGTTTTATGAACGTTTCATTTGTAGCAAAAGAACCGGCCGTGGAAAAAGCATTTCTTGATTTTGCCGCGCAAAAAAATATTTATGGAATCAAGGGACATCGCAAAGTCGGCGGGTTCAGGGCTTCACTTTATAATGCCGTTAGTTTGGACAATGTGAAATATCTGGTGAAAGTTTTACAGGAATTTGAATCGACCTATCATTAGAGGTCAGGGGCAACTGAGTTGAACCCAAATTTTGCAGTTGACTGCGAAATCCCGCTTGAATTTTCCGCTGATCAATCCTGACCACTTAGCCTTATATTTGCAAACTTCGAAAAAGCAATCCATGGTTTCCGTATCTCCTTTTAAAGCATTAAGGCCGCAGCCTCAGCTTGCACGTGAAGTTGCAAGCAGACCTTATGACGTGTTGAGCGTTAAAGAAGCAAAAACAGAAGCAGAAGGGAAACCCTCATCATTTTTGCACATTACGCGCAGTGAAATAGATTTGCCGGCAGGAACTGATGTACACAGCGCCGCCGTGTATGAAAAAGCAAAAGAAAACCTTGATGCATTCATCAGCAGGGGAATCTTATTTACAGAAAATAAACCCTGTTATTACATTTACGAACTGGAAATGGAAGGAAGGCAACAAACAGGATTGGTGTGCTGCAGTTCGGTAGATGATTATGAAAAAGGCCTGATTAAAAAACACGAACTGACCCGCCCCGAAAAAGAACAGGATCGCGTGGATCATATCAAAGCCACTCAGGCCCAAACGGGCAACGTATTTCTGGCTTACCGTGACAATGATCAGATCAATGAAATCATTACCAAATGGAAACAATCCAAAACTCCGGTATATAATTTCACGGAAGATGATCAGATCCGCCATTCCATCTGGACTATCAATGACGAGAAAATTATAGACCGGGTTACCGAAATTTTTAAGGAAGAAATCCCATGCACTTATATTGCCGATGGCCATCACCGAATCGCTTCTGCTGCGCGGGTAAAATATATGCTTCCCGACCATGAAGAAGCAGGCCATTTTCTGTGTACATTATTTCCGGCAGGGCAGCTTCACATTTTCGATTACAACCGGATTGTAAAAGACTTAAACGGATTGACTGAAGAAGAATATCTCAATAAAATAAAAGAGCGGTTCAGCATTACAAAGGTTGCCAATACCTACAAACCTGAAAAGCCCCATCATTTCGGGATGTATTTAAATCATGACTGGTATGAACTGATCGCGCCGGACGGAACTTTTGCAACAGATCCGGTAAACATTCTGGATGTATCCATTCTTCAGAATAATTTGTTGAAACCTGTCCTGAATATCCAGGATCAGCGTACCGACCCAAGAATTGATTTCATCGGTGGGATCCGCGGTATGAAAGAACTTGAGAACCTGGTCGAAACCGGTGAAGCCGCTGTGGCATTTTCAATTTATCCTGTAACGATTGCCCAATTATTTGATATTGCAGACAGTGGAAATATCATGCCGCCAAAAAGTACCTGGTTTGAGCCTAAGCTGAGAGATGGATTGCTGACACATTTGGTGAATGAATAATTTCCTTCTTCCATTTTAATTAAGCCAAAAGTCAGACGGGGTATTAACAGAGTTCAAAATTCCCCTTTCACCAAACAATTACTAAATTTGCGCCTGTCACCAACTTTAAGTGGAATGACATTCATGGATTTCAAACTTCCTAAACCGCTGCGACAAGCGCTAATGATTCCGGATGCGCTGTCCCCCAGGCGGCAACAACATAAGGTGCTGCGAAAGCTGTTAACAAAGGCCCGTTTTACAGAATTCGGACAGAAATATTTATTTGACAGAATATTACTAAGCCATCTGCCCGAAAGAACTTTTCAGCAAATAGTGCCTGTTTTTGATTACGAAAAAATTTATAAAGAATGGTGGCACAGGGCACGCGAAGGCAAGCGCGACGTCTGTTGGCCCGGTACTATCAAATTCTTTGCACTCAGCAGTGGTACCAGTGATGCAAGCAGCAAGTACATCCCGATTACAAAAGAACTTATTAAATCGAATACCCACACCAGTGTGCGGCAACTTATCAGCCTGGCCGGGTATAACAATGTTCCCAAACAGTATGTGGGGAAAGGATGGCTGATGCTTGGAGGAAGTACCGAATTGCAAAAAGGGCCGACGTATTATGCAGGAGACCTGAGCGGAATCCAGGCAAAAAAAATGCCCTTCTGGTTTCATGGTATGTACAAACCGGGCAGAAGAATTGCCCGTGAAAAGGATTGGGAAAAAAAGTTAACTGAAATTGTGGACAAAGCCCCTGAATGGGATATCTCGTTTATTGTTGGCGTACCCGCATGGGTGCAGTTGTGTATGGAAAAAATAATTGAACGATACCACCTCAACAATATTCATGAAATGTGGCCAAACCTGTCATTTTATGTGCATGGTGGAGTCGCTCTTGAACCTTACAAACCCGGACTTTGCAGATTGTTGGGAAAACCCATTACCTATATCGAAACCTATCTTGCCAGCGAAGGATTTCTTGCGTATCAAAGCCGCCAGGATGCCAAAGGAATGAAACTGGTTCTCAACAATAATATCTTTTTTGAGTTTGTTCCATTCGACAATAGAAACTTTGATGCCGAAGGGCAAATGGTCAAAAATCCTGAAACGTTATTGATCAATGAGGTTGAAGAAAAAAAGGATTATGCAGTTTTGATCAGCACCAATGCCGGGACATGGCGTTATCTGCTGGGCGATACCATTCAATTTGTGGACCTTGAAAAAAGTGAAATTATCATAACCGGCAGAACCAAACATTTTCTCAGTATGGTGGGTGAACACCTCAGTGTCGACAATATGAACAGGGCCATCAATATGGTCAGTGAAGAATTGAACATATCTATTGGCGAATTTACCGTTGCCGGTATTCCATACAGAAATTTCTACGCCCATCAATGGTTTATTTCCACCAACGATCATGTCAATTCAGAAACCCTGAGAGTGTTGATTGATGAAAAACTTAAAGAGCTGAATGATGATTACGGAGTGGAGAGAAAACATGCACTGAAAGATGTATTTGTAGATGTTCTTCCCGAAGATACTTTTATCAACTTTATGAAGATGAAAGGAAAATTTGGCGGGCAACATAAATTCCCCAGGGTGTTGAAAGGCAAACTGCTTGATGAATGGATGCTTTATTTAAAAACAGTCAAATCTTAAAATGATTTTTCCATTGCTTCATAAGTATTATCTTTCTGTTTTTAAACTTATATCTGGGCTGCCGGATGATAACAATATTTGAGGCAATAAGTAAGGGACTTGCGATGGGTTTATTATTGGTTCTATCCGTAGGCCCTGTAATCTTCACCGTAATCAAACACAGCATCAACGATGGGAGGGAAGGTGGTTTCAGTTTTATTGTCGGGGTATGGGTAAGCGACATCCTTCTGATCGTACTGGCAAACATTTTTTCTGAACTGCTTACCCGTTTGCTGGATTTCAAAGAGATTATCGGTGTGGCAGGAAGTGCTTTCCTGATTGCAATGGGCGTGTATTATCTTTTCTTCAAAAAAATCCGGCTGAATCCGGAAGATGTGGGGATGCCGGGATTGAAAAATTATCATCATGCCAGAATTGCCACCCAGGGCTTTCTTATCAATACATTGAACCCCGCGGTTATGCTCTTTTGGCTTACAGCAGCCACCGCAATTGCCGTAACACATACCGTCAGAGACCGCATCATCATTTTTGGTACGGCTATTGGGTTCAATATGCTGATGGATATTGTGAAAGTAGCGCTCGCAGGAAAATTGAGAAAGAAATTAACGTTGAAGAATATACGTCTCATCAATAAACTGTCGGGTATTATCTTTTTGATTTTCGGAACCATCCTTTTGATCGGGGTCTTGTTTTTTATGAAAGAAATATGAAATACTTAATTCCCTTTTTACTCATTATTTTTTTGCCTGCTTATACCATGGCGCAGCAGGGAAATATGCTCCTCCTGGAGAAAAAGGGGAAGGTTTTGAAAACTTATTATGAAGGAAGCGAACTGCTTTATAACCAGGGTTTGGGAATGCAGCGCGCCCGTATAGAAGAATTAAAAAACGATTCTATTTCACTTATTCAATACAATGTCAGAACAAGTATGACCTCGCTGGGAGTTTATATTCTGGACACGGTTTCCACGTACAGATCAATGATTCCTTATAAAAACATTTTGGAAATCGGCAAGGAACAACAGGGATGGGACTGGAATGCTTCCGGAGCCACTCTTTTTGGCGGAGGCACACTGCTGGCGACCGCCGGATTGGTAACATGGATATTCTCAAACAAAAATTCGCAGTATTATGCCAAACCGGCTTTGGTAATTTCAGGTGCGGTTGCCGCGGGGGTTGGATTTTTATTGATGAAAAGCACAGGACATAAATTCAAAATCGGGAAGAAATATTCCCTGGGTTTCATTTCCACTCAATAACTAAAACGTTCGTTTCAGATTGGGATCTAAAAAAAGAATAAACCGTAGTTGGGCGAGCCGTCTTTTCCGGTTTTTCGGAAAGGTTTTAGTGTATGGGTTCCTGTTATCCGTTGTCTATATTTTCTTTTGCAAATGGATAAACCCGCCTTTTACAATTACCCAGGTATCGGCCATTTTTGAAGGATATGACATTCACCGTGATTATATTTCGTACAACGACATGGGAAATAATATCAAGCTGGCAGTCATGGCGGGAGAAGACCAGCTTTTTCCCGACCACAACGGATTTGATTTTAAGAGCATTGAAAAGGCGCTTAAACACAATCAAAAAAACAAATCACTTCATGGTGCCAGCACCATCAGCCAGCAAACTGCAAAGAATGTTTTCCTGTGGCAACATGGAGGATGGCTTCGGAAAGGATTAGAGGTCTATTTCACATTTATGATCGAACACATTTGGGGGAAACAACGGATCCTTGAAATGTATTTGAATGTAGCTCAAATGGGGCCTGGGGTATTTGGAACAGAAGCCGCTGCACAATATTATTTCCATAAAAATTCAGGAGACCTTTCCAGGGCCGAAGCAGCCCAAATTGCATCCTGCCTTCCCAATCCTGTCAAATTTACCATTCACCCGATGTCGGGCAGAGTGGCATCCCGCTATCCGTGGATTTTAAATCAAATGAGAAATCTGCAATCAGATCCGGACATACTGAATATCCTGCACAAATAGAATCAGGGGGAAACAAATTTTCAAAATGGATCAATCAACGGATTCCTTTTCCTGATTCCTCAAGCCTCTTTTTAATTTCTGCAATTTTTGATCTTCGTTCAAAAGAATAAACCTTTTCATCATTTTCAAGAAAGTCCAATATCACCAGGCTCTTTTCATACAACTTTCTTTGGTCATAAACTGTGGTCTTATCTGCAAATAATAAAAACAGGTTTGCCAGTTGATCGAGGTTATCGTGATTAAAATCTTTTCTGGCGCCAAGTGTTTTGATAAAATTTTCGGACGGAATATCCAGAAGGTTTTGAATATCCAGATCGGATTTTGTTTTTAATTCCTGAACGGATACTTTGATTACCGATTCCAAATCACCGGATCCTTCGATGCGATACAGTTTGGACACCACCATCCCCAAAGCTTTGCCAAGCTCTTCTATCTGTCTTTGCAAAAGATCTTTTTTAATCATGTCATTATGCTGCTTTCCTCTTTATAAAGATAAAAAACATAGTTGACCCTACTCAGGAAATGATACAATCCGTCTTCTGAAAGTAAATTATGCCATCCGATAAATTTTCCTGAAAATAAGGTCTCTCAACAGAGTATAACTGTTATGCACAACCGAAAATGGGATCAGGAGAATAATTTCTTTAATCTCCCTTTTGTAATTTTATCCTGTTCGTCGGCTGCAATTTTGATTTCTTCCCTCGGATCATTATTCAACCTTTCTTTCAACTCTGCCAACAACTGTTCTGCACTTTTGCCACGTGCATAGGAAATAAACATGTAACCAAAAACTTCTTCATATTCAGCATTAGCATCGGTCAGCGCTTTGATAGTTTCTTTATCAGAAGTCAGCAATCTGGACTGTTCATTTTTACCGGAAGCAGGCATATCTTCATGCTCCAAAGCTTCCTTATCACCAAGCCTGGCGTGATTTTCAAAAGCCTCGAGCCAGTCTGCCGGATTGCAATCATACCATAACTCTTCCGCATGGTCCAGTAAATCATTCAAATCTTCCACCGGAAATATCTCCAGCATTCCCTTTACCCATGCCGAGCTTCCGCAACAATTGAAAAGCTGATCGTATTTTTCTTTGGTGGACAATTTGCCAAATTGATCAATCGTCATAAATCAGGCGCTTAATATTTTTAAATCTGAAGCCCTTTTAAAAAATTTTCTGTAATCTCAATAGCGAGCTGGATGTCATCGGTAATCACTTTTTCATTGGGGTTGTAACAGATGCCGTTGTAGTCTCTCAAAAACATTAAAGAAACAGGAGCTACATTGGAAATGATCGTTGCTTCGGTGGCCAATCCACTGATGACACTTTCGGGTTTTATGTTCAATGAAGAAATGGCTTCTTTCAGATTTTTATTGAGCGTAGCATCGCAAACCACAGGAGGGGATTCTTCCAGCAATTTCCATTCAAAATAAATTCCTCTCTTATGGCATATTTTCTCAACCATGGTATAAAACTCTTCATAAGCTTCATTCAGGCCCTTGTTATCCAGGCTTCGCATATCTACCGAGCAGGTTACTATGGATGGGATGACATTGGTTGCAGCGTTAATCACCTTTAATCTTCCTACTGTTGCCAAAATTTTATTTCGGTCTTTCGCAGCAAATTCTTCCACTTTTAAAACAAATTTTGCCGCAGCAGCCAGGGCATCTTTTCTGCCTTCCATCGGCATAGAACCTGCATGGGCAGCCTCTCCCGTAAACTTAATATCGATCCGTTTATGGCCGTAAATAGAATTCGCAAAAGCAACCGGCAAATTTTTCCGGAATAACTGGTCTCCGGGTTCTATATGAATATCGAGGTATCCCAACCATTTTTCGGCTGCAATTTTTTCTTTTTCCATCAAACGATAATCCGTTTTCAACTCTGTCAAAAGCTCCTTCAAAGTAATCCCTCTCTCATCTTCGAGATAAAGCATCTCTTCATCAAAGGCGCCGGTCAGAACTTTACTCCCAAGATGGGCAGAGTGAAACCTTACCCCTTCTCCGTCGCTGAAGGCAACCACTGCCAGATGAAAAGGAAGTTGAATGTTTTCCCTGACCAGAGAAGATACCGCTTCTATTGCAATCAGAAATCCAAGTGACCCATTGTATTTTCCTGAATTTTCGGTGGTATCAAAATGAGAACCGATGACAAAAGTCTTCGCATCTTTATCAGGAGACCTGTACAATCCTCTTACGTTTTTTGCAGCATCAATATGGGTAATAAGGCCGGCAGCCTGCATATATTCCCTGATTTTTTTTGCGGCTTCTAAAAAGGCTGGTGTACCAAATTTTCTGCTGAGGTTCTTTTTGCTATCTGAACACTCAGCCAGGGAATCAATTCTTTTCTGAACACGGGATGCTTTCGTTACAGCCAATACAATAAAACTTTAGATTTTTTAAAACAAAACAAAATAAACTGTTTTCAATTAAATAAAAAAACTGAAGCCTTTTCATTTGCTTCAGTTTTTTAATACTCAAATCATTTCATACTTCAAATCTCAACTTCTTAAAATCAATCTTCAAATCTCCGGCCAGGATGATTGACAGGGCGCTGCAAATCAGGCTCTGCCCAAATTTTGCAACCTATGCTCCGGCTTTCACTTTGGCCGATTTCACCTCAATAGCTTTCAAAAGTTTGTTGAAAGCATCATTGAACTTTTCAATTCCTTCTTCAACCAGTTGATCACTCACCTTGTCCAAATCAAATCCATTGTCCTCCAGTTTTTTCAAACGGGCTTTCACTTTTTCAATTCCGCTATCCAGCGTTTGATCCACCTTGCCATGATCTTTAAAAGCTTCTATGGTGGCCAGCGGGAGTGTATTGATTGTATTCGGCCCAATTAGCGTCTCAACATATTTTACATCACTGTACGAAGGATCTTTGGTACTTGTACTTGCCCACAAAACCTTTTGTTTGTGTGCGCCCTTTGCTTCCAGCTTTTTGAACCTTTCACTGTTAAATACTTCCTTATAAATCTGATAGGCCATTTTTGCACTGTCAATGGCAACTTCACCTACCAAATCATTCAAACCTTTTGCTTTTAATTGCGAATCCAGCAATACATCAATGCGGCTCAGGAAGAAACTTGCCACAGAGAAAATATCTGAAATAGATTTTCCTTCTTTCAACCGGTCTTCCAATCCTGAAAGGTAGGCATTGGTTACCTCACGGTATCTTTCCAATCCAAACAACAATGTAATATTGACATTGACTCCGGCTGCTGTAGCTTTTCTGATGGCTGTTAACCCTTCTTTGGTACCCGGGATTTTTATCATCACATTTTTGCGGTTCACTTCATGCCATAACTTCAAAGCCTGTTTCAATGTACCTGCCCCGTCTTTGGCAAGAAAAGGAGAAACCTCCAGGCTCACAAATCCGTCGGTACCGCCTGATGCATCATAAACAGGGCGGAGTATATCAGTAGCTCTCCTGATATCTTTCACTGCAAAGTCAAAGAAAATTTCTTCACCCTTTTTAACCGTTTGAGATAGCGTCCTGATGTCTTCATCGTAATCCGACCCGGCTGCAACAGCCTTTTCAAAAATAGAAGGGTTACTTGTTATTCCTGCAAGATCAATCTCATCAATCATTTTCTTCAACTTTCCTGAATCCATGATTTCCCGGTCAAAGAAATCGAGCCATATACTCTGCCCTGCTTTATGAAGTTTATTCAAAGAATTCATAATCACTTATTTTTTTGATATATCAAAATTATTATTTTGCCATACTTTCTTCTTCAATCTTTTCCATTTCGTCCATTGCGATGGTAGAATGTGCATAAGCTGCTCCGGCTCTCATTTCTGCTGCCACCCAGATGGCTTCCAGGATTTCCTGTTTGCTGGCTCCTTTTCTCAAAGCCTGCCTAGTATGTGATCTGATACAATAAGGGCATTGTGTGGTATGTGCCACGGCAATGGCTATTAATTGTTTTGTTTTTTCAGGTAATGCACCTGCTTTGAAAACCGTTCTGCTGAAATTACGCCATGCATCAATATTTTCAGGAGCCAATTCTGCTCTCTTTTTGGCGTTTTCTGCGGTAGGTTCAGCATATATTGGATGTGCCATGATAATATATTTTAAGTTTAGAAATTAATTTTTCGCTTTCAAAAATTGCCGTAATACATATTGGAGAATTCCTCCATTTTGGTAATAAGCAATTTCAATGTCAGAATCCACACGGGCAACCACATCAAACTTCACCTTTTTACCACCTTCTTTCGTTGCAGTTACCTGTACCAGTTTTAATGGTGTCAAATTATCTGCCAAACCTGTAATTGTAAATGTTTCTTTTCCGTTAAGTCCGTAAGTTCCTGCATTTTCACCATCTTTAAACTGCAAAGGCAAAACACCCATTCCTACCAGATTGCTTCTGTGAATACGTTCATAACTTTCAGCAATCACAGCCTTGATTCCCAGAAGGATGGTTCCCTTGGCAGCCCAGTCACGTGATGAACCGCTGCCATATTCTTTTCCGGCAAGCACTACCAGCGGCGTATTGTCTTTCTTGTATTTTTCGGAGGCATCAAATACTGTCATTTCTTCGCCGGTTGGCAAATATGTCGTATATCCGCCTTCCTTTGTTGCCAATTTGTTCTTTATTCTAACGTTGGCAAATGTGCCTCTCACCATTACTTCGTCATTTCCGCGGCGCGATCCATAAGAATTGAACTGATTTTTATCCACACCTCTCTTCATCAGGTATTCACCGGCAGGAGATTTTTCATTGAACCGTCCGGCAGGAGAAATATGGTCTGTTGTAATGCTATCGCCCAATACCAAAAGCGCACGGCTGTCTTTGATATTTTCAATTGGACTTGGTTCGTCTGAAATATGAGTAAAGAACGGCACTTCTTTGATATATGTGGAATTTTTATCCCATGCATACAGCTCTTCTTCGGGAGCGCTCAGTTGCTGCCATTTGTCATTCCCTTCGAAAATATGGCTGTAGTTTCTCTTAAAATCTTTCGGGGTAACAACCTTGTCCATGATTTCAGTAATCTCATCATTGGTTGGCCAGATATCTTTCAAATAAACCGGAAGCATATTTCTGTCATAGGCCAGCGGTTCATTTATCAAATCAACATCAACCCTCCCTGCGATGGCAAATGCAACTACCAACATCGGCGACATCAGGAAATTCATCTTAACCTGAGGATGGATCCGCGCTTCAAAATTTCTGTTTCCTGAAAGAACTGAAGCCAGTACGATATCATAATCGTCGGCGGCTTTAGCCATAAATCCCGGCAACGGTCCTGAATTTCCGATGCACGATGTACATCCATAACCTACAAGATGAAAATCGAGCGCTTCCAAATCGCCCATCAAATCTGCTTTTTTCAGGTATTCAGTCACCACTTTCGAACCAGGAGCCAGACTTGTCTTTACCCACGGCCGTGTAGTAACTCCTTTTTCTCTCGCCTTTCTGGCAACGAGCCCTGCGCCGATCATTACATAAGGATTGCTTGTATTGGTGCATGAAGTAATCGCTGCGATTGCAATTGCGCCATCACTCACTTCAAACTTTTCGTATCCTTTATTAATCCATACTTTTTTGAATCCATTTTTTTCGCCACCTTCCATCGTGAAGTTCTTCGCATTTTCAGGTTCGCGATCTACCGGCTGGCCGCCACCTTCGGCAAACCAGTTCGACAATTGCTTGGGGGCAGGTTCAAAAGATCTGTGATAGATATCATCCATCAGGCTGATAAATTTATTCTTGAAATTTTTCAGCAATATTTTATCCTGCGGTCTTTTTGGCCCTGCAACTGCGGGTTCGATGGAACCAAGATCAAGCGTTATTGTATCTGTGTAAGCAATTTTTTCATCGCCATTATGCCACAACATATTTTTCTTGCAATATTGCTCTACCAATTTTATCTGTTCCTCAGAGCGTGCACTCTTTGACATATATTCCAGCGTCTTTTCATCAATTGGAAAATAGGTGACAGTACAACCAAATTCAGGAGACATATTTCCAATGGTAGCACGATCAGGTACTGTCAGATTTGACAAACCCGGACCAAATACTTCCACAAATTTTCCAACGACGCCATACTTACGAAGTGTTTCAGCAATGGTTAGTACAAGGTCGGTAGCAGTAGCTCCCAAAGGCAATTTTCCTGTCAGTTTCAAACCGATCACCTGGGGCATGATAAAATAAATGGGCTGGCCGAGGATGGCAGCTTCAGCTTCGATACCACCAACTCCCCAGGCAACGACTCCAATACCATTCACCATCGGAGTATGGCTGTCTGTCCCGACAAGTGTATCCGGAAAAACTTCGCCATCTCTCGCAATGACACCCTTGCTCAGGTATTCAAGATTTACCTGGTGACAAATCCCCATTCCCGGAGGTACCACTCTGAAATTATTGAATGAATTCTGTGCCCATTTCAAAAAAGTATAGCGTTCGTTATTTCTTTTATATTCCTCTTCAATATTTTTATCAAGGGAATAATTGGTACCAAAGAAATCAACCTGAACCGAGTGGTCAATCACCAAATCCACCGGAATGAGGGGATTAATTCCTTCGGGATTTTTTCCTTTTCGTGCAACTTCAGCGCGAAGGCTTGCAATGTCAACCACTGCAGGAACTCCGGTAAAATCCTGCATTAACACACGAGCCGGTTTGAAAGGGATATCTTTATCTGAACCTTTGGGACTCCATTTCAGCAATGTTTCAATATTCTTTTTTGTAACTGCAAAACCATCAAAATTGCGAAGTGCATTTTCCAGAAGGATTCTGATGGAAAAAGGCATGCGATGAATTTTGTATCCTTGTTTTTCAAGTTCGGTCAGGCTGTAATAATTATACTTTTTACCGCTCCTGGTCTTCATCGATTTTTTCACTTTAAAAATATCCTGTGCCATAATCTATGTATTAATTTTTTGTTTGTGCAGAATGGAGTATTGTTCCGATTGATTAAAAAATCTTTCTTTCACAATCTGTAGGTGATTTCGCCACAAATATAATTGTTATCTGCCTCTTACCGGAACTATAAAAACAGGTAGCTCGCTTTTGTTGAGCACCTGGCTTGCCACACTTCCCATAATAATTTTATCGAGGCCGCGCCGGCTGTGCGTTCCCAAAACAATAATGTCTGCTGATATTTCCTTTGCGGTTTCCAAAATTCCACTTGCAGATTCTCCTTCTTTGACAATCACCTGAGCGGCCGGGCGGTTATAATGTTCACGATAGGAATTCAAATAGGTGTGAGCAGCTTCTTTCAATTCTTCCTCTGTGCTGCTCTGAACTACATTCATCGTATTAAAACTATCAAAGCCGGTGATGGGTGAATAGTTTAATGAACTGTAATAGGTGGTATCTGCCAAAACATGCACTAACACCACATCTGCATGCATTTCATCCGCCAGTTGAAATCCCTGTTCGGCAACAAGGGTAGCTGACGGGCTGTAATCAAGGGCTATCAATAACTTTTTCATATATCTCTTGGTTAATTGTTTACATAACACAGGTGAATGCAGCTTTTTGCTATTTATCTATAAGTCTCTTTGCTCTCTTAACGACATTTTCTACTGTGAATCCATATTCTGCCATTACTTCATTTCCCGGAGCAGATTCGCCAAATTTGTCAATACCCAATACATCTCCGTCATCAGTGGTATATCTGTGCCATCCCATACTTGAACCAGCTTCAACAGCCAGCCTCTTTCTTACCGATTTCGGAAATACACTTTCTTTATACTTGTCGTTTTGTGCTTCAAATAATTCCCAGCTTGGAAAACTGACTACTCTTGCATTGATATTTTCTTCCTTTAGTTTTTCCTGTGCTCCAAGGATGAGTTGTACTTCGCTTCCTGTAGCCATTAAAATAATATCCGGAGTTCCTTTGCAATCACTCAAGACGTAAGCACCCTTCTGCACCCCTTCTGCGGATTCCACTTTACTTCGGTCAAAAACAGGAACATTCTGGCGTGTCAGAATCAAGGCTACCGGTCCATCTTTGTGAAGCAATGCAGCTTTCCATGCCTGCGATACCTCGTTGGCATCGGCCGGACGAATGGTTACCAGGTTAGGCACAGAACGCAACCCGGCCAATTGTTCTATCGGTTGGTGTGTGGTTCCGTCTTCTCCCAAACCAATGCTATCATGTGTGTAAATAAATACCGGGCGAATCTTCATGATGGCTGCAAGCCTTACCGGAGGACGCATGTAATCATAAAATACGAGAAAAGTGGCACCATACGGGGTGATACCTTTGGTGAGCACCATTCCATTTAATATTGCACCCATTCCGTGTTCGCGGATACCGAAATGCAAATTTCTTCCTCCGTGATTTTCGCTGGTGAATGATTCATATTCATTCAGGTTCGTATCCGTACTTGGAGCAAGGTCAGCAGAACCTCCGACCAGCAACGGCAAATATTTTGAAATCGAATTCAAGACCTTGCCGCTTGCTTTACGTGTAGCCATTCCCTTTAGATCTGCTTCAAAGGAAGGAAGATATTTTTCCCAGCCATCAGCAAATTTCCCGCTGCTCAGCAATTCGTACTCTGCAGCTTCGGCAGCATATTTTTCTTTGTATCTCTTGAATAATTCATTCCATTCTTCTTCTTTTTTGATTCCTGCTTTTCCTTTTTCACGATAAAATTTCAACACATCGTCAGGAACTACAAATGATTTATCCGGATCAAAACCAAAATTCTTTTTTACAAGTTTCACTTCATCTTCTCCCAATGGCGAACCATGGGCTTTGGCTGAATCCACTTTGTTGGGGCTGCCAAATCCGATGTGGGAGCGAACCCTGATCAGGGATGGCCTTGAAGTTTCCTTCTTTGCATTTTCTACCGCGATAGCGAGGGATGCCAAATCATTGGCATCATCTACAGATTGCACATGCCATCCATAAGCCCTGAAACGGGATGACACATCTTCATCAAAGGCAAGTGAAGTGGATCCTTCTATTGTAATCTTGTTATCATCGTAGAGATAAATAATATTTCCAAGTTTCAAATGACCTGCGACGGATGCCGCTTCTGAAGAAACACCTTCCATCAGATCACCGTCGCTGCATATCGCAAATATTTTGTAATCGAATAATTTCAGCCCTGGTTTATTGTACCTTTTAGCGAGCATTTGCTGCCCGATGGCCATTCCCACTCCATTGGCAAAACCCTGACCAAGCGGACCAGTTGTCACTTCAATTCCGGGCAAAAGTCCATATTCGGGATGACCTGCTGTGCGGCTGTGCAATTGCCTGAAATTCTTTATATCATTTAATGTAAGATCATAACCCGTCAGAAATAAAAAAGCATATTGTAACATGCAGGCATGTCCGCAGGATAAGATAAACCTGTCTCTGTTTGGCCATTCAGGATTGCGTGGATTGTAATTCATTTCCTTTGCCCAAAGCACATGGCCGAGAGGTGCAAGCCCCATAGGTGTTCCGGGGTGTCCGGAATTTGCTTTCTGAACGGCATCTGCTGCCAACACTCTAACCGTATTGATTCCGGATTGCTCGATTTGTTCCATACTTTTCAGTAAATGTTTTGATTTTTTTAATGCTTTTCAAGGCATCAAAGGCTATGCCATGAAAGCGGGTTTAATATTTTCAAAAGTAAACATTAAAGCAGATTAAAATATTACTATCCTCTGGTTTGTGATAGCTTTGAACAAAACGATGCTTTTCTTAAAATGAATTTATTGAAACAATAAAGGGTTTAAAAATCTAATAAAAATGATTTCAAAGGATACTAACAGGGGGATCCCGATTTCGGTAATTCTAAAACCTGCTCTTGAGGCTGAGGGCATAAAACCCAACTTCACTGAAAATAAAAAAAGATTACTGACCATCTCAATTTTAGCTATTGGAATTGGAATTGCATCAAGCCTTGTTGCCAAAGTTTTAATGCATCTTATTTATTTTATTACGGATGTTGTTTTTTATGGTGAAACTTCATGGGGCATTGTCACGCCTGCAAACACCACGCTGGGTTTATGGATCATTCTCATTCCAACAGTTGGAGGATTAATTGTAGGATTGATGGCTTTTTATGGTTCCAAAGCCATACGCGGACATGGGATACCCGAAGCGATGGAGCAGATCCTGATCAACCAAAGTAAAATAAAACCCAACATCACTTACCTCAAACCGATTTCCTCTGCAATAGCAATTGGTACGGGCGGGCCATTTGGCGCTGAAGGCCCTATTATTGCCACGGGTGGCGCATTGGGAAGTACGTTGGGACAAATTCTGAAGGTAACCACTAACGAACGAAAGATCCTGCTTGCCGCGGGCGCATCCTCGGGGATGGCGGCGGTTTTTGGAAGCCCGATTGCAGGTATTTTTCTTGCTATTGAATTGTTGCTTTTTGAGTTCTCTCCACGCAGTATCATTCCGGTTGCACTTGCATGTATAACCGGCGCTGCAGGGCATCATTTTCTTTTCAGTCCGGATCCTATTTTCCCTGTCGGACATACGCTTTCCTCTCCTTCCAACCATGCGCTTTTTATTTACAGCCTTATAGGAATTGTGATGGGCTTCGTTTCAATTTTTGTTACCAAAGTTGTCTATTTCTTTGAAGATGTATTCTCACGGTTACCCATACACTGGATGTGGTGGCCGGCAATTGGCGGACTCGCCGCAGGCATCTTTGGATATTTCTCTCCGAGAACCCTTGGTGCGGGATATGAAAATATTACCGACCTACTGTCAGGCGCCCTGCCGCTGAAGGTAATTCTTGCACTTTGTTTTTTGAAGTTTTTTAGTTGGGCCATCTCTTTGAGCAGTGGTACATCAGGCGGTACACTTGCGCCGCTATTAACGATCGGAGGCGCCACAGGTTCGTTATTTGCAATGGCAATCCTGTATTATTTCCCAAATAGCGGAATCACTATTTCCATGACAGCACTGGTGTGCATGTCGGCTCTTTTTGCCGGGGCATCGCGCGCCCTGCTGACATCGATTGTATTTGCATTGGAAGTTACAGGCGAACCTCACGCGATGCTTCCTCTGCTGGCGGCCTGTACAGCTTCCTATTTTATTTCATTTTCGCTGATGAAAGATACAATCATGACCGAAAAGATTTCGCGACGTGGCATACAGACTCCTGATCAGTTTCAGGCAGATGTTTTACAATCTGTCATGGTAAAGCAAGTGATGAGCCCCGATGAAATAGTGATTGAAGGGAACAACACCATTGGCCAGGTCCGCGACTGGTTAAAAGAACAAAAGGATTATCAAAATAATTATTTCATTATTGCAACCAAAAAAAATGAGTTCATCGGGATTATCAGTTCATCCAATTTATTCAGCGATAATCATCCGCGGGAACAACTTGTCAGTTCGTTGATAAAAAGAAGCCCGGTTTCAGTGATGGAAGATGATAATTTAAAAATCGCCGTGGATTTGATGGCAGAACAAAATATAGATATCCTTCCCGTTATTTCAAATAACAACAACCTCATCGGAATTATTTCTTACCGGAATATATTGAATGCTTACAAAAAGGATATGGAGAATGATTTCAGAAAAGACCCTTCAATTTCTCTGAGAAAAAGCGGTATGAAGATATTGATAGAAGGCCGGAAGCTGATTGACTCTTTCAAAAGATCGGACACCGGGCGCAGTTAGGATTATTTCTCCTTTTGATTGGGGAAATATCTTAAAAAGAGATTTTGTTTTTCAAGGCTTTTTGCAATATCGCCAATTGTAATTGTTGAAAAAATAGAGATTAAATCAGCCTTGACTTTCTCATATTTGTGATGGAGCGGACATGGATTTTCAGAACTGCATTTTGGCAATCCGAGAATACAATTGGTAATCGTATGATCCTCGCCCATTGCTTCCAAAACAGACAGCAAAGGAAGTTCTCTGGCAGAATCTTTAATATAAAAACCTCCGTTGGGTCCTCTTACCGAACTGATGATTCGTTTTTCCTTCGTCAGGATTTGCAAAATCTTGGCAGTAAATGGTTTGGGAGATCCAATTGCCCGGGCAATATTTTCAATGGGGAGTTTGTTGCCTTCACTTCCTTTTTGAGCCACGTAAAAGGTAGCCCTCAATGCATATTCAGCGGCCTTAGAAAACATCTTGCAGGAAAAAATTATTATTAGACCCTGTAAATGTAAAGATAGAATCCGATTGGTGCATGATTATTTTAAACATATAGAACAAACCATATTGCAATAATCTGACTTAAAATACTGATGGCCAGCCCACTCACCAGATCACCATAAGTATGGTCACTAATCATCAGCCGGGAAGTACAAACCAGCCCGGTTATCAAGAGGACAATCATCATTGTCAGAAATACATTGCCGGTGTTTCCGGTATAAATAATAATCAGTACCAGCCCCAGGATGGCGCCCATCCCCAAAGCGTGCATACTGATTTTGAAAAAAGAATTCAGTACAAGCGCCAGGGAAGATGCAAGAAAAATTCCAAGGATAAAGGACGTTGTAATGGGGGGAACATCCGGCTGGTTATGAAAGACAAGAAACATCCAGAAGTAGAAAATATTGCCAGCGATGTAGGGAATGATGCGTTCTCTTTTCGTTCTCAAGTATATCGACTTTATAAAACCAAGAGCTTTCAGAAGCAACACCGTTATCAATGGAAAAAAAATTGTGTTGACAGCAACTCTCAGTATAATGAGGTTCTTGTCGGTGGTTGACATACCAAGGTAATAACCTTCCTGGGTATAAGCCAGGCCGGCCACACCGATCACCGGAATAAACAAGGGATGAAATACAATACTTAAAAACCAGGCAAATATTTTTCCCAAAATTCCCGGATTGTACGGCGCAAAGGGTTGTGTAATCTGTTCAGCGGATGTTTCCAACTTATAATTCTTTTCTCAGCCTGGCCACAGGAATATTCAATTGTTCCCTGTATTTGGCTACTGTTCTGCGTGCAATATTGTATCCTTTCTTTTGAAGAGCAATGGTCAGCTTCTCATCACTCAATGGTTTCTTTTTATTTTCTGCTTCTATGAGATCGCTCAGTATTTTTTTTACTTCCCTTGTGCTCACCTCTTCTCCTGTATCTGTAACAAGGCTCTCGCTAAAGAAAAATTTGAGCCGGTATGTTCCGAATTCGGTTTGCACAAATTTGCTGTTTGCCACACGGCTTACGGTACTGATATCAAGCCCTGTTCTTTCCGCAATATCTTTCAATATCATCGGTTTTAAATTGGTTTCTTCGCCGGTCAGGAAAAATTCCTTTTGATAGTTTACAATGGTCTGCATGGTAATGAGCAAGGTGTGTTGCCTTTGCTTGATGGCATCTATAAACCATTTGGCGCTGTCTATTTTCTGTTTGATAAAAATGACAGTTTCTTTTTGTTTTTTGTCTTTTTTATTTCCCCGGTCAAAGTCGCGCAACATATCACGGTATCCTTCGCTGATGCGCAAATCAGGCGCATTTTTGGAATTAAGGATTACCTCAGGCACCCCGTTATTATTGTGAACAAAAAAGTCGGGTATTACGTAAGCCTGCATTTTATCCGACTCTTCGATCAATCCGCCCGGCTTAGGGTTCAGCCTGATGATTTGATTTATTACCTCTTTGATTTGTTCATCATCAAGCCCTAATACCTTTTGGATTTTATCATAATGTTTTTTGGTAAACTCATCAAAATGTTTTTCGATAATCAGCATGGCTGTGTCCACATCCTGCCCGTCAGCCTTTTTGCGGGCAAGTTGCAGCAGCAGGCATTCCTGCAGATCACGTGCTCCCACACCTGGCGGATCAAACTGCTGTATCTTCTCCAAAAGGTCAATGATTTCTTCTTCCGATGCCGTAATATTCTGTCTGAAGGCAAGGTCATCGGCAATCGCCGGGGCCGGCCTCCTCAGATATCCATCATCATCAATGCTTCCGATAATTTGCTCTGCAATCTTTTTTTGCCTGTCATCCAGTTCGAGCATCAGTAACTGGCTTTTTAAATTATCGTAAAAAGTAGTTTCAACTTTATGCGGAATTGTTTTGTTGTCATCATCACTTCCGTAATTGTCATCACGGTACCTGTAATCACCCACTTCATCATCTCCGTCGGAGACATACTCCGAAATGTCAATGTTGTCATAAGCTTCTTCACTTCCGTCTTCTTCATAATTATCTTCTGCCCCGTCAACACCATCTTCATTGTCAAAGCCATCCATTGAATCTGCCCCATCCTCACCTTCAATCCCGTCTTCTGCAGCTTCCAACGCAGGATTTTCTTCGAGCTCTTCTTTCACACGGTCCTCCAAATGCGCAGTGGGCACCTGCAAAAGCTTCATAAGCTGAATCTGCTGCGGTGATAACTTCTGTGAGAGTTTCTGTTGTAATCTTTGCGCCAGCGCCATCCTGTGTCCTTTTATAATTTAACCGTGCCAAAGTTAAACATTTGTCATTTGGAATGAAATTTGACGAAGGCGAAAAATCATTTAAAATTTATAGGGATAAAATTTAATAGCGCTCAACAAAAGCACCATCAGGTTTCAGTACCATATAAAACAGAGGGTTCAATAGATCAATTTACCCGTATTTCACGCAGTTGATAAAAACCCCGGGAGAATTCTTTTTTTTAAGTTTTCACTATTTTATTTTAATCTTTTTGAGGCTGTAATATTAATTCCAATATTCATCCGCTCCTGGTGTTTTGAAACGGGGTGAGTTATTGAAAACATTGTTCAAGATTTTTTCCCGGGAAACAAATTAAAAATCACATTTTGCGAATTCTGAAAGACTGATTTTGACCATATTTGTAGTAGTTTTGCCGTCCTTTCAAAACCGGCCTCGTAGTACAATGGATAGTATAAGAGTTTCCGAAGCTCCAGATCCAGGTTCGATTCCCGGCGAGGCCACACATAATACAAATGATTATGAAGTCAACACCATTTACCCATATTCATGAAAAACTGGGTGCACGAATGGCCGAATTTGCAGGATATAACATGCCCATCAGTTATAGCGGTATCAATGATGAACACGAAACCGTGCGCAAAGGGGCAGGCATGTTCGACATCAGCCACATGGGAGAATTTGATGTGAAAGGCCCTCATGCCAAAGAGTTGCTTCAGAAAATTACAACCAACGATGTTTCAAAACTGGCGGCTGGCAAAGCTCAGTATAATTGTATGCTCAACGACAACGGCGGAATCATCGACGATCTGGTTATCTATTGCCTTGAAGAAAACAATCATTACTTGATGGTGGTTAATGCCGCCAACATTGAAAAAGACTGGCAATGGGTGAGCAGCCACAACGATTTGGGCGCAGAATTGGAAAACATATCGGATAAGATTTGCCTGTTGGCTATTCAGGGGCCGGAAGCCAATAAACTTTTACAGCCGCTGACAGATGTGGATATCCTGAACCTCAAATACTACACCTTCCAAAAAGGCACTTTTGCCGGAGTCAAAGATGTGATTGTAAGCGCCACGGGTTATACCGGTTCGGGTGGTATTGAAATTTATTTTGAAAATAAAGACGGCGCTCCTGAAAAAATCTGGGATGCGGTAACGGAAGCCGGGAAAGAAGCCAATCTGAAACCGATTGGGCTTGGAGCACGCGATACGCTGAGACTCGAAATGGGATATTGCCTGTACGGAAACGACATTGACGATACCACTTCGCCGCTGGAAGCCGGATTGGGATGGATCACTAAAATCAACAAAGGCGATTTTATCGGAAAAGAAAAAGTGGAAAAAATCAAAGCCGATGGCATCACCAGAAAATTGGTCGGGATGGAGCTTTTAGACAGGGGTGTGGCACGCCACGGATATGAAATTTGCAACAATGAAAAAGAAGTGATTGGTTACGTCACCAGCGGTACACAGGCTCCGTCATTGCACAAGCCTATCGCAATGGGATACGTAACCATTGCCAATTCCAAACCCGACACGGAAATCTTTATTAAAGTGAGAGACAAATATCTCAAAGCCAAAGTGGTAAAGATGCCTTTTGAATAGGCATTTATCTGAAGGAAATTAATTCATGAACAACAAACAACCCGGGAAACCGGTAGTACAGACTGTTTTATCTCCTGCCCTGCTCAATTTATATGAATTAAACAGCAGCATTGTGGTCATCATAGATGTGTTGCGGGCCACCAGTACTATCGCTACTGCTCTGCATCATGGCGCCAAAGAAATCATTCCGGTTGCCACCGTTGCAGAATGTATTCAACTGGGCAAACAAATGGATGCCATTACCGCCGGTGAACGGGATGGCAAAATCGCCGAGGGACTCCAATATGGAAATACTCCGTCTGTTTACACCCCAAAATTTGTGGGTGGAAAAACGGTTGTATTGACAACTACAAACGGAACACGTTTGTTGCACCAAGCATTGGAAGCCGATGCTGAAGAAATCATTACCGGGGCTTTTTGTAACCTTTCTTCTGTATGTCAATATCTGGTCCAACGCCAAAAAAATGTCCTCCTTGCCTGCGCTGCCTGGCGAAACCGGGTTAATCTGGAAGACACGTTGTTTGCAGGCGCGGTAATTGATCAGATCAAAGATCAATTTGAAATTAAAGGTGATTCCTCACAGATAGCTGAGATTCTCTATCAGGAGGCAAGGCCCGGCCTTTTTGAATACATGAAAAATAAGAAAGCCAGCCATTATCAGCGGCTCATGGATCAGGGATTAGAGGCCGATATCAGGTATTGTCTTTCTGTCAACAGCGCTGATACATTGCCCGTTTACGAAAACGGACGTTTGGCTGTCAGAAAATAACCGGCAGGCCCTGATTTGGAAAAATAACGATCAACCTTCCCTGATAAATCTGAAAGGCCTTATTGAAAGTTCCTGTCATTTAATTTTCCTGAAAGCCCTGTCCGGATTGTTTTGGATGCTAAATCAGTATTAAAATTGGCGTGTTCTTTACGCTTTGAGAAAATACCACTTCTCTCAAGCCTTGTTTTTTGGTAATTTTGCAAATTGCTTTTTTTTTGAACGAGCAGATTAATCTTTAATCAAAGTATATTTCTTTGGCTTTACCTTATTTAATAAAACACTTATACAATTCAGGAACTGAGGAAGTCATTCGCAGAGGGAAAAAAATCTATGCAATGAGGAATGTAGAATTCCTCACCAACGATGAACTCCTCAACAATGCCACCTTCAGAGTGAAGGATGACGCCTATCACACATTTTACAAAGTATCCATTCTGAAATATGACGATCCGCGTCAAATGCACCTGCGGTGTACATGCAGCTACAACCTGAGCGAAATTTGCAGGCACGAAGCAGCTTCTCTTTTGCAATTGCAGGATATGCTCGACAAGCATATCTTAAATAACGGAACCACTGCAACCTATAACCAGGCGCACACCATTGCAAAAATAAAATTCATTGATCTAAGGATGGTACGCATGTTTTCCGGTATTGAGAATTACACCGCTGCAGAATCAATTTTGAGAAAGAAAAAATGCAACATCCTTTCCGCTGCCAATGAAAAAGTGGAAGCCGAGCTGGACGAAAACGGGAAAACATACCGTCTGATTATCGAAAAGAATGATGAGCAATATTTCGATACCAGTTGTAATTGTCAGGATCACGAACATATTTTATGCAGGCACAAAACAGCGCTCTTTTTACAATTGCTCAACAATTTCGGTTCAAGGTATTTCGATTCCATCAAGGATTGGGACAGGCAAAAAAACAAATTGCTTGAAAGCTATGGCTATAGCCTGAAGGATGATCTGCGCGGAAAATTTGAATTCACTTACAAAGAGGGCAAACCTTTTTTAAGGGTTCTCGATCCTTCCATAAAAAGACTTTCCATCGTAACTGCGCCATCAGCTCCCGTAAATGATGTGATGGATGCGGAAGAGATTGCGGAAGAGAAAGAAGAAAAAAAAGAGTTGAAACAGCCCAAAGGGAAAGAGGCTGCACTGGTATTAAATTCAAATCTCTCAGACTATCCTTACATTTCTTTTGATGTGGTCACAGGATCATACGATCAGGAATCAAAATCTTTTGCAGGAAATGTGGAAAAACTAGACCTCTCAAAATTTGTAGTTACTAATAACTTATCTGAGTCTTCCAGACAACTCATTACACAGACCAGAAAGCTTCAGCAGCACGAGATTCATAAATACCTCAATCGCAATTCACCCTTTAGCGGTATTTGGGAAAATATAATTCATCAGAATGAAGAATTACCCGAAGAAACAAAATTGCTGATCGCTGAATACCTGTATCCGAAACTGAAAAAGATATTTGAATCGAAAGAATCCATACCGGTATTTTATCTTCCGAAAGGAAAATCTTTTGTTACCAAAAATCTGGTTGAGATTTATCCAAGTACCCATACTCCGGCCATTTCATTTGACATCAATACAGATGGAGAAAAAATAAGAATGGAATCGGAGGTGAAAGTGGAGAACGGGACTTTTTCACTTTCAGACAATGACTGGGAAAGTGATTTATTATTCCTGAACGATGAAATCGTTTATCTCTGGGAAGAACCCGAAAACGCTTTGCTTTCAGCCAAGTTCAGAAATCCATTGTCTTTTTCAAAAGAAGAGTGGCCAGACATGCTGCAAAAACTGGTGATACCGCTCACCAAACAATTCAAGGTCAATTTTGAAAGGCCACTGATCAGCGAGATAAAAGACGGGGAACCCGGCATCAGTGTACAACTGGTTGAAAAAGGAGAATTCCTTTTATTCCAGCCCGTTTTCACCTACAAGGGATTTAGTGTAAAACCGGATGACAAGGAAACACTCATTGTTCCCGAAGGAAATAAAGTTGCAGTTATTTACCGCAGGCCCGATCTGGAAGAGGCCTTTATCCATTCACTTGAAAATCTTCACAGCCATTTTACGCGCCAGCCTTCGCAAGGACTGGTACTCAAAGGCGCAGATGTACTGAAGCAAAACTGGTTTTTTCTTTTCATCGATGTAATGAAAGAAAAAAAGATTCCTGTGTATGGATTTGAAGCCTTGAAAAATTTCAGGTTCAATACATCGAGACCCACCACAAGAATTCAATTGAGCAGCGGGGTCGATTGGTTTGATGCACGGGTTGAATTATCATTTGGCGATCAGAAAATCGGGATTTCAGAAATCCGCAATGCACTGAATAATAAACAATCATTTGTCCAGCTTGGCGATGGATCACTCGGGGTACTTCCCGAAGAATGGATCAGGAAATATGCATTGCTGTTCAAGATGGGCGAGGGGAAACAAAATCAACTGCGGCTATCAAAATATCATCTGAGTATCATCGACGATTTGTATGAACAACGCAACGAATCGGAAATCAGTTTTGAACTGGATGAAAAAGTGGAACGGCTGCGCGACTTTAAGAAAATACCTGAAATAGATGCTCCGGAAGGTCTTCAGCTTACTTTGAGAAATTACCAGCTTTCAGGGTTCCGCTGGCTCAATTATCTTCAGAGCGTGGGCTGGGGAGGTATCCTGGCTGATGACATGGGACTCGGCAAAACCGCTCAGGCCCTTTCCATCCTGCTAAACTTCAAACACGAACATGGAAATCTCAAAGCGCTTATTATTTGCCCGACAACTTTGATATACAACTGGGAAAATGAAATTAAAAAGTTCACTCCGCAATTGCCATTCGTTATTCATCATGGCACCAGCCGGGCAAGGAAAATAGATGAAATTGAGGATCAGCAAATCGTGATTACGACGTATGGCACATTGAGAAGCGACATCCAGATGCTGTTGAAAACAACTTTTGACTACGTTATCCTGGATGAATCACAGGCAATCAAAAACCCATTTTCAAAGGTTACCAAAGCTGCATGTTTATTGAAAGCCAATCATAAAATCTGTATGAGCGGAACCCCATTGCAGAATAACACTTTTGATCTGTATGCACAAATGAATTTTCTGAATCCGGGATTGCTGGGTTCTGTTGAATTTTTCAGAAATGAATTCTCAACTCCCATCGATAAACTGGGAGATGCGGAGCAAAAGGACCATTTAAGAAAGATATTGTATCCCTTCATCCTGCGGCGTACCAAAGAACAGGTGGCCAAAGATCTTCCGGAGAAAACGGAAACCATTATTTTCTGCGAAATGGAAGAAAAACAGAGGTCTGTTTACGAAGCTTACCGTGGTGCATTTCGTGAAAAAATTCTGGGGTCTATCGATCAGCAGGGAGTGGGGCGTTCACAATTGACCATCCTGCAGGGATTGATGAAACTGCGCCAAATCTGCGACAGTCCTGCAATTCTGAACGAAGATGAAAAGTATGCGAATAACTCGATCAAACTTGAAGAACTTTCACGCGAGCTCATAGAAAATATCGGAGAACACAAAGCACTTGTTTTCTCACAGTTTCTCGGGATGCTTGCACTGATAAAAGAAAGATTGGTAAAAGACGGAATAACCTTTGAATATTTTGATGGAAGCACATCGCCCGCCGATCGTGAAAAAGCCATTCAGGATTTTCAGGGAAATGAACAATGCCGTGTATTTTTAATTTCGCTCAAGGCCGGAGGTGTCGGATTAAACCTTACCGCAGCCGACTATGTGTATATTGTGGATCCGTGGTGGAATCCGGCCGTAGAACAACAGGCAATTGACAGAACTCACCGTATCGGACAAACAAAAAATATTTTTGCCTACCGGATGATCTGCAAGGATACTATCGAAGATAAGATTCTGAAATTGCAGGAACGCAAACGCATTCTCGCCAAAGAATTGATTGCCGATGATCAGTCATTTGTAAAATCACTCAGCAGAGAGGATGTAGAATACTTATTCTCCTAAACTCAACTCGCAATAAAATTCTTTAACCGTTGAAACTCCCTTTTGTCGGAGGATTCAAACATGGCATTAAAGTTTTTCATAAGTCCATAAAAGAACCTTGAGATGAATGATCTTTTCTTGTAATTCTGATTTTTCATGATAAAAACGATTTGACAGGTTATACGTTGTTTTGGATTTAATGGGGATCGTAAAATAATTAAGTTTACATTATATTTTCAATAGTGGTATCACCTCTTTTCTTAATGCGTAATTTCACGGAAATCACCAACTATTTAATCAACATTTCTTCGTGCCTGTGAAAGCGTGCCCGGCAATGCAAATCGGTATATCCGGGATTTTCGAATAACCTGATCAGGATTTTCCTGATTCCCAGCGGATGGAAAAGGTGAATAAATTTTTTCATAATTATTGGATTTTAATTATACAACGAAGCAGATAGTAAATTATTGTAATCCGTTAAAATGCTGGTGTGCCAATCAGTTGAGGATAGCAAACCTGTATTAACTACTTTTGCAGGCTTGTTTTGGTTATTCTTGATTCTATATGATTAGCATTATTACCGGAAGCATAATTCTCAGCATCCTCCATGCGGCCATTCCCAACCACTGGCTGCCGGTGATTGCTATTGGGAGGCGCGAAAAATGGAGCGTTTCAGAGGTCAGAAGGATTACATTTTATGCGGCATCTGCCCACGGGCTTAGTACAATCCTGCTGGGCGTTTTACTCAGCATGATTGGCGCTGCATTATCAGAAAGCATCAATTCATTCACCCATTGGGTTGGCCCGGTTATCCTGATTCTGATCGGAATCATTTTCATCTACCGCCATTATCATCACAAACATTTTCACATAGAGGCGCCTCAAAGAAAACGGAGAACAAGGGTCAAACTCATACTTGCATTGGTACTGGCCATGTTTCTTTCGCCCTGCATGGAAATAGAAGCTTACTTTTTGTTGGCCGGCGGAACCGGGTGGTGGCTGGTGGCTCTGATTGCCGGCATTTATCTGGTAATTTCTGTAACGGGAATGGTTATCCTATCTTCACTGGCATACAAAAGCGTGTTGAAGATGAACTGGCATTCTCTGGAGCACAATGCCGGAATTATTACCGGAATTACGCTTGTTGCAACAGGTATCCTCGCTTTTTTTGTCCATTGATTTCACGATAAAAACTGAGCAGCGCAGGTAAAGATATTCCGGAAGTACAATAACTGATTTTTTTATAGTTGTCCGGTTCTCCTTTACAAACGCCCGATTCTGAAAATAAACTTCACCTGATACTTTGAAGCCAAATTTCACCGAAACTAAAATGAAACTTCAAATCGTTTTACATTTGCCATCTTTAAATTCAAATGAAAGTAACAGAACACATCAGTAAGGCCAAAGAAACACTGATCTCTTTCGAAATATTACCGCCACTCAAGGGAAAAACCATTGAATCCATTTATAACCAACTCAATCCCCTGATGGAATTCCATCCGGCTTTCATCAACGTAACTTATCACCGGAGCGAACAAATGTTCAAGAAAAGGTCAGATGGCACATTCGAAAAAGTGGAGGTGAGAAAAAGACCCGGAACTGTCGGCATCTGCGCGGCATTGATGAACCGATACAAAGTGGATGCAGTTCCCCATTTGATTTGCGGAGGTTTTTCAAAACAGGAAACTGAAAATGCATTAATCGATTTACACTTTTTAGGAATAGACAATGTACTCATTTTAAGGGGCGATGCGGCGAAGAATGAAACTGTATTCAAACCGGAAGAAGACGGGCATCTTTATGCATTGGATTTATTAAAACAAGTGATAAATCTCAACCATGGCATTTATCTGGAAGACGATATCCAGGATGGTCACAAAACAGATTTTTGCATTGGCGTAGCCGGTTACCCTGAAAAACATTTTGAGTCTCCCAACCTTCAAAGCGATCTTCATTACCTGCAAAAGAAAGTGGCTGCAGGAGCCGATTACGTAACCACTCAAATGTTTTTTGATAACAGAAAATATTTCGAATTTGTAAAACAATGCCGGGAACTAAATATCAATGTTCCCATTATCCCCGGATTAAAACCACTTACAACAAAACGTCAGCTCTCTACTTTACCAAGAACCTTTCATGTGGATATTCCTGCCGAACTGAGTGAAGCTGTTATGAAATGCAAGTCAGATGCAGAAGTAGAAAAAGTTGGTGAAGAATGGTTATATCAGCAATCCAAAGAGCTTATGGAGAATGGAGCGCCGGTATTGCATTATTACATTCTTGGAAAACACCAGGTAATAGCCAATGTGATGAAAAAACTATTGTAGGAAAAACCGTTCTCTATTTGTTTTCCCTCAACAAATTATTCAAAACCCCTTCATTCACTTTTACCGGATATCTCTTCTTCAATTCATTTACCCATTGACGCTCCAGCACTTTCTGATAATCTTCGGTAACCAATCCCTGGGCATCTTTGAAAGACCTTTGCATCCCCGAAGGATATAGTTTTAGTATCTGAACGAATGAGGCTGTACCGTCATTTTCATTTACCACCGGTGAATAAATTCCGGTTTGGATATCGGTTTTGTGCACAGGCAACTGCGAAAATTCAAATCTTGCCGAATCTGCCTGAACGTAACCCGCATGGTTTTCTGCTACCTTTCTCCAACCAGTGTGTTCCAATTCTTCCTCACACTGTTTGGCCGTCATTTCATTATTACACGAGAATATAACAGCCTCCGCACTTTTGTTCCATACATATTTTGCCTGATGTGTGTCGTAAAAATTTTTCAATGCATCAGTATCTTTTGATGCTTTGTTCCAGACCTTTCTTTGCATCATTTCAAACAACATATTCCCTTCATTAAAATTCCGGATCTGCCCAGCATATTCCGGATCAAATGAGCTTAGCCTGCCGGAATAATTTCTTAATACAGAAAATGCAATAAACTCCGGCCACAATTTATCATAAGAAGAATGCAGCAGGCTTCCTCCTTCAATTTTACCCGAATTCCTGATATATTGATCCCAGTCTTTAATTTGTATTTGTTTGTGGTCATTAAATGCGAACAAAACAGAATTTTGATTTAACCCTCCGGCAGAAATATTACGGTTGGCAACGAGTGAAGAATCTGAAATCTTGTAAAAATTATTTTTATCAAAATGTTTCAAAGAAAAGCCCGTTTTGATTTTTGCCTCATTCAGCAATCTATCTTTTGCAAGATTCATGCGTGGATCATTCTGCAATTCCTGTTTCATCTGATAAACATAATCTTCACCGAACTTTTCAGGAACGGGAGATGCAGAAATTCTTTTAACGATATGGAATCCAAAAGCAGTCTGGAAAGGCTTTGCGATTTCACCGTCTCTTTTCAATGCAAAAACGTGTTCTGCAAAATCAGGACTAAATTTTCCAACACCAAACTCGGGCATTTCCCCTCCATTCAAATAGGTCATGCGGTCATCGCTGAACTGCTTTGCCAGGTCAACAAAGTCGCCTCCGTTTTGTAAAACGTTGTAAATAGAATCTGCCAGCTTTTTTATTTTATCATGTGAAGGCCCTGAATTCTGAGGTGACGACACCAAAATCTGGGCAATTTTGATTTTACCTACGGCAGGCCGCTCACCTTCATTTCTCAGGATGTAATAATTTCCTTTAAAAGAAAAAGGTTCGCTGTATTCCTCCGGTTTTAAACGATAAACCACATTTTCTATTTGATACGGCAGAGAGAAAACGGTGATATAACCGTAATCTTGTTTGATAAGCCGGATCCCGTTTTGGGCAAGTGCATTTTCGTCTATGGGTTGATGTTGGATCAACCTTTCACGGACATTTAGTGCTGCTTTTTTCAGTGTAAGGGAATCTGCAAACGATTTAGCTTTCAGCAAATACCCCGAAAGAAGGATATCCTTCCTGCTGCGGCTCAGAGCCTGTTCCAGCAAGAAATTGAATTCTTTTTTGTCATAGAGATAATTATCCCTGATTTGATTTTTAAAACTTTGCAGGTCAGCTTGCAATGAAGGCAGCGTATCTATTTGGTGATCGATGGCATCCTGAACCTTTAATTTGAAAACAATATAAAGATTCAGATAATCCTTCATTGCATTCTTTCCGGTATCTGCCGATGTCCTGTTTTTGTTGAATGCGTTGAAAAATTCCTGTCTGCTTACGGCATGTTTTCCATAGGAAAAAAGTGTTTGGGATTCTGCTCTTACGCATAAAATACAGAATATTAGAAACAGCCATCTTCTCATCGGTAAAAATATTTTCGTTATTTCGTTGGGGTATTTTTAATCTTGGTTTCAATAAGATCGTTCATCTGCTCAATGGTGAGTTTTTTAGCGATAATTCTTTTTTCATTGTCGAGAAGATACAAGGTCGGCGTTTGAATTACATCATACAATTGTTGATAAGATGGTTTCTTTGCCGCTGCCACGGCCTTGCTCTGGGCATCCGTTTGATACACATTCACCCATTCGCCAAGATGGTGATCTGTAATAAACTTTCTCCATTGATCTATCACATCATTGTTTGTCAACACGGCAAATATTTTTACACCTTCCTGTTTCCATTTTTTCTGATAGATGCTGTCTAAAATGGGCAACTCATGCTGGCAGTGCCCGCAGGTGGGGTCCCAGAAACATACAACGGTGAAAGCAGCTTTTACATTATAGAGATCTGTTACTTTTCCGTTAACATCCGTCATTTTCAAAGGGCCAGACGGATCCCCTATCAAATTGCTCATGACCATATAGGCACGGTCTGCAATTGCTTTGTGCTGTTTGTCGTTCAGCCAGGTACTCACTCCCTGTGAATGGTATTTTTCAAACAGATGTACAAATACCTTGTCCTGTCCCATGTATTTGGGATTAAAATATTCATCAGTAAACCAGTTCATCAGAAATTGATACATCGGTGGCGTAGTCCGGCTGAGCAGCAACATATAATCAATCTCATGAATCAGAGAGTCCGGATTCTGATTGGTTACCTGTCTGAAATAGCGTTCGAGCTTCGGAAGAAAAAAAGGTGTCCTGATGATTCTCGCATCATTAAAAGATATTCCATCCCAATAATGTTGTTTGTAATATTGATAGTTTTCAAGAGAATCTTTATGAGTAGCAGGATGGCTGTACAAGACCTCCGGTTCTTTCATACTCTTCAGCAATGCAGCCAGCATAGAGTTCGGATGCTCCTTCAAAATATTTTCACGGTAATCACTCAATTCAACACTGAGTTTCCTGTAGTTTTCCTGGTGTTTGAGGCTGTCTGCTTTTGTTTTTGAATCGAAATAATCGGCCCGCTCTTTTTCCAGCAATGGACTTTTTTCGGCAATAAACCGTTGATACTCCTGAAAAAGCACGTTTGCTTTTGATCCCGTTACTTTAGACTTCCCGATAATATCGGAAGTGTCAGCAATGAGTATAGCCATTTTTCTGGCGCTGTCCAGAAGAAAATCCAAAGAATTCCTTTTTCCCGGAAGCACTACCGAATACACTCCGGGGAGTGGTTCATTCTTCACCTGAAAAGTAGCTTTCCCCTGTTGGCTCATTACCGTAGAATCCACCACATTCATACTCTTTCCATAATAATAGGTCAGGTAGGCAATTCCTGAATCATATTGCGGAGTTATCAAATCGAGTGTGAAATCCTGCGCTTTCGCAATAAAAAACGAGGATGCCAGAAGGGCAGTCAATAAGTATTTTGTAAACGACATGTTATCAACAAAAATATTTAAATTAATTCTCCCGTTCAATGGCAGAAAAATCCTTAACATTTTTCTCAAACCTCAGCAGGAATAAATTTTCTGATATATAACGCAGGGCTGTCTGTAATTGTACTTTTGCAACGTGAAAAAGAGTAATAAAGTTTTGACAGATGTAGAATTTACTTCATACGCAGCTTTAGGGAAAGCCATTGCACGGCCTGAAGGGAAGGTGTTGTTTGTAAAAGGCGTGGTTCCCGGAGATGTTGCTGATATTCTTGTCACCAAAGAAAAAAAGGATTATGCGGAAGGAAGGGTTCTTCAGATAAAAAAATTTTCCGGAGAAAGAGTTCTTCCTTTTTGCCAGCATTTTGGTGTTTGCGGGGGTTGTACCTGGCAAATGCTCCCCTATCCAAAACAATTGGAATATAAAGAACAGGAAGTTAGAAATACATTTAAAAAATCGGGGATAGCGGCTGATGTACTTCCGATTATCGGATCAGATAAAGACAGGGAATACCGCAACAAACTTGAATTTTCGTTCAGCAATAAAGAATATGTTGTAAGGGCAGAATCGCCGGAAGGAAATATTAATCCGAAAAATGCAGTGGGCTATCACGTCGCAGGTGTATTTGATAAAGTGCTGGATATCCATAATTGTCATTTGATGGAAAACATCAATAATGAAATCAGAAATTCATTGCGCAATTTCGCCCTGGAAAAGAAATATGAATTTTACGATATCAGAAATCACACCGGCTGGTTGCGCAACATGATTGTGCGCTACTCTACGTTGGGTGAGTGTCTTGTAAACATTGTGGTAGCCCATAAAGACATAAATGCTCAAAATGAAATCAAAGATTTTCTGATTCAAAAAGTTCAAGGAATCACCACCCTGCTTTTTACCATAAATCCAAAATTTAATTCTACGATTTATGATCTTGAACCCGAAGTTTTTTATGGGCCGGGATTTATTTATGAGCAATTGGGAAAAATGAAATTCATGATTTCCCCGAAATCATTTTTTCAAACCAACACCAGGCAGGCAGAAAAACTGTATCAGGTTACACGCGACTTTGCATTTCTCAAAGGAAATGAAATCGTGTATGACCTCTATTGTGGCACGGGTTCCATCGGACTTTTTATCTCGGAGAATACCAAAAAGATTATCGGCGTGGAATTAATAGACGATGCTGTTAAAGACGCTAAAAAGAATGCAGAAATCAATGATGTAAAAAATGCGGAATTCTTCACGGGCGACGTGATCAAAATCTGCAATGATTCCTTCTTTGAAAAACACGGGCATCCTGATACTGTTATCGTGGATCCACCGCGTTCAGGCCTTCATCCAAAACTTGTTTCCAAACTGCTCGAAATCGGTGCACCGCAAATTGTTTATGTCAGTTGCAATATTGCCACTCAAACACGGGACCTGAATTTGCTGGCTGATAAATACACGATAAAGAAATTACAACCTGTTGACATGTTTCCGCAGACATACCACATAGAGTGTGTGGCTCTTCTGGAATTATCCAATTAAAAGTTTCAGATTTTATGCAACGTTTAATTGAAAATAATTGTCAGGCAGGAAAAGTATAATGCATTCTCCACGATTATTGACTCCTATTTTGTTTTTCCTGTTTTCTGCACATGCTATCGGTCAAAACAAGAACAGGCACACATGGAAAATAAAATTTGCATCCGGTTACGAACTTGCCGGCATGGCTGGCGGAGCGGCAAAAACTACAACTGTGCTTGACATATCAAGCGCTTTTGTATATAACCGGACTACCAATATTCAGGCAGGGAAAAAGTTTCAGGGAAATTATTTTTTCAGAGGGGGCATTTCAAAAAAAATCAACCGATTGGCAGATATTGGAATTTCAGCAGGCATTTCAAACTGGGGAGGATATGCGCAAATAGATCAATACAATTCATGGTTTCAGTTTCGCAATCCCGGGTTCAAATCCGTTCAGGGAAAAGGTAAAGATGTTTTCAATTTTCGTTATTTGGTAATTCCGTTAAGTATTTATCTGCACCCCATCAGGCAGCATAATTTTTGTCTGTTGATGCAAGGGTTTTATGCCAATCTGAAATGTTCAGAAGAAATTGTGACTTTCAAATCATCAACAGGAAATCCGGAGGATAATGCAGGTTACATTGTGAACAATTATGAAAACTATAAACATCAAAATTGGGGAGCCGCAATTGGTGTCGGTTATGAATGGCCGCTTATGAAACATCTGGATTTATCGACTGAAGTAAGTTTTTCAAAAGGATTCACAAATATTACTGAGAAAAAAATATATTCCCAATCACCTTCATCCACGCAATATTTGAGCGCCGGAATTGCGCTTGGTTTTTCTTTTTAGAAAACAATATCAAAATTCAAAACTACCTGTTGGGGCTACAACTATTCAATTTCCGATTTTGCGGAGGGAAAATTGATAGTTAAATTGCTGTCTCACTTTTTCTCACATAATTCAATTTCTTACCCATGCGTTATTTTCTTCTATTTTCTGTTCTCCTCACCACCGGTGCCATTGCCCAGAAAAAGAAAGCCATGATCTCTGACCAAAAGCCACATGCTCCGGTTATTCAAAAAGGGTTATCCGACAGTGCATTGCTCGATCTTGTTCAGCGGCAAACGATCAAATATTTCTGGGATTTTGCAGATCCGGTAAGTGGAATGGCGCGCGAAAGAAATAACGAAGCGTATGGATACGGAAACGAAGTAGTAACCACGGGCGGAACAGGGTTTGGCATAATGGCATTGATCGTGGGTGTGCAAAGAAAATGGCTTCCCCGCGATACGGTTGCCGGGCATTTGCTGAAGATGGTGCGGTTTCTGGAAAAGGCAGATTCTTATCACGGTGTATTCCCGCACTGGATAAATGGAGAAACAGGAAAAACAATTCCGTTTAGCAGAAAAGATGATGGAGCCGATTTGGTTGAAACAAGTTTTCTGATGCAAGGGCTTTTAACGGCAAGGCAATATTTCAACCAGAATAATTCACGTGAAAGGGAATTACGCAACAGAATTAATTCACTTTGGAGAGATATTGAATGGAACTGGTTTACACGCGGCAACCGCGAAGTGTTGTATTGGCATTGGAGCCCGAATAACGGATGGGCCATGAACTTTCCTTTAAGAGGATATATGGAAACGCTGATCACTTATGTATTAGCCGCGTCCTCTGACCAATATCCTGTTCCCGCTGCAATTTATAACCGGGGATGGGCACAGGGAATTCATTTTCTGAATGGAAAAAAGTTTTACGGTTATACATTACCGTTAGGGACAGACTATGGAGGGCCTCTTTTCTTTACCCACTATTCTTTTCTCGGATTGGATCCTAAAGGGCTTAAAGACAACTATGCAGATTATTGGGAGCAGAATGTCAATCACACACTCATCAACAGGGCCTACTGCATCGACAATCCCAAACACTATCAGGGGTATGGCGAAAACTGCTGGGGGCTAACTGCCAGTGATGATTATAACGGATACGATGCACATTCCCCCACCAATGACGACGGCGTGATTACGCCCACAGCCGCCCTTTCCTCTTTCCCTTATACACCAGCATATAGTATGCAGGTGTTAAGACATTTATATGAAGACCTGGGAAATAAAATCTGGGGTGAGTATGGATTTAAAGATGCTTTCAGCATTTCTCACAATTGGGTGGCAGATTCTTATCTCGCCATTGATGAAGGGCCGATTGTAGTCATGATAGAAAATTATCGAAGCGGGCTTCTTTGGAAATTATTTATGAGTTGTCCGGAAATACAGGCCGGTCTTAAAAAATTAAACTTTACGTCGCCGTATCTTGAAAAATAATTATCCGGTTTTGAAGCCGGTTATTTATCTATTGATCAAAAAGTTTTTGAAAGCAACACTATCTCCATTAAAAACATTAAAGTCAACAGGCGCTTTGATACCATCTACTTTCCCGGTCTCATTGTGTTGCCAGATAGCCCAATCTTTATCTATGCGGGGCCGGTAAGCTTCTTTGTAATGGGCAATCCATAAAGGATACTTCTCAAAACCTGTACTGAAATATTTTTCGTAAAAAGAAATATTGGTATAAATGACAGGTACAGTCCCATAATATTTTTCAATCGTATCCAGCCAGGTTTTTGCGTCATTCTGAATCCTCGTTACTGGCAATCTGCCAGCCTTTTCGATATCAAGCACAGGAGGCAAATCGCCGGGCCCCAGAGAAACATTTTCAATAAAATTATTGGCCTGTTGTACAGGGTCCCTGCCAGCGATAAAATAATGATAGGCTCCTCTTGCAATCCCCTGTTCTTTGGTTCCCTCCCAATTTTCCTCAAACCAGGGATCCACATTATTTACACCCTCTGTGGCTTTTATAAAAACAAACCAGATTCTTTCGCCTCCTGAGTCCATTTTTTTTACTGCTGCCCAATTTATCTTTTGCTGGTATCGGCTTACATCGATACCATGTACAGCGTACCCCGAAGGAACATAGATTTCAAATCCGGGTCGTGTGAGATGAGGTCTTACAAATACTATGAAAATAAAAATGAAGAAGAAGATAGCTGCAAGGCAAAGGCCTATGAAAAATCTTACATGCCTGATCCTCTTTTTTTTCTTTCGCGCCACAATGCAAAATTACTTACAATCCTTTCTTGATTTTATAAAGATGCGTGAAACCATTTGCAGTTTGTAGCCGGAGCAAATAAATCCCGGAGGGAAACCGCGACAAATCCAAAGTTGCATTTATTGATCCGTTTATATGTTCTTCTTTATTAATTACAAGCCTGCCGCCAAAATCGAATAACCTGAAATGAATATTCGTTTCTTCAAATCCATTCATGAAAATATTGAGAAAGTTTGCGGCTGGATTGGGAAATATTTTTACTTCTGTAATATTTTCAGGCCGAACTGTTTTCTGAACTGTATTTCCATTCGTGATGAGCCGGTAGTCAGGATCAATAGTAAGTGAATCAGGTATGAAACCCGGTTGAAGATAAAATACCTGGCCGTTAAAATTCTGATTTATGACAAAATCCTTTTGATTATTTCCACCCGAAAATCTTACAGGCAATGGCAAATGAAAGAAAGCCACCGACGGATCGGAAGTTGTCTGATTGACCTTTAACCCAATGGTTCCATTGCTTTGTATCCACCAGTCAATATGATAAGAAGGATATCCCTGGCCATAGAACCATTCGTTAAAGAAATAATCAAGGCTTTTCCCATAAACAGCTTCCAGATGTCTTTGCAAATCTTTGGTGACTGCAAATTTGTAACTCAACGCCGGATCATCCAGATAACTTCTGATCCCCTTAAAAAAAACCGAGTCTCCCATTATCCATCTCAACATATAAAGCAGATGAGACCCTTTGATATACGTGAGCCTGTTGTTGAATATCCGGCTCACACTCGAAGTGTCATCCACAAATACACTTCCATTCGGTACTGAGGTGATAAACTGAATTTCCGATTTTCGTGTATTGATTACTGTGAGTGGATATTTCTGTTCCATAAACATACTTGCCATGTGCGTAGCAAATCCCTCGTTGAGCCAGATATCCTGCCAACTTCCGCATGTCACCTTATCTCCAAACCATTGATGCGCCATTTCGTGTGCCATCAGGCTTTCATCCGGTCGATAAATGAAAGTTGAAGTCTGATGCTCTTCTCCTCCGGCAAACCCGAATTGAACATGGCCATATTTTTCGTTGGCAAAAGGATACGGTTCAAGTAATTGCCAGAAATATTTCATTGCCTGATGCGCATTGGGAGTGCCCTGTACAAATGAATTCTCACTTTCGGGATAACAAAAAGTTTGCATCAGAAGTGAATCTCCGGGGACATCCCATCGATTTTGAAATTCAGAATAATTTGTCACTGCCATACAAACCAGATAAGTCGCTATCGGATACCTGTGTTTCCAATGTGTTGTCCGGATACTGTTTATAACGGTATCCATTACACGCAGGCCGTTTGAAACGGAAGTATAGGCCGACGGTGATGAAATATAAACATCCAGTGAATCAGCCTTGTCATACAACCCATCTTTACAGGGCCACCAGTCTCTTGCCCCGTAGGGCTCACTTAATGTCCACATAACCGGCATACTATTGTGCACAGATGTTGTAAAAGATCCGAAACCATTTTGAGGAGGGGTACCATGATAGTAAACAGATATTGAATCCGCCTGATTTAAGGGAATTACATTCTCAAATGAAATTATTATCCTGTTCGAATCATGTATATACGAAAGCTTAAAATTTCCCTGAACAACGCTGTCAACTTTTAATGAATCACTCATATCCAACGTGATACCTGAAGCATCCTCGGTAGTCTGAAAACTAATGGTGACGTTACCCGAGATAAAGCGAACGGCCGGATCCACCTTCCAGTTGCAGGTATAATGATGTACGTTAAAGTTCGGAGATGAAAAACTTTTCATCAATGAGAAGTTTCCGGTGGCATGGTTATTGCCTAATTCAGATATTGTTTCTTTGAAAACGTTAGAGAAAGTGAGATTATTTTGGGAATAAACCGTTGAAGATAAAGTAGTTAATCCTATTAAAACACTGATCAGCAAAGGTTTTTTTAACAGTTTAAATCCCAGAAAAGTTTGCATAAGTAATTCTTAAACGGTAAGTTTGCGGACTTCTTTGACAAAAATACTTATAACCCATTTAAATCCATTCTAAACGGATTGGGTTATTTTAAGAATAATCTTATAACCTACGAAATAGTAGTTGTTGTAATAGCGTGAAATAATTATTTGATCTTGAAAACTTTTAAATTCATGAGAAAGCTTCAATCAAAGAGTTTATTAACGTTGGTTATAGCCTTGGTTATAATTGGCATTAGCACCACTTCTGCCACCCTGTATATTGGTAATAAAAAGGAAGTGGTATCAGACTCAACGATTAAAAAAAGTGATACAGTTGCTTTAGAGCGATTTGTATATACTGTTCAGAATCCCAACAGGGTTACCTATCCGGTAATTCTCAGAGAACACAGAAAAGAAAGTAAGGCCTACATTAAGAATTATATCAAAAAAGAAAGGTCTTATATAAAAATGATGTTCAGGCGCGGCAAGAATTATATGCCCGTGGCACGTGATATTTTTGACAGATATAATGTGCCCCGCGAATTTCAGGTATTGCCTGCTTTGGAATCTAACTTTTTTGCACATGCAGTATCTCCGGCAGGAGCTGTTGGATACTGGCAATTTATGCCGCAATTGGCCAGGCAATATGGACTGAAAGTAAATGGCAAAAACGATGAAAGAAAAAACTTCACGAAGAGTACCATTGCGGCTGCAAAATTTATTAAGGATCAATTACGCATATACGATAATGATGTACTCCTGGTAGTGGCTTCTTACAATTGTGGTCCCGGTCGTGTAAATTATGCAATAAGAAAAGCAGGTTTGAAAGATCCCAATTATTGGAGCCTTCAAAGATATTTACCGGCAGAAACAAGAAGATTTGTGATGAATTTTCTGGCGCTGAATGTTGTGGAAATGAATTTCAATAAATTTCTGGCCAACAACATCAACCTGGATGAACCATCTACAATTCAGATTGCAATTGAACAGCCGGTTCAGGACGAATTGGCACAGGCAATCGCGCCCCCCAAACTTTGATAAATTTCAGGCAGCTCAAACGCTGCTTTTTTTGTGTGCAGCCGAATTTTGTCCTATCTTTTCCTCAAATGAAAATAGTAAGAGGACTTCTCTTTTTGATCTTATTTCTTTTTGCTCATTCATTATTGGCACAGAATTCCGGTCGGCCGGATACTCTTGCAGTGGGCGTTACAGGCAATGCACCCTTTGTGATGGACACTGCGTTGCAGACAGGGATTTCGCTTGAAATATGGAGGGAGCTTGCACAAAATCAAAATATCCCTTATCGCCTGATATTTTTTGAAGATGTTTCCCATGCACTCGATTCATTGCAGTCAGGTAAAATCGATGTTGTTGTCGGTCCCATTGGAATTACTGCGGAGAGGGCAGAAAATTTCAGATTTACCCAGCCTTATTTTCAATCGAGCCTTTCTATAATGTCCGTTCAGGAAAGTCCGACCTTATGGAGACGCATCCGTCCTTTCTTCACAAAGAGGTTTTTTATTGCTCTCGCATTTTTCATTTTTATACTGGCAGTGGTGGGAACCATTTTGTGGATTTCCGAGAGAAAATCTAATCCAAAACAGTTTCCCGACAAACCTGCGCATGGCATTGCCAATGGTATGTGGTGTGCAATAAGTACAATGACAACCACCGGGTACGGTGATATTGTCCCAAAAACTTTTTGGGGAAGATTTACAACAAGCGCATGGATGATCATCTCCCTTGTATTTGCCACATCAATTATCGCCGGAATATCGAGCACAATTATGATAAGTACAATTCAGACAAGTGCGATTGCCAATGCGGAGCAACTGGCAGGAAAAAAAATTGCAGTGCCTGGTTCAACGCCAGCCGCCGATTTCGTTTTAGATAACGGTGGTAACATTTTCAATATGAATAATCTGGATGAAGGATATCAAATGCTGCTAAAAAACAAGGTAAAAGGAATTGTATTCGGAAGAGCACAACTACTCTACTTCAAAAGACAACACCCGGATTCGCATTTGTATGTCTCCAAATCTGAATACAACAAGCTGGGGTATGGGTTCGCCTTCCCATTGAAAAGATCAGATCTGAATCAAATGAATATAGCATTACTTCAAATGCAGGAATCAGGAGAAATCAATAAGATAATCAAACGCTGGCTCGGAAAAGAAGGCACCTAAAAAATCCGGTTTCTTTTTTTATAAGGACTTACTTTTGGGAAAACCAAACTTATGTTGAGATATTTCTTACTTGTGAATTTAATATTTATGGTCATGAACACAGATGCACAGTCATATAAAAAAATCCATAAAGAAGCTATTGTTACCGATTCACACAATGACATTATCAGTACATGTGTTGAAAAAGGATATTCTTTCGATGCAGATTTAAAAGGAAAAACCCACAGTGATCTGAAACGAATGAAGAAAGGAGGAGTGGATGTGCAGGTATTCAGTGTCTGGTGCGATGGCACTCAAAAAAATCCATATTCTTTTGCCAACAGAGAAATAGATACGTTGGATGCCTGGATTCAGAGAAATCCCAAAAAGATGATGCTTGTTACCAGTCCAACGCAACTCGAACAAGCCGTAAAAGAAAAGAAACTGGGCTGCATGATTGGTGTAGAAGGCGGGCACATGATAGAAAATGATCTCAGCAAACTGGATAGCCTTTATGCGCGGGGCGTTAGGTACATGACCCTTACATGGAACAATAACAATGCATGGGCAACGAGCGCTGAATACGAATCCGGCAGTCAGAAAGTTAACGGGGTTGTGGATACCACTTCGCAGAAAAAAGGATTGAGTGATTTCGGGATTCAGGTTGTACGCCGAATGAATAAACTCGGCATGATGGTGGATCTCAGCCATGTGGGAGAACAAACTTTTTGGGATGTGATCCGTGTTACAACAAAGCCGGTACTGGTATCTCACAGTGATGCCTATGCGATTTGCCCGGTTTTCAGAAATCTGAAAGATGACCAGATTGTGGCTGTCGGAAAAAATGGTGGTGTTATCGATCTCAATTTTTTTGCTTTGTTCCTCGATAGCACAGCCGGGCCAAAGTATTTTGCTTTTATGAAAGAGCATAAAGCCGAATTGGATTCACTTAAAAAAGCGGGAAAGGGCGTAGATGCCATTGATAATTATCTTGAAGAAAATTACAAGAGCGAAATGGATGCCATGGAAGCTCCTTTTCATCTCGTTTTTGACCACATGGAACATATCATTAAACTTGCAGGAATTGATCATGTCGGATTGGGAAGTGATTTTGATGGTATTTCCGTAACACCACAAAAACTAACAGACGTAACCAAATACCCGCTTATCACCAAAGAACTCCTGAAAAGAGGATATTCCAAAGAAGATATTTTTAAAATTATGGGAGGAAATTTCATCCGTGTTTTCAAAGCCAATCAGGTAAACTAATTTTTTAATTCAAGCTCATCTCCATGAAAAAATTATTGCTGTTTTTCTTTCTCGGTTTTCCGGCTTTTTTATTTGCACAGAAATTTGCTCCACAGGAAATTAATCAGTGGAAACAACAAGCAGCACACGTAACCATCATTCGCGACAATTACGGAATACCACATGTATATGGCGATTCAGATGCCGACGCTGTGTTCGGATTAATTTATGCGCAATGTGAAGATGATTTCCCAAGAGTGGAAATGAATTATATCGATAAACTGGGCAGGCTTTCAGAAATATTCGGGGAAGAAAAAGTTTATGATGATCTGCTTACCAAACTGGTCATTGATTCTGCCGGTGCAATTCGTGATTATCACAATGCACCGGTCTGGTTAAAAAAATTGTGTGATGCATGGGCTGCGGGAATTAATTATTTTTTGTACAAACACCCCGAAGTTAAGCCCCGGCTAATTCATAAATTTCTATCGTGGTACCCCATGCTCTGGACTGACGGAAGTATCGGAGCGATCAGTACGGCTGATATGGGCCCCGGAGACTTGAAGCAATTTTATGAAAATAGAAATGAAAGTGACATCTCATCCAATTTTTCTGTTCAGAAATCCAATTACGAAGAGAAAGTTACAGGCTCCAATGGATTCGCATTTTCGCCAAGGATTACAAAATCAAAAAATGCAATCTTGTATATCAATCCACATGTCACTTTCTACTTCAGGCCTGAAGTGCACATGGTGAGCAAGGAAGGGCTAAATGCGTATGGCGCTGTCACCTGGGGCCAATTTTTTGTTTACCAGGGATTCAATGAACACCTGGGATGGATGCATACCAGCAGCTACACTGATGTATCCGATGCATACATCGAGAAAATATTAAAAAAAGGAAATCAGTACTTCACACTTTATGATGGCAAACCTGTCCCGGTAAAACAAAAAGAAATTACCATTAATTACAAACAAGGGAGTAAGATAATCCCGAAAACCTTTACCACTTATTTCACCAACCATGGGCCGGTACTGGGCATCCGCAATGGAAGCTGGATCGCAGTAAAATCCGATAACAGAGATATCAAAGGCCTGATTCAAAGCTGGGAAAGAACAAAAGCAAAAAGTTTTTCGGAGTACAAAAAGGTTATGGATTTACTCGCCAATGCATCTAACAATACTGTATATGCGGATGATGAGGGAAATATTGCTTATTGGCACGGGAATTTTATTCCCAAACGGGATCCATCTTACGACTGGAGCAAACCCGTCGACGGATCTACTTCCAAAACCCAATGGCAGGGGTTAATTCCTGTAGAACAATCGATTCATGTTTACAATCCGCCAAACGGATGGTTGGAAAATTGCAACAGTACTCCATTTACGGTGGCAGGTTCCTACAGCCCGAAGAAAGAGCATTATCCAACTTACATGGCACCGGATGGCCAGAATTTTCGCGGGCTAAATGCCATTCGCATATTGCCGGAGGAAAAAAACTATACTCTGGAAAAAGTGATTGAAACAGGGTACAATACCTATCTTACCGGATTTGCTATGTTGATTCCCCCATTAATCAAAGCATATCATTCCCTTTCTGAAAATGATTCACTGAAATCAAACTTAAAAGATGCCATTGACACCTTGAGTAATTGGGATTTTCATTGTTCTGAAAATTCAGTGGCTACCACCCTCGCGGTTTACTGGGGAGAAAGATTATTGCCACACATTTTCAGAATGCAAGTTGAGGAAGGAGAAGATAATGATATTGTTGGAAGAACTAAAACATTCGTGGATGTAGCCTCTCCCTCAGATTTTTTATTACCTCTTGAATTCGTTTTAAGGGAATTAACCTCAAAATTCGGCGCATGGAATATCCGGTGGGGAAGTATCAACAGGTTTCAGCGCATTAGCGGCGATATTGAAAATCATTTTGATGACAGTCAGCCAAGCTATTCGGTTCCATTTGTATCCTCCACCTGGGGAATGATTCCATCTTACAGCAGCCGCAGTTTTCCCGGAACGGTCAAACGTTATGGTATCAACGGAAATAGTTTTATCTGTGCCGTAGAATTTGGGAAAAGAGTAAAAGCCAAAAGCCTTTTGGCTGGAGGGGAAAGCGGGCATCCGGATTCTCCGCACTTTTTTGACCAGGGGAAAATGTATACCGAAGGAAAATTCAAAGATGTATTATTTTATAAAGCGGATGTGTTGAAACATGCAGAAAAAACGTATCATCCGGGAGAGGAAAAAAAGTAAAAAAACAATTTCCGGATTAACTTCAAAAATCTCCTCTTAGAAAAAGAGTATTTTTGTTTTCACCAAATTAAAATCGAACTATGGATTTGCTGAAGGATAAAGTTGCTATTGTTACGGGTGGCAGCCGGGGAATCGGAGAAGCGATTACAAGAAAGTTTGTAGCCAACGGGGCAGACGTTGCTTTCACTTATTTGAGCAGCGAGGACAAGGCCAACGCCCTGGCAAACGAGCTTTCTGCTTCAGGACAAAAGGTAAAAGCCTACAAAAGCAATGCAGCTTCTTATGAAGACAGTGAATCCCTCATAGATCAGGTGATGAAGGAATTCGGCAAAATAGACATCTGTGTCAACAATGCAGGTATCAGCCGCGATAATCTGTTGCTTCGGGTTGCGGAAGAGCAGTGGAACGAAGTTATCCAGACAAATCTTGGAAGTGTTTACAACATGACCAAGCAGATCATCCGCCCGATGATCAAGGCAAGATCTGGCAGTATCATCAATATCAGTTCAATCATTGGTGTGCGCGGAAATGCGGGCCAGAGCAGTTATGCCGCATCTAAGGCAGGGATAATTGGTTTTACAAAATCAATCGCAGCAGAATTGGGTGGCAGAAACATACGTTCAAATGCCATTGCTCCGGGATTTATAGAGACCGACATGACGCATTATCTTGGAGAAGGAGACAATGCAAAAACATATCTTTCTAAAATACCTCTCGCCAGATTTGGAACTGCGGAAGAAGTAGCTAACGTTGCACTTTTTCTCGCCTCAGATCTGAGCAGCTACATCACAGGACAGGTAATCTGCACCTGTGGCGGGCTCAACATGTAATTCCTTTATTGGCCAGCCTTCAAAAAATACATGGCACGTTACATTTAATTTGTCCGGATAAATTTGAAAAAAAGTTTTGCAGTACGACCCATGTGCAAAATTCCGGGCAAGGAAAATTTATCAATCGCTAACAAGAAACGGAAAACTAATATTCTTTAATCCATTCAAACTTTTCCTGGATGATATGCTCTTTTTCATTTCTAACGAATTCCAAATAGGCTTTTGCAGCAGGAGATAGTTTCTTCGATTTCAGCCAAATCAGGCGCCAACTTGTAGTAATAGGTAAGCCCCTGATAGGAATTATTTGCAGCTCCTCATTTTTTAATTCATATTTCAATCCGATGACAGGCATAATAGAATACCCGATCCCCGCCATCACAGCCTGTTTGACCGCTTCGTTTGAAACCAGTTGAATTCGTTTATGTACCGGCAAATTGTTTTTTGTAATGAAATCATTCATGGCATCTCTGGTGGCAGATCCCTGCTCCCGAAAAATAAGAGAAATCGACTCAAACGAAGATTTTTTCAAACTACTTTTCCCAATCTTCCTGTCGTACTTCCCAATTAAAAAAAGCCGGTTGGGCAATAATATTTCCTGATATATTTTTAACTTTTTTGGCAAAACGGATACCAAAGCAAAATCTACCTCATTCTGTTCCAAACTTTCCACCACCTTCAATTTATTGGTTACATCAATATTGAGATCTACTCCTTTATGCAGGTTTGTGAAGCCCGATAGAAAACTCGGCAAAACGTATTGCCCGGTGGAAACCGAAGATATGTGAAGCCGTCCTGAAAGTTCTCCTTTAAAGGCCGATGTTTTATAATTCAGGGCATCTACTTCATTGAGTATTTTTTCAGCCGATTTTGCTATCTGATAGCCAAATTCGGTGATGTATATTTTTCTGCCAACTACTTCAGTCAGGGGAATGGAAAACTGATTCTGAAAATTTTTAAGTTGAATTGAAACTGCCGGCTGGGTCATATAAAGTTCTTCGGCTGTCTTGGTAATACTCTGATTTTGGACGATTTTGAGAAAAATACCCAACTGATTTAAAGTATAATTCATAAAATTTATTAATGCACTACATAGTAAATATAAATAGATTTTATTAAGAACGTTTCTCTTACTTTGCGCCTCGAAAAATCCAGCATCTATCAATATTGGTTAAGTTGGTTTAAAATTTTAGATACAATATTTACATTTAGTATATGAATAATAAAAATCCTCGTTCCGGTTTACTTTTCAGAACGGTGTCTGGTTTTTTATGGCTTTTGTTCATTCTGAGCATCGCGTCTATTGCAATCTGTTACCCAAATGCTCCTCTTTGGAATTGGGAGGGAGTCTTCCGCATCAATGGACTGACGCTGATTATCTGGGCAGCAGTAACTTTTTTCAGTGCGGTAGTCAGTACGTTTGCAAGTAAATATCTTATCGGATTCCGTTATTATAATCGCTTTATATGGCTGAGTTTGGGTTTCACTATCTCAGTTTTGCTTCTCGTTTTTGTTGATCATATCGCACTACTGTTGCTGACATGGTTCGGGATGGGATTTTTTATGGCGCGTTTGATCGGTATCGATTCCAGATGGGGTGAGGCCCGCGAGGCTGCCAGGTATTGTCAAATTCATTTCTTTGTCGGGGGTTTGTTTCTTTCCGCCGGGATATTACTCCTTTCCTTCTATGCGAATCAGTTCACCCTCACCGGCCTGATGCAACATATTAACGAACTTCCATTTCCCCTCCTTCTCATTTCAGCTCTTTGTATTATTGTGGCAGCAGCAATCCAGTCGGCTATGTACCCATTTCATCGCTGGCTGCTTTCGGCAATGACTTCGCCCACCCCTGCTTCGGCACTGATGCATGCAGGGTTTGTCAATGGTGCCGGTATTTTGTTAACACTGCTTGCACCTTTATTTTTTAAATCGAATACAATGACCCTGCTGATTATCATCGGCGGGATTACTGCCATTGTAGCCCAATTCACCAAACTCATACAGGTAAATATCAAACAAAAACTTGGCTGTTCTACCACTGCACAAATGGCCTTTATGATTATGCAATGCGGTTTGGGGTTTTTCAACGCCGCTGTGGTCCATTTGATTTTACACGGTTTTTACAAAGCCTATTTGTTTCTTTCTTCTGGAGAAGAAATCAATCATAATTCTCCCAAAAAATATCAACAGAGATCCCTCAATTACACACAGGCTATCGCAGTATTCGCCCTGGGTATTTTAGGTGCGCTTTTTTTTGCATGGATTACAGGAAAAGGATTAAAACTCGATGGCGGAATCTTCTTAACACTCATCGTAGCCATAACGGTGGGGCAGGCAATGGACAATATCATCAAGCGGCCGGAATTGTCGAATGTAAAAAAAGCATTTGTGGGTCCCATAGTTTTTTTAATAAGTATCGGGCTTTATGCACTTATGTATAACGGAGCTACCGTATTTATGAAGGATCTGCCAATGATAGATAATCCCGAACCACTTTCTGTATTACAAATTGTATTCGGAGTCATTTTCCTCATTGGATTTTTCATAATGAAACTTGGAATTTACAAGAACTTCCCCTGGCTTTATGTCCGCCTGGTCAACGATTCGCAACCTTATAAAAAGACAGTACTGCGTTATAAAACTTCATCAAAATGAATCGTCAGGAACTAAAATATAAAATAGGTAAAGCTGCTCATGTTATCGGAAAGACCTGGCCCTTATATTCTTTCGTCACCGCCAATCCATTGTCCGGTTTTGAGGATCTCCCCTTTTTAGAAGCGGTAGAACGGGCGGGTAATTTATGGGATGCACGTGTGCTTCCCGAGGCAGATGTCTTTCGCAAAGCATGGGATGAAAATAAAATTGGCCCTAAGGAAATAGAAGGATTGCTTCATAAGGCAGGGAAAGAGGAAACTCCCGAATATTATCTGGCTCAATTGGAAGCACACCATGCAATTGAACACTTGAATGAAACCCATGAACTTGACCGGCTCACCGTTAAATGGGTGTCCCTGTTTTTGGATGAAGGAATGGCCGATTGGCCTATGCCTTTCAAAGAACTGGGATTTTACACAGCCTGGCGCGGACTCATTATTTATGATGATGACATCAATAAAAAACTTGGCGGATCTATTCCAAAAACACCGGAAGAAGCTTTATTCCGGGTTTTAGAAAACTTTGATGAAGCAGACCATATCCAAATTTTTGAAAGACATCTTGCTGCTTTGCCGGGTTGGGCCGGTTTTATCAAATACCGTGTTGAAAACGGATCACTTTGGGACGAAGAATATCCGATAACCTTGCTGGATTTCCTCGCCGTCAGGCTCTGGATGGCACGTTGCATCAAGGCGCCCATTTTACCAAAGCTACCGGAGAAAAAAGATCACTCCCTTTTAGAACTGAAATATATCTGGCTCCAGGCATGGGAACAGACATGGCAAAACAGGCTCTTTGAAAAGATGAAAAATAGCGCCCGTCAAATGAATGAAAAAAAAGATTCAAGACCGGATGCTCAGCTTGTTTTTTGTTTAGATTCCCGTTCCGAAATACTGCGCAGGCTTCTTGAGCAATATGGGAATTACGAAACATTTGGTTCGGCAGGAGCATTTGGCCTGCCGATGAATTATCGTAACCCCAAAAGCGGTTTGATTAATAAATCTTCACCGGCAATGCTGCCTTCAAAATACCTGGTACACGAAGAGACAGCTCCGGGTCAGGAAAGTAATGTTCAGGAATATAAAAAGAAAGAAAAGCGTATCAGCGCTTATAAATATTTTCTTAAAAGACTGAAGAATATTCTTCCATCTGCTTTTGGATTTGTAGAGGGTTCAGGAATTTACTATGGCACATTCATGCTGTTGAGAATTTTCAAACCCAAAACAGCAGATCGTTTGACATTGCATTATCCTCATGGGTACGAAAATATTTACGAACCGCATATTTGTGCAATTGATCCAAAAGATTCTTCGGATGAAATTACACCGGAAGAAAAAGCATCTTTGGTAAAAGGTGTATTTGATTCCTGTGGATGGAGAAATTTTGCACCACTGGTTGTTTTTGCCGGGCATGCCAGCCACAGCGCTAATAATCCTTATGCATCCAGCCTTGACTGCGGTGCCTGCGCAGGCAATCCGGGAAAGAGAAATGCACGGACATTGGCAAGATTGGCGAATTCAAAAGAAGTGCAAAAGATATTACTCGAAAAACACAACATTGAAATTCCTGAGGATACTATTTTTATTGCTGCAGAGCACATCACTTCTACTGATGAAGTAGAATTGTTTGATATCAGAACCCCGGAAAGCCACCGGAAAATTCTGCAACAACTTAAAAAGAACCTTTCGGAAATAAAGCAAAAGATGACAACAGAGCGTTTGGGCGAACCACAAAATGCTGTCGCTTTGGCCAAAATCAAATCAAGTAGCTGGTCAGAATCCCGGCCCGAATACGGATTATCTGGACATGCCGGATATATTATTGGACCCCGGTCACTCACGATGAACGAAGAATTTAGTGATTGCTTCCTGAGTTCTTATGACTGGCGAATTGACAAAGACGGTTCTATTTTAAAAGGTATCATGCAGGGGCCATTACTGGTATGCCAATGGATCAGCGACCACTATTATTTTTCAACAGTTGATAATGATTTTTTTGGCGCCGGATCAAAAATCACACTTAATATTACAGGCAAATATGGTACAGTACAAGGCAACGGAAGCGACTTGAAAATGGGACTTCCCCTGCAGTCTTTAATGAAATCGGATAATGAGGTATTCCACAACCCGATACGACTGACAACCCTGATTCAGGCACCCGGGAGATTTATAGATCAGGTACTTTCTGATGATGAGACGTTGAAAAACCTGGTGGAAAATGACTGGATTTATCTATTTGTTATGGATCCTGAAAGAAATAATTCCATTGAATTATACAGTCATTTGGTGAGTGTGAATCCATAATCAGGAATTCTGTTTCTTCAATCCGGAGCCATAAAGATTAAATCAATGGAAGATCCCTGCCAATGGCATCACAGAAGTAATTCCGCAATAAACTTTTGTTCGCCACAATAGCCTTTATCCGGTTTAAGTTGAATGAAAGAAAAAACATTTTCACTCTCAATCACCCAGGGTTTCCAGTTTCTTTTCATTTAAGATTATAATGCCATGCACACCTAAGCCTATCAGTTTCTCATCTCTGAAATCTGCGAGAGTTCTTCTCAACGATTCCGTTGCAGTGCCTGCCAGTGAAGCTAAATTTTCCCGGGTAATATTTATTGGACGGGCATTTTCTTTCCCGGGATTAAATTTTTTGTGAAGCGCCAACAAAGCATCCGCTACTTTTTTCCTCAAAGAATTATATGCCATCTTCACCAGTTGATCCTCTTTCTCGGTGACATTTTCTGCAAGGAGGCGGATAAACTTTTCAGAAATTTTATGATTGCGGATGACCAATAATTCAAAGTCCCTTTCCGGAATTTCTATAATCTCGGCATCCTCCATAACAACCGCCGTATCCTTGTACCGGGTACGGCTAAACAAAGATTTGTATCCAAAAAAATCATCCGCATTATAAAGGCCTACAACCAACTCTTTTCCATCCGGGCTGGTTACAACGGTCTTGACTTTGCCTTTTTTCACAAAATATAATGCATGTGGAAAATTTTCAACACAATAGACCTCTTCCTTTTCTCTGTAAAAAACAATTTTGGATCTGTCAAGCAGTGTTTTCAATAATTGGCCACCATCCCCCGAAATAGTCAATTCTTCTGTCCCGGTTTGCCCGGGTACAACTGGCTGTTTATGTGTTCCGGTCTTTTTGAACCGCGCTTCGATGGCGCACAATAATTCCAACGCAGAAAATGGTTTGGTAATATAATCATCGGCGCCCAATTCCATTCCTTTTCGCAGGTCACCATATCCAGTCTTTGCTGTGATAAAAATAAATGGTTTATTTCTGGTCAGCGGATTTCTTTTCAAAAGATACAAGACCCCATACCCATCCAAATCAGGCATCATGATGTCGCAGATTATCAAATCTGGATTTTCTTTCAAAGCCAGCTCCACACCGGTTTTCCCACCTTCAGCAGTGATAACCTGATAATTTCCTATTTCTAAAATCTCAGCCGTATTCTCGCGCAGCGATTTACAGTCTTCTATTAATAAAATTTTCTTCATAGAAAAAGCTTTTTGCATCTACCCTTTCCCAGGAAATTTTTATTGGCTGTTCATTTTATTTTTTCAATCCGGATTCTCTGTTCCGCAAGTCATTTTGGCTCTCATCTCAATTATTAATACAACTCTCAAATCCCCGCATTGAAGAATTGAGAAAAATAATCTCCATTTTGAAACCGGCAATCAACACTAACTGTAATCAACATCTATCAATCCTCTTCCTGAGGATTTTTCGCAGCTTCGATTTGATTCTCAAATAAGAGACGTCAATTTCTTTATTGATCAGAAACTACCCAGTACAATACTATGAATTAGTGCCAGCTTCTTCTATGATGAATCTCACCTCTAATTATAATTTAAATCAATTTGCCGGCAGGCTATTTTCTCTTCAGCCTGGCCTTTGGATACTGAGCCTCTTAATCTTTACCAATTGAAAAACCAGATAGATGAGAGTGCTCCACACCCCGATTGAAATTGAATACGCCAGAAAGAGAAGCCAGTACGGTGTTTTGAAACGGGTGGACCAAAGTGTGCGCTGGCCGAAGGTGTTGTTGTCGTCTTTGAGTGGAACACCCCAGGACAATGTTTTATCAACGGACAGATTGCCCAACTCGTCATTATCGCTGACAGAAGCAGTAAAGATGAGGTTGCCATGTGAATCGCCGGGCATATTGATTTTATTAAACTCAACGGTGGCCACTCCGTCGGAATCGGTGGTATAGGTCGGCTCTTCACCTGCCGGTAAAATCGTATTATCCATACGTCTAATTCCAATTTTCAACTCAACATCACCCGCCGGCACCCATTCGTTATTCTCCTGTTTCATTACTGTGGCTGTAACATTTCTTACACCATCAACATTGGAAGTGTCAATCGTTATTTTTGATTTGATAATATTGAATTCAGATGGCGTTTCTTCGTCACCGGCCACTTCGGATGTAACGATGAAGGTGTGTTCAGACTTTTCATCCCAAATGCTTTTCAGTTCCGGCGGAATCACCGCTTTGACCTTCCCTTCCTCATTCGTCAAAACACCTGCTATAAAATTTGACCGCGCCACGCTGTCAAGATATATCCGGTAGGCTTTCTTTTTCACCGGCTCAATTTTTCGCCCGGTTTTCAACAAACTCTCCAATACAAGATATTGCAGATTGTTATTTACATTATAATAATGAAGCCTGACTATTTGCTGAGGTTCTTCTTTTTCATCCTGTGCATACCCGGTTTGATTGAGAACCACCAGGGAAATGAAAATCAGAAGAATATTTTTCAGGTTAATTTTTCTTTTCATTTTAATCATATTTTATTTCTCCCGTTATTTCAGCTATTTCATATTATTCAACGAGAGATATTTTTTCATCTGCCCTATTTCGCTCTTCAATCGTTTCATGAATGGGGATGATGGGATAAATCCTGGCAAAAAGAGTGATGAGAAGCAGCGCTCCCGAAAGTGATCCCATAGCTATGGCCCATTCTTCCCAGCTTGGAAAATAATGTTTAAAACTCTCCGGCACATTTTGCATTGGAAGTAGCGGATTCAGCAAAGTCGGCGTTACAATCAGGTAACGTTTGAACCACGCACCCACTACAACCATAACCCCCGCAATGAAGGCAGGCTTTGGCTTTCTTCCCTTTTTAAACAATAAAATGATGACGGGAAGAATCATTCCGATGAAAATAGTAAACCAGAAAAGCGGAGCGTATTCACCCGTAAATAATTCGGTCAGATGATGCGCTTCCATCTTTTTCATCTTAAAAGCAGGAATGAGATATTCATTGATATTGAAATACAGATACAAAAAGGCCAGCAAAACCACCATTCTGCCCATCTTTTCAAAATGCATATCGGTGATATATTTTTCCAGGCGATAGGCCCGGCGAAACATGTACATGGCAACCACCACTCCGCCGGCGCCAACCAAAAATGCGCCGGAGATAAAATAGGCGCCGAAGTTGGTGCTGTCCCATCCGGGCCGGTAAGTGGTAGCGAAAAGCCATGATGTAACAGTATGAATGCAAAATGCAACAGGTATGATCGTAATACAAAGAATGTTGATAGACTTGTCGCTTATTTTAAATTGCTCTTTGGTTCCCTTCCAAAATGAACCCTGAAAGCGGTATAATCTGTTCAATTTCTTACCGGTTTTTTCTTTGAACCGGATAAGTATTTTGAAATCGGGCAAAAGAGGAAAGTATAATAAAAGAACGCTGATGAAAAAGTAAGTGCCAATCACAATCACATCCCACAAAATGGGAGACTGGATACGGCCGTGCAAAAACAAATTGAATAACCTCTCCGGGCGTCCCATGTCAACAATGATGATGAGGGAGGCAAAGACGATGGCCGATACAGCGATGATTTCTGCAATTCTCGTCAGCGGAGTACTCCACTTTACATTTGAGAGACGGAAAATAGCCGTGATCAAAGAACCCACAAGACTGATGGCCACAAAGAATACGAAGTTGGAAATATAAATTCCCCACGAAACATAATCCCTCATATTTGTTACCACAAGGCCATGCTTTAACTGGCGGTAATATGCAAAAGCTCCGACGCAACAAATGGCGGTCAGTACTGCCACCCAGATCATTCCCTGCCTGCCAAATTTTTGCGGTAGCAGATCGCGGATAATTTCGTCCGACTTCGTTTTAGATGTTGGCGGTGTTGTAATTAGATTTTCCACGGTTGATGTTTTAAGATTTTCTGTGTTCATCGCTATTTTCTAATCCCGATTCATAAGGGAAATTACGGTTTACCGGAGGCAGATAATATACGCTTGGCCGGGTGCCCAAATCTTCCATCAGCCTGTAACCTGCCTTATCCCTGATCAAATCGCTAAAGCGAAATGTTTCTGCGCCATTGGAAACGGTATCTTCATTCATGTCGCCAAACATGAAAACACCATTGGGACAAGCGGTAACGCAATGTGGCAGTTTTCCCTGCCTGGTCATATCAGGACAAAAATCACATTTGCTCACCGTACCTTTTTTCTGTGGCAGACTGGTCTCACACGAATACGGCTGTTCCTCCACTTCTTTGGGAAGCTTGGGTTCCTCCCAGTTGAAAACCCTTGTGGAATAGGGGCAAGCGGCCATACAAAAACGGCAACCGATACAGCGATTGGCATCAATCAGCACAATACCGTCCTGTCTTTTGAAAGTAGCATCCACCGGGCAAACTTTCACACAAGGCGGCTCCTCACAATGCATACATGTAGTCGGTTGCCAATATGGTGCAGTATTTTCTCCATCCTGCATACTGAGAATCTTTATCCAGTTTTGCCCTGGATGCACATGATGCATGTGGTTGCACGCTTCCTGGCATTTTCTCAAATTCTTGCAACGCGATAAATCTATCACCATCACAAACTTTTTACCCGGAATACCTTTCCTTTCTTCCTGATTGGAAAGTTTTGGCAAATTGGGTACGGGTTTCAGGAATGCTTTGTCAACCTCAATCACCTCGCCATTCACCGAGAGCAGTTTTACTTTTTCTCCCGAAGGAGCAACCTTTTCTTCCGTGGCAAAAGGGTTGTTGTTATCGTCGCTGCATCCGGCAACGGCGGCAGATGCAAGCAATCCGGACAAAAGAAATTCTCTTCTTGATTTTTGATTATTGTTTTCCGACATAATAATTTATTTGTTTTTTATCCAATGCTGAAGTTCTTTGTCGCTTATCTTTCTCGCTGATGCATTGTTCAAAAGGGTTTGAGGAATTTCTACCAATTTCCCATCCTGCGAAAGCATTTTTACTGTTTCCGGTTTTTTCTTTTTTAAACCCTTAAAGACTTTCATCATGCCAAGGGAAGAAAGCGCTGTAACACCCAGCAGGATAAATTTTTTTCTTGAATTGGTTTTCTGTACTTCTTGCATTTTAATGAATTTGATTTCATCATGAATGATTGACCTGCTTTACTCAGATCAGGAAAATTGAATTACAGTGGATGAATGTTTCACCCATTCATCCACCTTAGAAAAATCTGTAATTCCCAATGTTATTTAAGCGTCCTCATAAAATTTACCAGGTTCCAACGGTCCTCGTCATCGGGAAGTTTCTTTTTGAAAGAGGGCATATCGTCGCGGCCTTCGGACAAGCGGTAAAACATTTCCCCATCGGTTTGCGCCTGAAAGGCAGGTTTGGAAAAATCGCCCGGATCGGTTTTCAACTGGCTTGCTTTGGTTCCATCGCCCAATCCCTTTGTGCCATGGCACGATTTGCAATGCTTATTCCACAACTCTTTTCCTACCTTGAGAGATGCAGCATCGGCGGGTACAGGATTCTTTTTTGCCTTGGCAGCGGCAGGAACAGGCCAGGCTTTCTGCAGAGGTTGCATTTCAAGCATAAAACTGGTTCCGATAAAAAAGAAGATTGCAGCAACAACGAGAAATAATTTTTTTGATTTCATGATTTTTGTTTTAGAAGGTGAATTAATAATTCCACAACCTGGTTATATTAAAACCAATGAGATATTGGGATATATTAGCCGGGTTGTTGTGGTTAAAATAATTATTGCGTTCAGGAATAATCGCCGAATAATTTCCAATGAAAAACTGGAACGCATGTCCGCTGGTGCTCATCTCCAGGCCAAACGAAACATTTGGCGAAGGGTTGCCCGAGCGGTGTTTGGTAATGGGTTGATCGTAGTTGGCAATCACCGCCATTGCATCTTTCAGTTGATACCTGCCGGAGAATGAAACGGCAAAATGATCATGATCCATCACACCTCTGTATTTGCCGGGTTCATAGAAATATCCGTTCACAATATTCACGTGAGTATGGCTCGGCGCTACCTGAAGTGAAAGTTTATCAGTTATTTTTCTGGCAATGATCAACTGATTAAAAAACATCAGCCTGTCGGAGAAGTGAACAAAATTGTCTTTCTTACGGCTGTCAAAAGCCACGTCACCAAAGTAAGTAACACTCACCGGATATTCTCCAGGTGTTTGTTTGATGATAGCATATTTTCCGTATCCCTCCCAGGTCATATTGAGTTTGGTAATAGATACGCCGACCATCAGGTTATTAATGGGAACATAGCTAAAACCTAACCTGATATTGGACGGAGAAAATAAGCCCCAGAAATCGTCATACCCGTTTTTGACCGTACCGAACCGGTGCATGATATCAATTTCAAAAGTATTTTTCACGGGAACCATTACGGTTTGGTTGTCAATAATCCAGATACCGGAGAATGTATTTTTCACCGGCCGCGGCTTTCTTATTTCCTGCGCTGGTACTTCCGTTTGTGTACTATCCTCCTGTGCAAAAGCTGCAGCGTTGATAAGCACTGCGCATAATCCCAAACAGGCATATCTGAAAAACCGGAATACCGTATTATAAACTATGGATTGCATAAAATGATTTTTATTTTTTTTAATTAATTATCCTTTGCACCATTGCGGATCCAGTCCAGTATTTTTTGTACATCAGCAGGCCTCAATGCACCTCCCGGAGGCATACTCCCTGATTTAACTTCGCCGTATAAGATGCTTTGGTTTGGCACCAATATGTTTACAAATCCACCTGATTTGATGGAATTATATGCATTTTCTGCCGTCAGGGAAGGTTTGTGGGTTCCGTTTGCATCGTGACATCCCGAGGCCGAGCAGTTGGCCACAAACAATGGTAACAGGTCGCCACTGAAACTCACGTCCTGCGGTGGTGCGGTAGGATCCTGGCCGGGGCTGAGTATATCTTTATAACAACCCGCCAACCCGATCAGAATGATACCGAGTACTATGATTATTTTAGATTTCATAAAACGATCTTTTTAGTTTCCAAATGGTTTAGCGGTCTATTTTTTTTGTCTGAAAATTGCATTGCACTTAACCGTTATATTATCGGCTATATCATTTGAAGCAATGCCAAAGTCTGTTTTGGCAAGAAACTGGAATTCAAAATTGAACCCATAATTATCCTGGGCAGTGGCATCTGATCCCGTAGAAACTTCTCCGCTGAAGGTCAGCTTACCAGTGAGCTCTTTTGTGGCTCCATGAAATGTGAGATCAAACTTTACAATGTATCCTTTATCGGAAGGGCTAAGTTCTACCGACTTTGATTTAATAATAGCCATATTGGCGGTTTCGGTAGTCATGGTAGTGGTTGTTCCAAACGTAGTCTGGAGGCAGCCGCCGTCCCGTCCCGGTTCACTTGTGTTGACGGAATTGACCTGAACCCATGCTTCAAAACTGGTATTGGCCGGATTAGATTCGTCAAAATTAAAACTGGTAAATCCAAATTTGTTGAACCGTCCGGTCAGTACAGACAGGCCTCCGAGATAGGGCGTTTCCCAGCCTACATTTCCGTGGGTTTTGTCAAACGCAACAGAAGGATCGGAAGGAAATTTCAACACCAGGTTGCCACGTTCAATTTTAGGAGTACTTACCATGAGCAAATCATCTTCATGGGTACAACCATTAATAAAATATCCCATTCCTGAAATGAGAATCAATGCAAACAGGAGGGATTTGCTTTTAAAGAATTTTAGAACTTTCATAAATTTTTTTTTCAGAAGTGATGAATCAGTTAATTTTCAGACCCAAAAGTATCTATGGCATAAGTGGAGATTTATGATACCCGTTGGGGCATCTCTATGATCCGTGTCAGGATTAGAACATTCAACTGAGATTCTGTTGTAGAAATAAGCTACAGATATGATTTAAATCATCTTTCGAAGAAAACTCACAGAAAAAGCCTGTGGAAACAACTTCAATCAATTCCTGAATTGGGTATTGATTTCTTAAAGTTTTTTAGCGGTACCCTTATGATTATAGGATGGTCAGGGCGTTTTGCTTTTTCTTTGAAGCATATAAACAATTTGCCAGCCCCATCAACCAATAACAAGGTTTATCGTCACATGAACTATTGAAAAAATTCAAATGAAATTTTACAAAATAAAACATGATAGCAGGAAACTATATTGACGAGACTCAGAAATATTATGTTACCATATTAAATATAACGATCTCTGCCGGGTGGTTACCGGATTGTAGTGGAACTAAGATGCATGAGTATTTGATCCCCCGCGGCACAGGAATCTTTAAAAGCTGTTAACTCCAATAGTAAAATTGAAAACTGAATTATTTGCAATAACAAATTGATTCTATTTCTCCTTATCCTGCGCCTTTATTTGTTCTTCATCTCCAACCATCACAAGCGACATTTTATCCGGATCAATATATTTCTTAACCATTGCAGAAACTTCTTCGGGAGTAACTGCGTAAATATTTTTTACCATATCTGAAAGATAACTATCGCTTAGGCCGAAATGATCCATAAAATTCAATTGTCCGATGATATTGTCAGGAGAAGAATTTTTAAGAATATAAAGACCCGCTTCATTTCGTTGTATTCCCAACATCTCCTGCTGAGATGGGATAGTATCAGCAAGCCTCAAAATCTCTTTTTTGATTTCACTGATAGCATCTATGGTATGTTCACTCGTAATATCGGCATCCTCATACCAAACACTTATTCCCGGCATATTATTGATAGTGCTGAATGGAGAATAGGTATAACCTTTGTCTTCGCGGATGTTGCGTGTGATGCGCGAGCCAAAAGACCCTCCCAACAGGGAATTGGCAATCGTTAGCTTCATGTAATCCGGATTTTTCGGATCAATGACTGGCAATCCCATAAACACAGTGGTTTGAGGTGCACCTTTCCGGTTGATGATGGCAGTCTGTGGTTTGTATTTAAAGTTATCATCCGGATAAATAGCACCTGATCCTTGTTTCCAGCCTTTGAACGCAGCTTCGATGGCTTTGCTTACTTCTCCTTCATTAAATACACCGGCTACATACAACACGGCTCTTTTGGCTCCGAAATTTTCTTCATAAAACTTTTTCACATCGCCGAGTGTATAATCGTCCAGCATTTCGTTCGTAGGAAACATCCTTCCATAAGGACTGTTATTCCCATAAATAATTTCTGAAAATTTCGCCTGTGCCATCAATTGCGGTTCTTCTTTCTGCACAGCCAGGTTTCTTTTAAAATCATTTTTTATCCGATTCAATTGGGATTCCGGAAATGCAGGATGCATCACTAAATCAGAAATTAATTTTATTAAATCAATCACGTTTTCTGACAATGCTGAAGCCGAGACTGAAAATTGATAGGATCCTGAATGGATTCCAATACTTCCTCCCATCTCTGCAATTTTTCTTTGCAATTGTCCGGCATTCATCGTCTCAGTTCCCTGTTCCATCATCTGGGCAAGCACATCAGAAAGCCAGACCTGATGGGCATTTTCATTTATTTCCCCTGTTTTTAAGGAAAGCAATACGGTCACTTTGGGAACCTGGCCATATTGCACAAGTGTAGCACGCATGCCATTGCCAAGTGTAATTTGTTTTTTGGCAGGCAACACGAAATCTTTAGGAGCCTTTGGAGCGGGTGGCGTTTCTTTTTGCGCATTGACTTGCGGTAAACAAAAAAGGATGCCGAAGGAGACGATGCTGAATATTTTTAAGTATTTCATTATTGTTGCTTTTAAATTGATTAAATCTTTAGAAAGAACAATTATTTAGGGTTTGATTTGGATGCAGGTTGAATGATCAATGTTGTTCTGTTCCCCGGACGTAAATATTCCTTTACGGTTTTTTTTATCATTTCCGGTGTCACATCGTCAAACCGGGAAACGAGCTTATTCACTTCCTCAGGATTATTGTCAAACAAAGCATAGGAAGCGAGCAAATCCATTCTGCCAAAACCCCAGTTTGATCCCAACAAATCATATAATGATGATCTCATTTTCGTTTTTGCCAATTTAAGATCCGACTCCGGTAAACGATTAAGATAGTTTACTGCCTTGTTAAACTGAGCCATAATGGAATCAGGAGAGGTGGAAGGATCATAAATAAAATCGGCCATCCACAACATTGGGCCGTTATAATCAAACATGTTTCCGAGGTAATTGATCCCTCCGTTCACTACTGAAGTATAACCTTTATCCTGGACAAGATATTGGTACAATTTGCTGTCTTTTCCCTGTACCAATAATTGGTCTATCAAACCCATTGCAAAATATTCAGGTGTATTTTTCCCGGGCATTTTATAAGCAACTGCAATGGCCGGTTTATTGGCAAGGCTATCCACTTTGGTAAAGCGTTGATCTTTATTTTGTCTCGGTTCACTCAAATCAGGTTTGGGTGGCAATTTTACAGAAGGAATATTTCCAAAATATTTGTCAATCCACGCTTTCGTCTGGGGAATATCAAAATCGCCACAAATAGACAGTACCGCATTGTTCGGCGCATAATAGGTTTTGAAAAATTCAGAAGCTTCACTTAAAGTGGCGGCGTCGATATCTTTCAAATCGCCATAAAAATTATGAGAATTGTACCAGTTTCTGTTGGCAAATTGTGGCATATCCAACCAGGGAAATCCTCCATAAGGCTTGTTGAGCACATTCACTTTTACTTCATTCTTTACAACACCCTGTTGATTGGTGAGGTTGTCCTGCGTAATGTCAAGTCCTTTCATCCGGTCTGCTTCAGCCCACAAAATAGTCTCAAGAGTATTGGATGGGATTATCTCATAATAATTTGTAAAATCAAAACGGGTAGAGCCATTTAATACCCCACCATTATCTTCTACAAGTTTGATAAATTCCATTTTGCCCAGGTTTTTAGACCCCTGAAACATCAGGTGCTCAAACAGATGGGCAAAACCCGTACGGCTTCTCGGTTCAATTCGAAAACCAATATTGTAATAAATCCCCACCAATGCAACCGGCGCTGTTTTATCCTGCGAAAGAACCACCTTTAATCCATTAGGGAGTTTATAGTATTCAATAGGGAAATTCAAAGAGGTTTGAGCTGTCGCAGAAAACCCTCCGGCAAAAAACAGGCAAACCCAAAGAGCTGTCAGGGAACGTTTGATTCTCTTATTCATAATTCAAATTTTTGTTTATCAGTTTTTTGGAATGATACATCAATTACCTGAAAACAGGATGATTCGATACATAGTTACCAGGTTAAATTTGGAGGACTATGTGCTCACAATATAAATCCTTACAACTATTTTCCATAACATTTTTTATTTATATGGAAGATTTGAGTGGTAATTGGTAAATTTCATGTTGTCCAATTTTTACCCGACCAGGATCATCAACGATAACAACCGTGGCTTTGTTTTCTTGCCAATTTCCTCTACTTTTGCGCGCCTGAGGTGGATTTGTTTATTGTTCAACCTCATCTGAAACAGAAAAACAGAACTGAACTAGTAAACGTTCCTACTCCCAAAATGCGGATTCGTTTATCAATCATTTTTTCTGTGCAGATGCCCTTGCAATAAAGGCTTCATTTAAATATGAGAATTACAAAAACATTTCGCCAGTTTTACGAGAGTGAAAAGAGTGGTGCTCTTCTTCTTGCCTGTACTGTTTTGTCTTTGTTATTAGCTAATTCTTCTTTTCTGGGCGAATCTTACGTTTCCTTCTGGCACACACACATCGGAATGATGTCGATTGAACAATGGGTGAATGATGCACTCATGGCTGTTTTTTTCATGATGATCGGCCTGGAATTAAAACGTGAATTGTTGGTCGGGGAATTATCTTCACCCAAAACAGGTTTACTGCCTGTCTTTGCAGCTTTGGGCGGTATGGTGATCCCGGTTATTATTTATCTTTCTTTAAATGCAGGCACAAATACCATCCATGGATTTGGAATTCCAATGGCCACAGACATCGCTTTTGCTCTCGGTGTTTTATCACTTCTTGGAAACAGGGTTTCTTTTCCTCTGAAAGTTTTTCTGACAGCTATTGCAGTGATCGACGATTTAGGAGCCATCCTGATAATTGCCCTGTTTTATTCAGACAATCTTTCATGGATAAGCCTGGCGCTGGTTGCCGTTTTGTTTTGTGTTTTGCTTTTACTAAACCGGTTGAAAGTAAACAGCATTTACATCTATCTGCTATTGGGAGCAGCCATGTGGTATTTCATGTTCAAATCAGGCGTTCATGCTACGCTTTCAGGAATCCTTCTCGCATTTACTCTTCCCTTTCAGAAAGGAACAAAAAAATCTTTATCCTACAGAACGCAATTGTGGTTGCATGCTCCTGTCGCAATGATTGTACTTCCCGTTTTTGCTCTCGCAAACACAGCCATTGTTTTTGGCCCGCAATGGGATACCGGACTATTGACGGCAAGTAGCCTTGGAATTATTCTCGGATTGGTTTTAGGGAAACCCATCGGGGTATTTCTTTTCAGTTTTTTTTCAGTGAAATCAGGAATGACAAAATTGCCCGAAGGCGTAAAATGGAATCAGGTTTTGGGAATCGGCTTATTGGCCGGTATTGGTTTTACGATGTCCATTTTTATCACGCTTCTCGCATTCACTGATGAACCACATATTACAGAATCCAAAATATCCATTTTATGCGGATCTCTCATTTCCGGAATTGCCGGCTATATCTGGCTCAAAATGACATTGCAAAAAAAGAATAAAAAAATTATCAACGTTTAGAAAAATGAATCAAATGAAATCATATCCCATTGTCGATTTGCTCGAAAAACGCATTCTCATCATTGATGGCGCTATGGGAACTCAAATCCAGGGATTCAAACTGACAGAAGAAGATTTTCGCGGTGAAAGGTTTAAAGATTCCAAAAAACTATTAAAGGGCGACAATGATTTGCTGAGCATCACACGTCCGGATGTGATTGAATCCATTCACCTGTCTTATCTTAATGCAGGAGCTGATATTATCGAGACCAATACCTTTAACAGCACTGTCATATCACAGGCTGATTATGAAATGCAAAGCCTGGCTTATGAATTGAATGTAGCTGCCGTTAAATGTGCAAAGAACGCAATTGAAAAATTCAAAAAAGACAATCCGTATGCCGGCCCGAAATTTATTGCAGGAGCCATTGGACCCCTCAACAAAACACTGAGCCTTTCACCCGATGTGAATAATCCAGGGTTCAGGACCGTGACCTTTGATGAGGTTTCAAATGCTTATTACGATCAGATTCGCGGATTATCTGATGGCGGTGCAGACCTGCTATTGATAGAAACCATTTTTGATACGCTGAATGCCAAAGCAGCGATCTATGCCATCAAAAAATATTTTCACGACACCGGTAAAGAAGAACTTCCGGTAATGATTAGTGGTACAATAACAGATGCCAGTGGAAGAACATTGAGCGGGCAAACGCTGGAAGCTTTCTTCACTTCCGTTTCACACGCTAAACCCCTGAGCGTGGGATTGAATTGTGCGTTAGGCGCTAAAGAAATGCGCCCATACATTCAGGAGTTGAGCGGCATTGCACCCTGCTTCACATCGGCTTATCCGAACGCCGGACTGCCAAATGCTTTTGGAGAATACGACGAAACGCCTGAGGTAACTTCACACTTCCTTGAAGAATGGGCCAAAGAAGGATTTCTCAATATTGTAGGAGGTTGTTGTGGTACAACACCGGAACATATACGACATATTGCAGAGGCCGTGAAGAAATATCATCCACGCCCTATTCCTGAATTAGTTAAAGCTTAGCATAACATTAATGCACAAACGAAATAAAAGAATCAATGAGTAGCATACATCCTTTTTTGCGCTTATCCGGCCTGGAACCGCTCGTCATCCGGCCCGATTCTCTTTTTCTGAATGTAGGGGAAAGAACCAACGTCACAGGTTCAAAAAAATTTGACCGGCTCATCAAAGAAGAAAAATACGAAGAGGCCTTGTCCGTTGCACGGCAGCAAGTGGAAAACGGAGCGCAGGTGCTCGATGTCAATATGGATGATGCATTGCTCGACGGAGAAAAAGCCATGGTCAAATTCCTGAATCTTCTTCAATCAGAACCTGATGTCGCCAAAATCCCGATCATGATTGATTCATCAAAGTTTCACATCATCGAAGCCGGGTTGAAGTGTGTGCAGGGAAAATGCATCGTTAACTCCATTTCCCTGAAAGAAGGTGAAGAAAAATTTGTCCACGAAGCCTTTATCTGTAAATCATTTGGAGCTGCCGTTATTGTCATGGCTTTCGATGAAAAAGGCCAGGCAGACAATATTCCGAGAAGGATTGAAATTTCAAAAAGGGCTTACGAAATTCTTACTGAAAAAGTGGGAATGGATCCCGAGGATATCATTTTCGATCTCAATATTTTTCCTGTTGCTACGGGCATTGAAGAACACAATAACAATGCTGTAGATTTTATTGAAGCTACAAAAAAAGTGAAAAAGCTGATGCCGCTGACACACGTCAGCGGAGGAGTCAGCAATCTTTCTTTCTCATTCAGGGGAAACAATGCCGTAAGAGAGGCTATGCATTCTGTTTTTCTGTATCATGCCATCAAAGCAGGAATGGATATGGGAATTGTCAACGCAGGCCAATTGCAGATTTATGAACAAATCGAACCTCAACTTAAAGATTTAGTTGAAGATGTTATTCTTAACAGAAATCCCGACTCAACAGACAGGCTTTTGGCATTTGCCGAAACGGTAAAACAGAAAGGGAAAGTTCAGGTAAAAGATGAATCCTGGAGAAAAGAACCTGTAGAAAAGAGACTGGCCCATGCGCTCGTCAATGGTATTACCGATTATGTTGAAGCAGATACCGAAGAGGCCAGACAAAAATATCCCAAGCCCCTCGACGTCATTGAAGGGCCGCTGATGGACGGCATGAATGTGGTAGGTGATTTGTTTGGGAGCGGAAAGATGTTTTTACCTCAGGTGGTAAAGAGTGCTCGGGTCATGAAAAAAAGTGTGAACTATTTATTCCCGTTTATTGAAGCTGAAAAAGAGAAACTCAAAAAGGAAAATATTGCAAAAGGAATCCTTTCCGAAAAAGAAGAAGGCGCTGCCAAAATTCTGATGGCAACTGTGAAGGGTGATGTGCACGACATCGGAAAAAATATTGTGGGTGTGGTTCTCGGATGCAACGGTTATGAAGTGATTGATATGGGTGTGATGGTTCCTGCAGAAAAACTTCTGGCAAAAGCCAAAGAAATTAATGCGGCAATGATCGGTGTGAGCGGATTGATTACACCCTCTCTGGATGAGATGGTGAATGTGGCCAAAGAAATGAAGCGCAACAATTTTGATATTCCACTGCTCATCGGCGGCGCTACCACAAGCCGTTTACACACTGCTGTCAGAATTGCCCCGGAATACGACAATGGTGTTGTGCATGTACTTGACGCAAGCAGAAGTGTAACCGTTGTTGGGAATCTCCTCAATAAAGAAGTCAAAAAGCAATACCTGAAAGACATACACGAGGAATATGTAAAACTGAGAGAAGATTTTGCAAACAAACGAGCCAACAAACCCATGGTTTCTTTTGAAGAAGCCAGGAAGAATAAGTTCAAAACAAACTGGGAAAACTATCAACCTGTAAAACCAAACTTTCTCGGTGTAAAATCTTTCACGGATTATGACCTGAAGGAAATCGTGAAGTTTCTGGATTGGCAACCGTTTTTTATTGCATGGGAATTGCACGGAAAATTTCCTCAGATTTTGACGGATAAAGTAACGGGAGAGGCGGCCTCAAAACTTTTTGAGGATGCACAGGCGCTGTTGAAAAAGATTATCGATGAGAAATGGCTTACCGCCAATGGTGTTATCGGGATCTGGGAAGCTGAGGCCGTTGCCGATGATTCGGTAGTCATTTCCACTCCGGAAGAAAAAGTAAGACTTGAATTTTTGCGCCAGCAAATGAAAAAAGCTTCCGGGCAACCCAACCTTTCCCTTGCCGATTTCATAAAACCGGGGGGCGGAGATTACATGGGTGCTTTTGCTGTTTCAATCCATGGTATTGAACCCTACCTCGAACAGTTTATTAAAGATTCTGATGATTACAATAAAATAATTTTGCAGGCACTTGCCGATCGGTTGGCCGAAGGATTTGCAGAGATGATGCATGCGCGTGTAAGGCGGGAATTCTGGGGATATGCAAAAGATGAAACTTTGAGAAATGACGAACTGATCAAGGAAATGTATGCAGGTATTCGCCCGGCGCCCGGCTATCCGGCCTGTCCCGACCATACCGAAAAACGGAAACTTTTTAAATTGTTGTGCGCAACTGAAAAGGCAGGAATAATTTTGACAGATGCCCTGGCCATGTATCCGGCTTCTTCAGTATGCGGATGGTACATCGCGCACCCGGAAAGCAAATATTTTGGTGTCGGAAAAATTTCCAAAGACCAGGTAGAGGATTTTGCAAACCGCAAAAATATTCAGGTTGGAGAAGTAGAAAAATGGTTAAGGCCGCAATTGGGTTATGACATTTAGCAACCTCTAACAGTGATGGATATACGTATATTAACATACAATGTAAACGGAATCAGAGCCGCCGTACGCAAAGGTTTTCTGGATTGGCTCAAAACCGATCCGGCGGATATCATTTGCCTTCAGGAATTGAAAGCCCAGGAAAAGGATATCGATAAAAAAGTTTTCGAAAAACTCGGATATCAAACCTATCTTTTTCCGGCACAGAAAAAAGGGTACAGCGGCGTGGGCATTCTGTCCCGCATCAAACCCGACGATGTAGAATATGGCCAGCACAATCAACTCAGCGATAATGAAGGCCGTGTACTCAGAGCAGATTTTAAAGAACTGAGTGTAATCAGCGCCTACTTCCCTTCAGGAACCATGGGAGAGGTAAGGCAAAATTTCAAATACAACTGGCTGGATGATTTTCTTCACTATGTAACCCAACTCAAGAAAAAGAAAACAAAACTGGTTATCTGCGGAGATTACAACATTGCCCACAAAGAAATAGACATTCATAATCCGAAAGGGAATAAAAAATCTTCGGGTTTCCTGCCTGAAGAAAGAGCCTGGATGGATACCTTTTTTAAACATGGTTTTCTTGACGGATTCCGCTTAATCAATCAGGAACCCAATCAATATACATGGTGGTACCAGTTGCGCCCCTCACTAAGACTTGAAAACAAGGGTTGGAGAATTGACTACATAAGCCTTACAAAAAATCTCAGGAGCAACGTTGAGGATGCAAAGATTCTTCCCCAGATCAAACACAGCGACCATTGCCCCGTTGTTCTAACCTTTAAATTTTAAGGTATGTACACAGTAAATATTACATTCAAAGTTTCCCACACCGTCTATGATGCATGGCTTGCCTGGATGCAGGAAACATGGATTCCAATGTTATTTCCCGGTGATGATAAAGCGGATCACCGGCTGAGCAGGCTTCTGGGACATCCGGATGAAGATGGCGCCACCGTTGTGTTTCAGATGTTCCTGCCCTCTCGGGGATTTCTGAATCAATACCTTGAAATCAGGCAACAAAAACTCCACAAAAATATCAGCGACAAATGGGGAGAACACGTTTTATTCTTTCAAACTGTGCTTGAAGAAATCTGAGAATTTGCCTGAAATACCGCAGTGGTATGTCTTACAGGCTCTTTTCGGAAAACAGATCAATTTCAAAAGAAGACAACAAATATAGGGGCGTGAACAAACGTAAAATCTGCATGCCAAAAAACCGAGATTTCTACGACCCTTTATTCTTGCGGCTTTGCGAGGAAAAATAGTGTAAAAATATTTTTGAGAAAACATTATTTACATTAAAAACCATATATATTTGCCACGTTTAAAAAAATATAAACATTTCAAAACATGAACAAATCTGAATTAATCGCAAAGATGGCAGAAGACGCAGGTATCACCAAGACTCAGGCAAATGCTGCTTTAGATTCTTTCACCGGTGCTGTAACTAAAACACTGAAAGGTGGCAACAAAGTTACACTGGTAGGATTCGGTACCTTCTCTGTCAGCAAGAGAGCTGCCCGCAATGGCCGCAACCCTCAAACTGGTGCTACGATTAAAATCAAAGCAAAGAAAGTTGCAAGATTCAAACCAGGTAAAGAACTATCTTCTAAAATCTGACCACTGGATTTAAAATCTTAAAAGCAAGATGCAAAATTTGTATCTTGCTTTTTTATTAATATTATAACGATGGGAAAAGGAGACAAAAAAACAAAAAAGGGCAAAATTTTTATGGGTTCCTTCGGCAATAAAAGACCGGCTGGAAAAAAGAAACCAGTCATTCAGGCCGCAGATAAACCTGCTGAAAAACCCGCAGGAAAATCTAAAAAATAATTCAGGGAGCCAACCGCTCTATTTTCCAAAGGCCATCTTCTTTTGAATACAACAATCTGTCGTGCAGCCTTCCGGGCCTGCCCTGCCAGAATTCTATTCTCTTTGGCACCACAATAAAACCGCCCCAGAAATCAGGACGAGGAATTTCTTTTCCGGAAAATTTACTTTCAATTTCTTTTTCCCTGTTCTCAAGGAAATCTCTGCCGGGTATCACCTGGCTCTGTGGCGATGTCCATGCACCCAACCTGCTCTCGACCGGGCGGGTTATAAAATAAGCATCACTTTCTTCTGGTGAAATTTTTGAGGCGCGGCCTTCCACTCTGACTTGTCGTTCAAGTTCTCTCCAAAAAAACAATAACGCCACCGAAGGATTTGCAATTAACTCTTTTCCTTTCCTGCTCTCATAATTGGTATAAAAAACAAATCCATCATCATGAATGGCTTTTAATAAAACGGTTCTCGCCGAGGGGTTTCCCTGCTTATCACAGGTGGCAATCGTCATTGCATTTACCTCGTCCGGATTTGATGCAAGTGCATCATTCCACCACTTTTCAAATTGCCTGATGGGATCGGGCAGTGCGTCTGCCTCATTCAACTGGAACTTGTGGTAAACTTTGCGAATACCCGAAATAGAAGGATGGTCAGCCATGTTGAAATTTTTTTACAAAATTAACCCACATTGGTAATCTTTACCAATGAGGTATTCTTCAATATAAAACAGGCCCAACCATCTCCTCCCGGCATATAGCCCGGGATTTAAGACTGTGTCGTAACATCCGGAGGAGGAGGATTTTCCGTACTGCCCTGATTTCCCAAACGATCCTCTACCGATTTCTTTAAACTGTCAAATCCTGTTTTCAAATTATCGGAAGGTGACTTGAAAAGAAAAGCTGAAGCCACAATTCCGATGGATGCAATGGCACACAGATAGGCTCCGAATCCGATAAACTCTGAGCCCATAAAACTGTTTGAAGATTTACCATAATAAATCACTACAATCAGTAGAGGAATGATGCCGAGAATCAGTGTCAGCATCCACAACGATTTATCAATGTTTTGTTTTTGATTGCCATAAAGAGCAATCAGACCTACGATAACAAAACAGAAAAAACCGAGAATACCCCAGTCATGCATACCGTTGGCAGATTGGGTAAAACCCATCATAGAAATGGAAAACCAGGGAAGAAACATGGAGATGAAACCGACCGCAGCCGAAATAAGGACAAATTTCCTTTGCTTGCTCATTGTTTTGAAATCCATAACCGAAAGTTTTAAATGATTAAAAAAATATTGTTGGAATTCAGGGAAAGCAGCAGGTGAACTGAATAGGTAAATTAGAAACTAAAAGTAATTACAAAAGTTAATATAATGATTAATTAAATGTATTTTTTTACTAAAAGAGAAGAAACGGTTGACTTCTTTTCTAAGATGAGCCGTCTTTTTTTATGGAAAAAGGTTTTGAATAATGAGGATGGCAAAAAATGACTTATTAAAATTTCGGATAAACAAACCTGTTACTGCTTATGCACTCTGGTCTGTTGGATCATCAATTCCAAATCGGCAATCATACGGGTTTTTTCTTCTTCGTAAACATTTACTTTGCTTTCGAGTTCATTAAATTTCATTAATTTTTTTTCTACTTCAGCCTGCTTGATTGCCATTTCGGTAATCTGCCGTTTGAGGCCTTCGTTTTCGCTCTTCAATGAAACATATTCCGATTCGGTCTGCGAGGATTGCTGGCGCATTCTCGCTTCTTTCTGCAATTGTATTTCGAGTTCCTTTCCTCTTTCCACTGAAGCTTCCAGTTCCCTTTGCAATTCAAGGATTGTATTTTGCATCGATTGAATATCGTTCAGCCGGGCATCATAATCACTTTTTAAAGTAGAGAATTCCCCGGAATCCTTTTTCATCGATTCCATTTCTTCTTTCAAAGATTCCAACTCCTGCTGGGCGGCATCCAATTCATTTTCCAGTTTTTCCTTCTTTTCATTTTCCTCATAAAACAATTCCTTCCAGTCTTCTTCATCCTGGGATTTTTCCTTTACAGAAGATGTTACAGGTTGTGTTTTGCCGGAACTCATCAGGTTCAGTTTTTCCTGAATCTTATTAAACTGAAGTTCATAATAGGCATTTTGATCTTCTATGGTTTTCATTTTCGATTTGATTGTACGAAGTGTTTCCTGAAGATAAGACAAGTCAGAAGGGGTAAAATTTTTGAACATAGAGAATTTTTTGTCGTTAGAAAGCAGATTAAAGTTGCTAACCATCATTCTCCACGCAAAAATGAGGCATGCTATCAGTACGATAAGGGATACAATCCAGATCCACATATTATGGGTTTAAACAGTAAACTCCATGGGGGCTATGTTTGGTGATTTTTCAAAGGATTGGGATTGGGTTTTGTCCGATAAATCGACAAAACATTTGCCAAAATAATAAAAATTATCCGGTTACCAAAGTTCCAACTTTTTCGCCGGTGACCACTCTCAAAAGTGTTCCTGGTGTATTCATATCAAAAACAATAATAGGCAGCTTATTTTCCATACACAAGGTAAAGGCCGTCATATCCATTACTCTCAGATTTTTTGCAATGCATTCAGCAAACGTTATTTTCCCGAATTTCTTTGCAGATTTGTCTTTTTCAGGATCCTTGTCATAAATCCCATCTACCCTTGTCCCTTTGAGAATCGCATCCGCCTTAATTTCAATCGCCCTCAAAGAACCGGCGGTATCGGTTGTAAAATACGGATTGCCCGTGCCTGCCCCAAAAATTACCACACGCCCTTTTTCAAGATGCCGGATAGCGCGCCTGCGGATATAGGGTTCTGCTACCTGCTCCATTTTAATAGCGCTCTGCAAGCGGGTATAAATCCCGATTCTTTCCAATGCACTTTGCAGCGCCATCCCGTTGATTACTGTTGCCAGCATTCCCATATAATCTCCCTGCGCACGCTCGATACCTGTTTCCAGCTCATTCATCCCTCTGTAAATATTTCCACCACCAATAACAATGGCTACCTGTACACCAAGTTCGGTCAGCAATTTGATGTCTTGTGCATATTGCGACAATACACGGGGATCAAGGCCAAACTTGTCTTCGCCCATTAAAGATTCGCCGGAAAGTTTCAGCAATACTCTTTTAAACTTTGGAAGCATAATATAATAATCGGGAATAATTTGAATCGGGGTGCAAGATAAGTAAATTGAAAAAGTCTGCAAGGCAAAAGTGCTTTACGATTTTCAAAAGACAAAAAAATCAAAGTTTTTTTGGGTAGATTCACGTTCTTTATAAAAAAAATATGAGATGGATATTACTATCAGCCAGATGCAATCCTCCGTTGACAATTGGATAAAGACTTACGGAGTCAGGTATTTCAATGAACTTACCAATCTCGGTATCCTGATGGAGGAAGTTGGCGAATTAAGCCGGGTAATGGTGAGAAAATACGGAGAGCAATCTTTTAAGAATAAAGAAGCCGAACTGAAGCTGGAAGATGAAATGGCCGATGTACTTTGGATATTGGTTTGCCTGGCCAATCAGACAGGAGTAGATTTGACTGCTGCATTTCAAAAAACCATTGAGAAAAAAACTAACCGGGACAAAGCCCGCCATTTAAATAATCCAAAACTAAAGTAGGGCGATATCATATCCTTTTCACTCAATACTGTACCTTTACAGGCTCTTAAAAGTTTTTTTTAACTAAAAGATAGAAAATGGCAAGCACCCATGTAAGGCAATTTTTGGATTTTGAAAAACCTATTAAAGAGCTTTACGACCAGATAGAAGCAAACAGGAAACTTGCAACCAAAAACAACACTGCCGATTACGACAAAATCAATGCCTCACTTGAGAACCAGATTCTTCAGAAAAGAAAAGAAATCACCGAAGGGCTGACTCCGTGGCAAAGGGTACAACTAAGCCGGCATCCTGACAGGCCCTATACGTTGGAATATATTGTAAAAATCTTTTCTAATTTCGTTGAACTGCACGGTGACAGAAATGTAAAAGATGACAAGGCTATGGTGGGTGGGCTGGCCCAGTTGGATGGCGAAACTGTAATGGTTATCGGCCAACAAAAAGGAACCAATACAAAAATGCGCCAGATGCGCAATTTCGGCATGGCCAATCCGGAAGGATACAGAAAAGCGCTCAGGCTGATGAAACTGGCAGAAAAATTCAATTTCCCGGTCATTACCCTGATTGATACTCCGGGCGCTTATCCGGGACTGGAAGCTGAGGAAAGAGGACAGGGAGAAGCGATTGCCCGAAATATCTATGAGATGATGCGGTTGCGCGTTCCCATCATCTGCGTCGTCATTGGAGAAGGAGCCAGTGGAGGGGCTTTGGGAATCGGAGTCGGAGATAAAGTACTTATGCTTGAAAACGCCTGGTACACTGTAATCTCACCTGAAAATTGCAGCTCGATTTTGTGGAGAAGCTGGTCGCACAAAGAAACCGCTGCCGAACAACTGAAACTGACATCGGGCGATATGTTCAATTTCAAACTGGTGGACGGAGTGGTAAAGGAACCCTTTGGAGGTGCACATTGGGACTATGATGAAGCAGCTAAAAATCTCAAGGATTATATCAAACCCATTCTAAAAAAACTGGAAGCTGAGGATCCGCAGATTCGTGTTGACAAACGTATCCAGAAGTTTATGAACATGGGTTCGTATCTGGAAGAAAAAAAATAAAAATATAATACAATGTCTTTAAGAGATCAGCTCCGGGGCACCGGAGTAGCAATTGTCACTCCTTTCAGAAAGGGGAAAGTGGACTATGATGCTTTGGGTAAGCTGACAGAACATCTTATCCGCAACAAAGTAGAGCACATTGTAACGCTGGGCTCTACCGGGGAAACACCTACGCTTTCAAAAGAAGAAAAAAAAGAAATCTCAACCTTCACACTCAAAAAAGTAAACAAGCGGGTACCTGTTGTCATTGGTATTGGCGGAAATAATACACACAATATCCTGGACTCATTAACTCATGATGACCTGAGCGGATTCACAGCCATACTCAGCAGCAGCCCTAATTATAACAAACCTTCGCAGGAGGGCATCTACGAGCACTACAAAGCCATCGCGAAAAATTCTCCGCTACCCGTGATTGTATATAATGTCCCCGGTCGTACCGGAAGCAACATCACGGCTGCCACGGCGCTTCGCCTGGCCAATGATTTTGAAAAAATTGCAGGCATAAAGGAAGCCAGCGGCAACATGGTTCAGTGCATGCACATCATACAAAACAGACCAAAGGATTTTCTGGTAGTGAGTGGCGACGACCACATCACACTTCCTCTTGTAGCCTGCGGATTTGATGGTGTGATAAGTGTTATTGCCAATTGCTTCCCCAAAGATTTCAGTGAAATGGTACGGCAGGCATTGAAGCACGACTTTAAAAAGGCCCAGGCTGCACATTACAAATTGCTCGATGCCATCGATTTGCTTTTTATAGAAAATAATCCGGCAGGTGTAAAATGTTTTTTGGCTGAAATGGGTTTTATTCAAAATGAATTGAGATTGCCATTAGTTCCTCTCAGCAAAAACTATCATGCCGGGATTAAAACCTTCCTGAAGAATTACAAGGGATGAGAAGGATGCTGTTGTTTATTTTTTTGATTATGCTATCGACTGAAGAAGGGAATGCACAAAACAAACTGACCATCATTATTGATTCCATGCCGGCAAAACCGGGGGCCAATTTTTTTCTTGCAGGAAATTTTAATTCCTGGAATCCCGGGGATAAATCATCAGAGTTTCAATACGAAAATAACCAGTGGGTTCTCATTAAAAATATTCCATCAGGCCATTACGAATTCAAAATAACAAGGGGCGATTGGAAAACCGTTGAAGAACATAAAGATTATTCTCCCATGAATAACCGCACACTCGAACTTTCAGGAGATTCAACGATACATTTAGTTGTAGGCGCCTGGGCAGATGACCGTCCCGGTGGAAATAAACTGGAAACACACACTGCTTCCCCGCAAGTGCACATTCTCGATACCGCATTCAACATGCCGCAACTGGGCAGAAGGCGGCGTATCTGGATTTACCTGCCCAAAGATTATGCAACAACCAAAAAGAAATATCCCGTACTCTACATGCAGGACGGACAAAATGTATTTGATGCCGCCACTTCCTATTCGGGCGAATGGGGTGTGGACGAATACCTTGACACCATCAAGAACCAATGTGAAGAATCTATTGTAGTTGCCATCGATAATGGATTGAACAAAAGAATGAACGAGTACAACCCGTGGGATTTTCAGAATTTCGGAAAAGGGGAGGGCGAAGAATATGTGGATTTTCTTGTACAAACTCTCAAACCCTATATTGATGCACATTTCCGGACATTGAAAAGTAAAAAAAATACTTCCATCGCCGGAAGCAGTATGGGCGGGCTGATCAGCCTTTTTGCAGCATTGAAATATCCGAAAGTATTCGGAAGTGTCGGTGTATTCTCTCCCGCATTCTGGACAGCATCCGGAATTGACAGTACTGTTTTGGCGGATGCAAAAAAATTAAAAGCAAGATTATTTTTTTATGCAGGGGGCAAAGAAGGCGGAACCATGATCCCGGATATGAAACGCATCGAAAAGGAAATCAAAAAAGAAAGCAAATCCACTTCAAAGCAGGTCATAGATAAAAGTGCAAAACACAACGAAGCTGCCTGGCGGGAACACTTTCCCGAGTTTTATCAATGGGTATTTTGTAAGCATTGATAAAACATTTTGGAAGGATTCAGATAAATGGAACCCGCTTTCAAACTTTCATTAAAGGAGATCTTTTCTTATTCAATCTGTTCCGGAACCAGGCAAGAACAGAAAGACCGAGCATCCCCGCAAGGGTAATATAAACCCAGGCAGGAATGGGTATCGGAGCGCCGGCAGCATAGGAATGCAATCCGACAAGATAATAATTGACGCCAAAATAAGTAAAGATCACAGACCAGATTGCCCAAAAACTGGCAAGATTAAAGGTCAGCCTCGTACCAAGTTTGGGAACCAATCTTAAATGAAGTACCACCGCATAAAATATTACGGATATAAAAGCCCAGGTTTCTTTGGGATCCCAACTCCAATATCTTCCCCAGCTTTCGTTGGCCCACATCCCTCCGAGAAAAGTACCAACGGTAAGCGCAAATATGCCAATGGTCAGCGACATCTCATTGACAATGGTCAATTCTCTTATGGAATGTTCAATTTTCTTTGTTGGCCTGGCGCTGAACAGAACAAGTGAAAGGGCGCTTAATACAGCAGACAATCCAAAAAATCCGTAACTGGATGTGATAATGCCAACGTGAATCATAAGCCAGTAAGATTTTAAAACGGGTTCCAGCGGTGTGATCTGGGGATCAAGCATGGAACCTCCATGTGCAAATCCCATCATGATGGTGGCGACCAATGCCCCCGCCGCAGGTATGAAAGCATTTCGGTTTTTATAAAGAAGCAATCCGGAAAGAACCCCAATACCCGAAATAAAAACGATGGCCTCGTATCCATTGCTCCAGGGAGCATGTCCCGACAAATACCATCGGACACCTAATGCCAAACCATGAAGAGACAACGCCGCAATCATAATTCCTAAAAAACCTTTGGTAAGGATCCGGATCATTCGATTATATCCCGACGATGAAAATACTTCCGCAAATCCAAGTGCGGTCATCACCATACCCAAAAGGCTATAAACTATCATCAGCCAAAAAAATACATTCATGTGATTGTAAAGAATCTCCAGATCCACTTTGGATTTGGAAGGAGAAATCTTTTGTCCCCATACCTGCTGATAGTTGCTGATCTCGTCAAGCCTTTTGTCAGCATCACTCCAGTTGCCCGTCTGAAGGCCTTTTTTGATACCATCAAAATATGCCGAAAGAAACGTATAAGCCACCGTGTCAATTCTTGAAGAATCATTATTCCCTTGCCCAAAATATATCCAGCTTCTCCAAGTTTGCGCCGGATCATTTTTAACCGGAATAACCCTGGTGTAATACCCATAAATCAGGCTGCTGAAAATATTAAAACGTTCGGTGACATTAATCAACTCCTTGTCATAATTAGACTGGTCAGCTTTCCGCTTGCTGAAGGACTGGTTAACCTGATTCCCAAGTTTATACATGCCCGTATTCGGGTCCACCAGATTTATGTACGAAGTAAACCCATCAGGATTGGCTCCTGTTTCTTTCATCAATTCATCACCGCCCTTTTTACTTACTTCGATCATGGGTTCATTCACCCAATTTCCGGGATCTACCTGCATGGATATAAACCATTGTTCAGGAGATAAACTGACATCGCCTTTCAGGTATCTGTCTTTTTTTGAAATCTTTCTCAATAGCTCGAGCGTATATGTATCCATTGGTTCTATCCGCCCCTGAAAATTCTGAACAAGCAAATGGCCAAACCTTGCTGCATGAACCGGATCGATGATCCTGTTCATAGCGAGCTGATCCCGGCTCGCAAACTGACTCGTCCTTATCATTTCCTGCTGAATGACCGCCATAGAATCTTCTTTGGATACAACCTGTTTGTATTGGGCAAAGCCATTGGTAGTTCTCAATCCTAATCCGAGAAAGAGCAGCAGTGCAAAGATTAAAGTACCCGAATGCATTTTTTTTAAAGAATCATTCAGTTTCCGGAACCGTGTCCCTTTCCAGAAAAGCGTAAAAAACATTCCGGTAAATAAAAGGAAGTATCCGAAATAGGTTATGTAGGTTCCCCATCTATCGGCATTGACAGAAAGAATGGTACCACTCTCATCCGGAAAATAACTGGACTGAAAAAAACGATAACCCTGGTAGTCCATCACATTGTTCATATAAATTCTGTGTTGATTCTGATTGCCATTGTCAATAACAGTAATCTTACTTTCATAAGACGATGGATTGGCAGAACCGGGATAACGTTCAAGTGTGAAATTATCGCAACGCAAATAAAAATCAGTGTGAAGTATTTTTGAACCAAATCCCAGTGAAACATTCATTCCATTTATTCTGACAGTCTTGCTATAATCCGTAAACCCTTTGCCACCCCTGATTATTATAGTATCTTTTTCGCCGCCAGAACTTAGTTCCAATTGCACAACATCCCAAAGGCCTTTATCGGCCATACTATTTTTGTCGCCGGTATAATACACAATATTCCCGCGGAAAGAATTTCCGGGAATAACAAAACTTGTATTCTTAATTGTATAAAGTGTCCTGTGATTTAATGGCACGGTTCCATTCGGGCGGATCTTACTGATATTCCGGATAAGCTGAGCCGAATCAGTGACAACTCCCCTTTGCTGCCCCTCCATCGACATAGCCTGACCGTCAAAGGGAGATGTAATGAAAATATTTCCATCCTTCCCGGTAAGTTGTATCGTACCTTGAACAGGATTGTTATAACTAAAAATAAGCCCGTCAATACTTTTGACTTTACCCTCTTCAATGTAATTGTTCTCCCTGCCCCCATGTCCTGTTGATACCACATCGATCATCTTCTTTCCCGATTCTGTCAGTTGAATCGAATCTTTGGCAAGCGGGATATAATCAAGTGTTTTTAATGAAATGGTCTTGTCTCCAAATTGATATTCCTGCTGAAAGGTCCTTTTGAACGGCCACCTTGTATTCTTCGCATTGAAATAAGACATCATGTAAGGGTACTTGTCAAACACCAGGTTTCCGGTACCATCATTTACATTCAGCTTGAAGTAGGTCAGATCACTAATAATTTCGTTTGTAGTCTGTCCCTGCTTAATGGGCATCTGTCCTTCAAAGCTGATGTACCGGGTGACTGCAGCTCCGATAAACATAAAAATGAAAGCCAGATGAAAAACAAGTACCGGCCATTTTTCTTTTCTGGTAAGCCGGTAGGTCTTTATATTGGCAATGAACAAAACCACCAGCCAAAGCATCAAAATCTCAAACCACCTTGAATTGTAAATGAGCGCCTTTGCTGTATTTGTATCATAATCCTTTTCGACAAAAGTGGCAATTGCCATTGAAACACCATACAACAACAAAAGCACCGTCATTGTGCGGGTGGAAAACAAAATTTTTTTCAAGCGTGCCATCGGCCAAAACATTTTCTAAAATCAGATTTAAAAATTGAATCTTTCCATCAACAGATTTGCAGAGCAGCTTTTCATGCTGATATTTCGCAACCCATTCACCTCTCCATACCTTCTTTAAAAAACATCTCTCCAGGGTCTATGACACACAATTCGCCTGAAGAGATGTGGTTTAAAATCAAAAATCAAAATGCTACGTTATATCTTATTACACATTACTTACAATGACTTCAGGTATTCAGTGAGATCAGATTTTTCTTTTGCTGTCAATCTGAGATTTTGTACCTGATTGTACCTGTCAACTACATCGGCCAGCGTCTTGGCAGAACCATCATGGAAATAAGGCGGATGTTGCCAAATACCCTTGAGCGGAGTAACTCTCCACATCTTTGTGGCCGACCGTTTCACGTAATCTTTGTCAATGGCAACCGATGCACTTTGCGGGTGAAGCTTACCACCATAAATTACATCAGTGAACAATGGCCCATTGTGACAACTTACACAATTTGCTTTTTGCATAAAAACGACTCTGCCCCTGTTTGCAGCAGCAATATCATACGAATTGGCCGGAGCAGCGGGTGCTGATTTCGAATATTCATACGCCTGTAATGCAGGAAGCACAGAGGTAACGAGGTCATCATTTTGCCTGTAATCAACTGTCCAGGGCAGACGTGGATCAGAGAAATAACCATGTCCATGCATTTGGGTTACCGAAACATATCTGTTCCAATAAGCAACCGGACCTGCCGGTTCGTGTTCCACATCCCCATCACCTGTAAAGATTGCCTTGGGAAGGCCATACAATCCGTATGCCGGTGGTATCACAACAGGATTACTCTTTCCGTCGAAATTGAATCGGGGATCATACATTCCCGGCCCCCATGAAGCGTAGGTTGCTTTGGTCGATTGACTCAATGCCGGGGATAACGAAATAATTAGTCCGGGATTCAAATCTCTGTTTGGCCAGCAATCCAACCGGTTTCCAATACCCGGAGCAACAGAATTGTCGACGGTGGAATGACAAAGAGCACAGGTGACACCAACTCTATCCAGAGACAGCGTACCATCTGCATTCTTGCTAACCTCTCCTTTTATTCCCAAAACCGCATTGGCCTGAATCAGCAGAAGAGTTGTTTGAGGGTCATCCAAATTGACCTGGCCTTTTTCAATCGCGGTGATGACGGAAGCGGGCAATGCGGCAGCATCCACCTTCAAACCCACGCTCAGCGCCGTTTTTGGACTTACTGCAGATTCGATAACCTTATTCATCTGCAGCTTGTCTGTCCAAAACGTTTCATCACCAAATGTCCAATAACGAAATACCTGTTTTCCTTGTTGAACTAATTGCGGATCCAACGGAGGCAAATTCAGTTCACCTTTACCGGGGGCGCTGCCATGATCCCAGGGAAAATGACCAAGGTCTAATTTGTTACAACTGGTAAGGCCAAATACAGCCATCAGCAGTACTGTAACCATAAATCCATGTTTCATAACTTTTGTTTTTTATGATGAATTTGAAATAGCTCTTTAAAAGAAACGGATGGATTCACTTGTCACAGTTTTGTAAATTATAGAGCCGTGTTTTCAGGATTGGTTACAGGAAAGTTTAAAAATTTTTTTTAGCGGTTATAGCAGAACCTGAATTAATGATAAACTACAATCAATATCTGACTGATGTTTAGGTAAAATAAATCTCAATGAGTCCGGATTTCAATTCGATAGAGAATGCCCCTAAATTTCAAATCCGTTTATTATTGGTGGCAATCCCGGGCTGTGGTATCACTCGTGCACAGGAGAATGCCTGAAAAAAGTTGATAGAATGATTCAAAAGAAATTTTCCCTCGCAGGGCCGCGGCAACGAAATTGGTAAAAGGAGAATTCAACAGAATTGCAGTTCAGATAAATTTCTGTTGAACAAAAAAAATTATTTACTGAAAGCATAGAATTTTTCAGCCTACCTCCAAATCATTCATTTATTTTAAGCAGAAAAGAAAACAACTCTACCTCCTGCTGTATCTTAAGTTTTTTTCTCAACCGGTAGCGTGCCAGCTCCACACTTTTGGTAGTGATGTTCATGATTTGACCGATTTCTTTGCTGGATAAATTCAGCCTAAGGTAAGCGCAAAGCCTAAGTTCATTCGGGGTTAGCTTCGGATAGGAGTTCTTGATTTTTAACAGGAAGTTGTTATGAACCTGATCAAAGTGTAGAGCAAATTCTTCCCAACTTTCTTTTATTGTGGTCTCTCCGAGCATCCTGATAATCTTTTTATATTCCTGAGAATTCTTTTCAGAAGATCCTGTCACTTTCAATTTCAATAATTCTTCTTTCACCTTCAGCAGGCGTTCCCCGTTTTGAACCAGGCTGAATGTTGCCGAGGCCAGTTCCGTATTTTTCAACTGAATATCAGCCTCCAGCTTTTCATTTTTCAAACGGATAATTTCCTTTTCATCCCGGTCACGTTCCAACTGATTCAAATAAATGAGCCTCTTTTGTTCTTCTTCATATTTAAGGCTCTGAAGTCGAAACCTTCTTTTTTGCAAATAATATAAAAATACCAGTGCCCCTACAAAAGACAAAAAGTAAAATATGTAAGCAGGAAGGCTTCTGTACCAGGGCGGCATAATGGAAAACCGGTAACTGTAAACCGGCGATTCTTCAACCCCCTGAACCCCCGCCTTGACACGAAAGGTATATGTACCCTCTGATAAATTGGTATATTCTTTTTCATTTTTGGGAGACCACACAGACCATGCGTCATCAAAGTTTTCAAGCATGTATGAATATTCTATCTGCGATTGCTTTGCAAACTCAGGAGATGAAAATGAAAAATGGATTGAATTCCAGTTGTGATTTAGTTTGGGAATTTCAGAATTTGCAAACTTCTTTTCCTGTAAAAAATCAGTGAGAAAACTACCGAAAATTGTGCTGTCATGATTACTTACCGCATTCACACTGCTAAGCAATACCCGCAGATCCCTCTTCCGCTCCTTGTATTTTTTAAGGTTTAAATGATAAAATCCTTTTTCGCCGGCGATGAAAACATTTTCCTGATTATACGGATAAATAAACTTATACTCATTGGACATTATTTTATCATTCAGTTCGGGAATGAAAATAATCGTTGGTTTTTTTGCAGAAAAATCAATAATACCCGGACGTTTGCCGGAAACAAACCAGACATTTCCCTCTTCGTCTTCTTTAAAGTACTGAACCGGAATCCCTTTCATTATCCGGTTAAAGAATTCTGAAGGAACGAAATCATCCTTTTTAGAATCATATTCAAAAATGCCTTTTCCGGTGCAAAGCACAACCCTACCTTTTACCTTAAAAATGTAATTATTATTGCTGGTGAGATAATGGTTTTTATCAGGATAAATAGTATTGGTTGGCGCTGATTCATTGGTCAGGTTTACTTTGTACACGCCCTTGTATGGATGTGCCACCCAGGCAATGTGATTATTCAGCGCTACAAACCTTGCAGATTCAAAATGGGTGTGTATAGACGGGTTGGTAAACTGCCCATGTTGAAAATAATACAGATTTATTCCATTGTAATTACCGGCTATCACAAGTTTGGATGGTAAATAATCTCCCACTGGTATAAAGGTCCAGAATCCGGATGTGGGATCGATCATTTTTGCCCGGTTATCTTCTATCTGAAAAAATCCAACATTGTGTCCCATCAATAATTTTCCATCCACTTCTGAAAGATTCCAGACCTGTCCGCTTGTGCCCGGTACCAGATGAAATTTATTCCTGATCTGGCTGAAATCTTTCTGCCCTGAAATTGCAATAGAATACAAACCATTGGAGGTGCCCAAATACAAACTGTTGTTATAGACCATCGCTGCATACCCTGTACTCTGTTCCTCATTATCGGGATAGATATGAGAGATGGCATTGTCGAACACAATCAGATTGATTCCGTTGTCCAGCCCCAACCATAGATTTTTATCCCTGTCCAAAAAAGCAGAAAGGACATTATTATTGAGCAATCCATCCTGCTTTGAAATCCATTTTACAATTTTTCCTTTCTTTGAAATGATGTAGCAACCGCCGAAATTGGTAATAATAGCAATATGGTCATCACCCAAAAAAACTGATTTGTAAATGTTTTTCCCTGATAGTTCACTTAGCGAATGATGTGCAAAGGGAACAAGAGTGTTTCCTGTCAGCAAATAAAGGCCGCTGGTCAATGTGGTAACTATAGAACTATCCGGAGCAATAGATGTAATAGAAGTGATCCGTGCATCACCGGGTAAATCATTCTTTTCCAGAAAGGGCATCCATTTGCCTGAAGAATACTTTAAAATTCCTTTTTGATATTCGTTGGCTATAAGTTCTCCATTACTCAACCCCAAAAAACTCCAGTCTATTCCACTGAAGATTTTTATGGCGCCATTATCAAACTGAATTACCTTTTTGTTTGACCTGAAAAATACTTTATCTCCGTAAGGAATTACATCCCATACATCAGCAAATCCACGGTCATTGTCCGGAATCTTTTCTGTCAGAGATGTATATTTAAGGACTCCATTGGTTCCGGATGAAAAATAACCAATTTCACTCTGGGCGCCTATATAGATACGATTCTGCACAATGGCAAGACTTCGAACAATTGTCCCATTGGGAACTGTATATTTTTTCCAGAAATTTCCGTCAAAAGTTAACAACCCCTCATTGTTTGCAAAATACATGATACCATTTTTGTCCTGTGCAATTTTCCAGTTTTGAGTTCCTGCCCTGTACAAATCTTTCGGGAAGGAAATTACCTCAGGCATGCCAATGGTATTTTGAGCAGAAACTCTGATAATACCAACACTAAGAAATAACAATAGAAATTTTCTCATATTCCTATGACAATATTCAACAATTAAAACTACAATTTTTTTTGATGTGGTATTGATGGGTTAAAAATCAACACCCGCAAAGAACCCGGAAATTTTTGATGTGGTATTGATGGGTTAAAAAAATAGGTCAGCACCAGGAAAGGGGGTAAATTGAATTCCCAAAATTGATATTCAAATCTCTCATTCTTTTTAAGTTAAAAACTGTTTCAAAAAGTCAGTTTTATTATGCAGAAATGGCCTTTATTTTTACTGATTGTTTCCCTGACCATGCAAGCTCATGCGCAAGGGTTCTTGTCGGTTAAAGGACAGGATATTGTAAATGAGAATGGTAAGAATGTACTGCTGAGGGGTATCGGGTTGGGGGGATGGATGTTGCAGGAGGGGTATATGTTGAGAATTCGGGAAGATGGCCAGCAACACAACATCAGAAAAAGGATAGAGAGCCTGATCGGCCCTGAAAAAACAAGTGCATTTTATGATTCATGGCTGAAGAATTATATTAATAAGGCCGATGTGGATTCTCTGAAAGCGTGGGGATTCAATTCTATCAGGTTACCCTTACACTACAATTTATTTACCCTCCCTTCTGAAAAAGAACCCGTGAAGGGGATCAATACCTGGATAGAAAAAGGATTCAATCTTACAGACAGCCTGCTCAGTTGGTGTAAAGCCAATCAGATTTATTTAATTCTTGACCTGCATGCAGCACCTGGCGGACAGGGAAACGATTTGAATATTTCAGACCGTGATCCTTCTCTCCCTTCGCTCTGGGAAAGTGATGCCAACCAGCAAAAGACCATTGCACTTTGGAAAAAGTTGGCTACCCGGTATGCAAACGAACCATGGATTGGCGGTTATGATATTTTAAACGAACCCAACTGGGGATTTGACGATCCTGTAAATGATAAAAACGGATTAAAGGAAACCAACAATATCCCGCTGAAAAAGTTGCTGGTAGAAATCACTTCTGCAATCAGAGAGGTGGATAAAAACCATATCATCATCATAGAAGGAAACGGATGGGGAAATAATTATAGCGGAATGCTTCCACCCTGGGATAAGAACATGGTTTTGAGTTTTCATAAATACTGGAATTACAACGATCAGCATTCCATCCAATACATTCTCGATTACAGGAAGAAATACAACATTCCCGTTTGGATTGGTGAGACGGGCGAGAATTCCAATGTCTGGTACACCCAGGCTGTTAGGTTATTCGAGGAAAACAATATAGGCTGGGCCTGGTGGCCACTCAAAAAGTTAGGGAACGATAATCCCTTACAAATTCCCGATAACACATTGTATAATAAATTGCTGAATTACTGGCAGGGTAAAGGGTCCAGGCCATCTGCCGGAGAGGCTTATCAAGCCGTAATGAGTTTGTCTGAATCAGCAAAAATTGAGAATAACATCGTAAAATATGACGTCATTGATGCGTTGATTCGTCAGCCATTTTCAGACGAGTCGAAACCTTTTAAATCCCATACCATAATTCCGGGATCCATCATTCATGCAGTTGATTATGATTTGGGTGGGAACCGTATTGCCTATATGGATACAGATACCACAGATTACCATATTTCAGATGAAAGCACTGGTGGTAACCAGGGAAAAGTTTACAGAAATGATGGGGTAGATATAAAACGAAGCAGCAATTCTAATAATTATTATGTCTTTAATATAGAAAGCGGAGAATGGTTGCAATATACCGTCAACTCACCGAACCAAAACAAATACCACCTAAAGTTTATTGTTCGTGGATTGAAAAGCGGAGGGCAAATTAATTTCCAATTAAACGGGAAAAGTTTGTTTACAGTGGAGGTTCCTATCGGAAATAGTTGGGGTGAGATTTCACTTCCTTCTGTAAACTTTTCTCAGGGAAAGAATATAATCAGGGTTCTAGCAGAGAAAGGTGGATTTGAATTTAAAGACATCAGGATAACCGAAAAACTAATTGAATAACAGACCAAACAATTCTGAAAAATGACTTAAAGTCTATTTAAAAAATTTAATGACCATACTCATTTTATAATCTAAATCATACTCATTTTCTAAAATCAAAATGAAAGCTTTATGAATCGAAAAATTCCAATCTATGCTTTTGTCCTTGTACTGTTTCAATTGATAATCGGTACAGCATGGGCGCAAAGTATTGAGGTAACCGGAAGAGTAACTTCCCAGGCAACCGGAGAACCTTTATCAGGTGCCACTGTATTAATCAAAGGCACTACTACCGCAACCTCTACGGACGACAACGGATATTTCAAAATAAATACTCCCGGCCCAAATGTCTTTATTATAATTTCTTTTATCGGCATGAGGTCACAGGAAATTGCCGTGCCCTCAAATGGAACTGTCAACGTTCAACTTGCCAGTTCTACGGATAACCTCCAGGAGGTAGTCGTGGTAGGATATGGCACCCAGAAAAAATCGAATGTTACCGGAGCTATTTCATCGGTCAAAGCAAGCGATTTGAAGGACATTCCTAACGGAAGAATCGAACAGGCCTTGCAGGGCCGGGTTGCGGGTGTTACCATCATGCAAAATTCCGGGCAACCAGGATCTCCTTCTACCATCAGAGTCAGAGGCATTACCACCTTTAATAATAACAATCCACTTTGGGTGGTAGATGGAGTGGTCGTAGATGCCGGAGGCATTGGCTATCTCAACCAATCAGATATAGCCTCCATAGAAGTTTTAAAAGATGCCGCTTCAGCGGCCATTTATGGTACCCGTGCAGCAGCCGGAGTAATTCTGGTAACTACAAAGAAAGGGGCCAGAGGAAAACTCACGACGAATTTCAATGGCTATTATGGAACCTCATCTCCCGAAAGAGTATTGAAACTTCTCAATGCCACCGAATATGCGGTGCTGCGAAACGAAAGTTCCGTTGCAGCGGGCAATGGAATTCCATTTCCTGATGTAACCGGACTTGGAAAGGGAACCGATTGGCAAAAGGCCATTTTCAATGATGCCGCCCAAAGATATTCCACTGAACTGAGCCTTAGCGGAGGTAATGATAAATCGACCTTTTACCTGTCAGGTGGTATGCAATATCAGGATGGTATTGTGGCAACCGAAATATCCAACTTCAGAAAAATAAATATGAGGCTGAATTCGACACACAAAATTTCAAGATATGTCACTTTCGGCCAGACATTAGGTTATACCCGTCAGAAAAGTGCGGGATTAGGAAACACCAACAGTGAATTTGGTGGTCCATTAAGTTCTGCAATCAATCTGGATCCTATTACTCCATTGGTAGTATCAGATATATCCTCACAGCCCAACGCCAGTGTTTACAACAACAAGGGAATTATTCTCGATCCACAGGGATTGCCTTATGGTATTTCACCCTATGTGGGTCAGGAAATGACAAATCCGTTGGCGTATATCCAAACCAGATTGGGCAGCTATGCATGGTCTGATGATATTGTCGGTAATGCCTTCCTCGAAGTTGCGCCAATACAATCTTTGAAAATAAAATCATCCGTAGGTGTAAAGAAAGCTTATTGGGGAAACATAGGCTTTACGCCACTCTACTTTTTGAGTAACACAGTATCCACTAATAAAAACAGCTATTCAAAAGGAGAGAATCGCGTATTCAACTGGAATGTTGAAAATACTGTCACCTACGACAATAGTTTCGGCGATCACGATATTACATTCCTGGTCGGGCAGGGAGCTTATGTGGAAAACATCGGTGGAAACGTAGGAATGACATTTTATAATTTACCTATTGATAGTTATAAAGATGCTTCATTTGGTTTTGATGTAGGGCTTGCTAACAGGGATGGTTATTCGGGAGAGAACATTGAACACAAAATTTATTCTTTGTTCAGCAGGCTCAACTATGCATTTAAAGACAAATATCTCTTTACAGGAATCATCCGCAGAGATGGATCAACCAGGTTTGGCATAAACAAAAAATATGGAGTTTTCCCTTCCTTTTCTGCAGGTTGGAATGTACACAAAGAGAAATTCTGGATTGATAACAGTGTGGTGTCTTCTCTAAAAATCAGAGGAGGTTATGGAGTAGTAGGAAATGATGCCCTACCCGATTTCAGATATTTATCAACGGTGGTGGGCGGATACAATTATCCTGTCGGATCATCCGGAGCTGTCACTACGGGTTATGCTCCTGAAACACTGGATAATCCCGACTTACATTGGGAGGAAACCAGATCTGCAGATATAGGTTTCGATGCTGTATTATTCAACGACTTTTCTGTATCCTTTGACTGGTATAACAAGAAAACAATTGGCATATTACGGCCGGTAGCCATCCCGGGATACGTAGGAGTATCCTCCGATCCGTATGGCAATGTTGCCGACATGAAAAATACAGGAGTAGAATTGGAACTTGGGTACAGAAAAAGAATCGGCGATTTGAATATTTCAATAAATGCAAACGGTTCTTATTTAAAGAACACAGTAACCTATGTAGCCGCAGATACCAACTTTCTCGGAGGTGGAGCATCCTTTCAATCCATGGGATCTGTTACCCGCATCCAGGTAGGCCAATCTTACAACAGCTTCTTTGGATATAAATCCCTGGGTATTTTTCAGAATCAACAGGAAATTGACGCATATACCAACAAATCAGGAGGGCTGATTCAACCGAATGCACGGCCGGGTGATTTTAAATGGGCTGATCTTAATGGAGATGGTACTATTTCCAGCGATGACCTTGATAAGACATTTCTCGGCAGCAATATTCCGAAATATACGTTTGGTTTCAATGTAAACCTGGAATACAAAGGATTTGATTTTATGATTTTTGCACAGGGTGCAGCAGGTAATAAAATATTCCAGGGCTTAAGAAGGCTGGATATTCTGACAGGAAATTATTCCACCAGGGCTATGAGCCGCTGGCATGGGGAAGGAACTTCTACAGATTTCCCAAGACTGACGGATTCAGATCCCAATGGAAATTTCGGCAGGATGTCTTCTTTCTATCTTGAAAACGGCGACTATCTGAGGTTGAAAATAATGCAGGTAGGATATTCGCTTCCATCAAACTGGATAAAAAAGGCCGGATTGAATAGTGCAAGAATTTATGTCACTGCAGAAAATCTGTTCACTCTTACCAAATACACAGGGTACGATCCTGAAGTAGGTGGTAATGTTTTTGGAATAGACAAAGGCCAGTATCCTCAGGCACGCACTATCCTCGGTGGTATTCAATTATCCTTTTAATAATCTCTAATCAAAATAATATGAAACAAATTCAATTCAAATATTTATCGGTCATAGCACTCATAATATTTGTGAGTTCTTGTAAAAAGGACTTCATCAATCTAACACCCAAAGGGCAGTTTCTGACAGAGAATTATTATGCCAACAGAGATCAGGCTTATTCCGGATTGGTTGCCGCATACGATTTGCTAAGAAAAAATGCCGGAGGTTTTGAAAATATGATCACCATGATGAATGCCGGGTCGGACGACAACTACGCCGGCGGTGGTGGGGCAACAGACGGCGCTGGAATCCAGGGATTCAGCAATTATACCATTAACCCCAATACCATGCCCGGAAGTTTCTGGAGCGACCACTATCAGGGGGTTTTCAGAACCAACATCCTGCTGAGTAAATTACCCGGTGTGGATATGGATGCAGGTGAAAAAGCCAGATTCACAGCAGAGGCCAAAGCATTGAGAGCGATCTATTATTTTAACCTGGTACGTTTGTTCAAAAATGTTCCTTTGATTACTGAGCCACTGAAAACATCAGACATCTACAATGTAACGCAGGCTGACCCTGCCGCTGTCTATGCCCAGATTGAAAAAGATCTCGGAGAAGCGATTTCTGATCTGCCTCCCACTTTAAACCTGGCCACTGAAGCAGGCAGGTTAACTAAGGTTGCTGCACAGGCCATGTTGGGAAAAGTTTATTTATACGATAACAAGAAAACAGAGGCCGCCGCTATGCTCGCGCAGGTAAATGGCGCAACTCCCGGACAACCCAATCAATACGGGAATTATCTTTTGCCGAAATTTTCAGATTTATGGGTATTCACAAATAAGTTTAATGCAGAATCCATTTTAGAATGCCTTCATACAGATAAATCCAATGCAGACTGGGGATTTTGGGGCAGCAGCGCTGATGAAGGAAACACGGTCAACCAAATGGTAGGCCCACGCAGCTATCAAAAAACCGGACCCGATGCACCGGATATCCCATCAGGCTGGAGCTTTAATGTATGGACACAGGATTTTTATGACCTGATAAAAAGTGATCCGAGGTTTCCGGCGACCGTGCTGGACTTAAAAACATTGGAATCGAATAATCAGGCTAAGTATATAGAAGGATACATGAATACAGGCTACTTCCTGAATAAGTTTATTCCAAGAATGTCTGATGTACGTACAGGCGGAGGCGCTGTAGAACTCAACTTCCAACAGAATGACTACATCATCAGGCTGGCCGATTGTTACCTGATGGAAGCAGAAGCACTTGGAGCAACAGGTTCAAGAGCACAAGCCCTGTTGGACGCAGTTCGTGCCCGTGTAGGATTGCCATCAGTACCTGTTTCCATGGATGCCATCAAAACAGAAAGACGACTGGAACTTGCCGGAGAAGGGCACAGGTTTTTTGATCTGGTACGGTGGGGAGACGCCACAACTAAATTAGCAGGCAGGGGCTTTGTGGCGGGAAAAAATGAAATACTTCCTATACCGGCGCATGAATTGCAAGGAACAAAATTGGTGCAAAACCCTAATTATTAAAACTTATCAATTATGAGATCAAACATCTTCCTTTTCCTTCTGTTCGCTGCAACAATCTTCCAGATGGGTTGCAAGAAAGATGGAATCGATAGTGATACTTCTTTTATAAAGAGTGCACAAGTCAAAACAACAGATAAAATCTTCGACATTACAAATGACAATTCAGGAAAGGTAACCATCACGCCTCTTGCGGAAGGAGCCTCTTCCTTTGTCATCAACTTTGGGGACGGTACGGGCGGCTCATCTTCTGCAGAAGTAGATCCGGGGCACAGTGCAGTTCACTTCTATCCCGAAGGAAAATATACCGTAACCATTACCTCCAATAGCATTTCCGGACAGGCAGTAACAAATACCTACCCGCTTGAAATTACCTACAGAGCACCTGAAAATCTGGATATCACTACTAACATATCCATGCACACCCTGAAGGTGAAAGCAACTGCGCTATATGCAGCTTCCTACCTGGTGTATTTTGGTGATGTCGCAAATGAAACCGGTACGCCACTTTCAACAGGCGCTGAGTTAACCCATACCTATGCTACAGCCGGAAATTACAACCTGAAAGTAGTAGCGCTTAGCGGAGGTGTTGCGACTACACAGAAAACAGTACAGATAACCGCCGTGGATCCATTCGGATTGCCAATCACATTTGACCAGCCTTTTATTAATTATTTCTTCGGAACTTTTGGAGACAACCAGCAGTTTACTATTGTTGATAACCCAAACAAATCAGGACTCAACACTTCTGATAAAGTTGGAAAATTTGTACGAGGCAACCAGGGATGGAGCGGTACCTATAGCCCGCTTAACAATCGAATAGACATGTCACAGGGAAAAATAATCAGGGTGTATGTTTATAATCCTGATCCTGCTTCCATAGGAAAAAAATTAAATGTAGAATTGGAATCCGGTTCTACCCTGTCCAATGGAGTGGCCGTATTGAAAGTTCCGGTTACCACATCGGGTGTATGGGAGGAACTGGTATTTGATTACAGTAGCATTGCAGCTATCCCGTCCACCGAAACGTTTGGACAACTGGTACTCAGATTCGATGATGTGGAAGACGGAGCAGGCGCTGTAATATATGTTGACAACTTTCGCCAAACCAATTAAAAACTAATCAAAATGAAAAGTTTATTAAATAATATTATTCTCGTTTTTTCTGTCATCCTTTTTATAGGAAGTTGTAAAAAACAGGATTATCAGATGGGAGCACTCACAGCTCCGACCGATGTCGTAATCAATACCACCATTGCAGGAGTTGATGCCAATCATCCAAATGGCGATGGCTCGGGCGACGTAGCCATATCTCTTTCAGGGAAAAATGTAATTGCTTATATGATCGATTATGACGCATCGGATGGCATCGATCTGGAGTTAATGAAAAATGGCACCGTGACAAAAAAATATACAACGCTCGGATTAAATACTTACAGAATTACAGTAGTAGCGTATGGCGCCGGGGCTTCGGCAACAACCGTCGTGAAGGACATCCAGGTACAAAGCAATTTTACACCAGATGCGGCAATCGTAACCGACCTTACCAATAATGCATCTAAAACCTGGATCGTGAACAAAGATGTTGCCGGGCATTTTGGAGTTGGCCCATGGAGTACAAGTTCGGTCACTCCCGAATGGTGGTCGGCCGCAGTGAATGAAAAAGTAGCTTGCTGCAATTGCTTCTATACAGCAACTTTTACATTCACCCAAACCCCTTCCGGATTTTCTCTGGCGGTGGCTACTCCGGATGGTGCATTTACAAAAACCGGTTCCTTAGCCGGTGGTTTGCCGGGCATCCCATCATCAGGCGCTGAAGCTTGCTATGATTATGCCGGTGGCACTTCGAGTTTCTCATTCGTACCATCCAGTTCAGGGATTCCGTCAAGTGCACCCACTACAGGCACTTCCATCAAATTGTCCGGAGTAAACACTTATATTGGTTACGGTGCAGTGCAAAAAGAATATGAAATTATGAGTATTACACCAACGGATATGTATCTGAGGGTACAGGGAACGGAAACAGGAAATGCCTGGTATCTTAAGTTGAAGGCCAATTAAATAAACCAACTGTTTTTCCAGTGATGTTGTGCAAAATTGTACAACAGTGGCAATCTTTTAAAAAAAAATAAATCATTGGATGCGTATTGCTTTATATTTCTTCATGGTAGTAGTTTGCTGTACAGCATGCAGTAAGAAAAAGGCTTCCCCGCCCCCTCCTGCGGTGAAGCCTGCAATCAAGATTGAAAACTCTTCGCAGGAAAGACTTACTGCTGCTGCACAAATGCACTTTACCATTTCCCTGGACAAAACAACTAATGTCCCCGTTTACGTGAATTACACCCTGCAGAATGGAACTGCAACAGCTCCCAAAGATTATACCTCTGCCTCGGGAACAATAACCATTCCTCCCAATCAGGCCAGAGCAGATTTGAGTGTCCGGATTTCCGGTGACCCGACAAATACCAGAGAAGATAACCTGGAATTTTCTGTAGTACTTAGCAATCCACAAAATGGTTCATTGGCCACCGCTACAGCAAAAGGCATCATCATCACGGAAAACGGAACCAACTTTGTGACAGCCGATGAAGGATATACCACACCCACAACCTATCCGGGATACACATTAGCGTGGAGTGATGAATTTTCGGGAAATAGCCTGAATGATGGATTCTGGAATTATGAAACCGGAAATGGATCAGGCGGATGGGGAAATAATGAGCTTGAATACTACACTAACAGCACAAAAAATGTTTTTGTATCCAACGGAAACCTGATCATTGAAGCGAGGAAAGAAGCAACCGGAAATTTCAGCTATACATCGGCAAGACTTACAACCCAGAATAAAAAAAACTTTCAGTACGGAAGAGTGGACATCAGGGCAAAACTGCCAAAAGGAAAAGGGATTTGGCCGGCGCTTTGGATGTTGGGAAGTAATATCAATACTACTCCATGGCCGGGCTGCGGAGAAATTGACATTATGGAATTGTTGGGGCATGAACCATCCAAAACGTATAGCACCCTGCACTATGGAACTACAGCCAATCACGGATCCAATGGAAACTCTTACACTTTAAGTGGCAGTACATTTTATGATAAGTTTCATGTGTTTTCAATGATCTGGATAAAAGACTCCATCAAAGTGTATGTAGATGACAACCCCGAACTTGAATTCAAAAAATCGGATGTGGGTAGTTCAACTTATCCTTTCAATACACCTTTCTTTTTTATATTCAACGTAGCTGTAGGAGGCAATTGGCCCGGCAACCCTGATGCTACAACACAATTTCCCCAAAGGATGATAGTAGATTATATCAGAGTATTTCAGCAATAAAAATAAAATTGACTATGAAAATAAATTGTTTGGTTTTTGCATTCCTGCTTTTTACAATTCCGCACACAATAGCACAGAACAATTTACCGAAAACACCTTCTGTTATTAAGGTAATTACGACTGCCCAAAATACTTCCCTGAGAATGTCGCCCGAAAAAGATCTTCTTTTTGAAAAAGGAGTAGTAATCACCGAAAAGGAGCCGTTTATTTTTGTGGACGATTCACACACCTTTCAAACCATGTTGGGAATTGGCGGCGCCATCACTGATGCATCTGCCGAAGTGTTTGCACAATTAACGCCAGCGTTGCAGGAGCAACTGCTCAACGCTTATTATGATTCTGTACATGGTATCGGTTATACGCTCGCCAGAACAAATATCCAAAGTTGCGACTTCTCAAGCAGCAGTTATTCCTATGTGGAAAATGGAGATAAAGAATTGAAGACTTTTAGTGTAAGGCACGATGAAGCATATCGGATACCACTTTTAAAAAAGATTCTTTCAAAAACGGGTAACATGATTTTGTATGCAAGCCCCTGGTCGCCACCCGCCTGGATGAAAACCAACAATGATGTGCTGCACGGTGGCACTCTTCTTCCGGAATATTACCAATCATGGGCCGACTTCTACATTAAATTTATTCAGGCATACGAAAAACACGGCTTACCCATTTGGGGAATAACCGTGCAAAACGAACCGATGGCGGTTCAGAAGTGGGAGTCCTGTGTTTACACCGCAGAGGAGGAAAGAGATTTTATCAAAAATTACATCGGTCCTACTCTTTTAAAAAACGGAATGGCTGACAAAAAACTCATTGCCTGGGATCACAACAGGGACCTTGTTTTTCAAAGATCAGAAGTTATCCTTAATGATCCTGAAGCAGCCAGGTATGTTTGGGGAATCGGATACCATTGGTATGAAACATGGACCGGCGGGCCGATGCAATTCGACAACGTGAGAAAGGTACATGAGACATTTCCTGGCAAAAACCTGATTTTTACCGAAGGATGTGCAGAGAGTTTCAATAAAGATCGAATTGATCATTGGTCTTTAGGAGAAGTGTATGGCAACTCAATGATCCATGACTTCAACAACGGAACCGTCGCCTGGACTGATTGGAACATTCTTCTGGACGAAAACGGAGGGCCAAATCATGCAGGCAATTTTTGCTTTGCACCCGTGCATTCAATTTATGGAAAAGAGCTGCACTACACAAATTCTTATTATTACATCGGGCATTTTTCCAAATTTATCAGACCGGGCGCTGTGAGAATAAATGCATCGACCACCAGGAATGCATTGTCGGCGACGGCTTTCAAAAATAAAGACGGGAATATTGCGGTTGTGGTAATGAATTCCGGCGAAAATCCGATGGATTACTACCTCTGCTACCGGGGTAAATCGGCAAAGGTGAAAAGCCTTCCCCACTCAATCTCCACATTGGTTTTTAATACTTTTGACTAATCCTTTTAATAACCACCTGCCATGAAAAATTCCTTCCTGAAAAATATTGTAATCCTTATAAGCTGCTTCTCCCTTTCATTTGGGTTTATAGATTGTCATAAAAGCAATGATGGTGGCGAGAATCCGGGAGATGGCGGAGGGAATCAGTATCCACCGGCCCGTTCAGATATTTCTTTCTATCTCACTAAGGGAAATCAGGCTTCCCTTCTGCAAAAACAGACCTATCCAATCCAATTCAAAGATGGCAGCAACGGCAATCAGGATATCATAATAGATTCTACCCAAACTTATCAAAGTGTTGATGGTTTTGGTTTTACATTGACTGACGGAAGTGCGCAACTGATTATGGGACTACCTGACGGAATCCGCAAAAATGTGTTGAATGAATTATTTGGAAATGACAGCGCCTCAATAAGTATCAGCTATCTAAGACTGAGCATGGGAGCGTCTGATTTAAGCGCCTCAGTTTATACCTACGACGATATGCCGGAAGGATCAACAGATATAAATCTGGAACATTTTGATCTGAGAAAAGACATGAGCATGGTGATACCGGCATTAAAAGAAATATTGGCGATTAATCCAGCCATAAAATTGATGGGTTCACCCTGGACTGCTCCTTTGTGGATGAAGGATAATCACAGTTCTGTGGGCGGAAGCCTGTTGCCACAATATTATGAAGCATACGCCAATTATTTTGTAAAGTACATTCAGGCAATGAAACAGGAAGGTATAACCATTGATGCGGTTACGATTCAAAATGAACCACTGCACGGAGGTAACAATCCGAGTATGGTAATGCAGGCGACTGAAGAAGCTGCATTCATAAAAAATAACCTGGGCCCCGCATTTCAGCATGCAGGTATAAAAACTAAAATTATAGTCTGGGATCATAATGCAGATAATCCGCAATATCCAATAACCATTCTGAACGATCAGGATGCACGGCAATATATTGATGGGTCTGCTTTTCATTTATACAATGGAGATATAAGCGCTTTGACGACAGTACACAATGCATATCCAAATAAGAATCTTTATTTTACCGAACAATACACTTCTTCAGGCGGAACCTTTGCCGGAGATCTGGTATGGCATCTGAAAAATATAATCATCGGATCTATGAGAAACTGGAGCCGCAATGCACTGGAATGGAACCTTGCAAGCGACCCGAATTATTCTATTCACACACCAGGGGGGTGCACCACATGTAAAGGTGGAATTACAATTGTTTCAGGAATCGTACGAAATGTCGGCTATTACATTATCGCCCATGCTTCAAAATTTGTTCCTGCGGGATCGGTGCGGATTTCAAGTAATATCGCGGGGAATATTTACAACGTAGCTTTTTTGCGTCCCGATGGGAAAAAAGTATTGATCGCCGTGAATGATGGAAGTTCACCACAATCATTCAACATCAATTTTAAAAATAAAAGAGCCGCTGTTTCATTGGATGCCGGAGCGGTAGGTACTTTTATATGGTAGCGTACAGGTTTATACGGCCGGATTACTTTGTCATGAAACCGATTCAACAATGGATCAATTTGCAGAACAATGGGTAAAATATGCAGGCGTGAAATCCCTTTTCCTGAACTGTCGGAGAAATTATTTTTTCATTCCGCTCATTTTAACTCCTTCCCTGCAATCTCTCCAATACACTATGTTTATACAAGCGGCCAATGGGTATCTCTGTCTTTCCCAACCGAATCGAAATTCCATTATAGCTTGAAATATTATCCATTGAAATAATGTAGGAACGGTGTACCCTTAGAAAATTCTGATCGGAAAATAAATTTTCCATGGCAGTGATGGATTGCTTCACCAAAAAACTTTTACCATCTGTCAAAAATATTTTCACGTAATCCTTACAGCTTTCTATATAAAGTAATTGGTCAATGAAAATTTTTTTCATGTCCTTATTCACTTTCAGGTACACAAAAGCATCTGCAACAGCGGAAGTTGAATTCCCGGTGTAAGACACATCCCGTCCTATTATTCGATTCAATTTGGTGACTGCCTTCAGAAATCTTTCGAAGGAAACAGGTTTTACCAGGTAATCCACAGCATCTAATTCAAAACCATCCACTGCAAATTCCCGGTAAGCTGTCACAAAAATTACTTTGGGTGGATGAGAAAGGCTTTTTAAAAAATCGGTGCCAACAATGCGGGGCATTTTAATATCAAGAAAAATGACATCCACCCTTTGATTGCGCAAAATTTCAATGGCTTCAATGGCATTTTTGCATTGTCCTACCACTTCCATGCCCCCTATATCGGAAATATATCGCGACAATACTTTCAATGCCGGTGGTTCATCATCAATAAGCAGGCACTGTAGCATCATGTTTAATGGATTGTATGATTGCCGGATTGAATGATCGCTGGGGTACTGCCAGGCCGGACAAACGGATCTTAAGCGCCACTACAAAAAAATCACTTTCATCACTGATCTTCAGTTCATGATTATCCGGATATATAAATTGCAATCGCTTTCTGATATTGGCGATCCCGATTCCGTGATTGTAGTATTTAGAAAATTCGTTTTTGCTGTTGGCAATTTTTACTTTCAGTTTGTTTCCTGTCACTGCAATATCCACACTAAGCCATGATTTTTCAATCTGTTCAGAGGTGCCATGTTTAAAAGCATTTTCTAAAAACGGCAGCATCATTAATGGGGCAATAAAAGTATTGCGGACTTCCCCGCTCACCTTCCACGAAATATCAATTCGCTTGTCATAGCGTTCACGTTCCAGTTCAATATAGTTCTTCATGATCTCGAGCTCTTTTTCCAAACGTACTTCTGCCGACCGGCAATCATAAAGCATATAGCTGAGCAAATTGGACAGTTTCAGAATCAGACCGGGTGTTTTGGGAGAATTTTCCAGTGAAAAAGAGTAGATATTATTGAGTGTGTTAAATAAAAAATGCGGATGCACCTGCGCTTTGAGTAATTGCAATTCGGCTACCATCCTTTCTTCCTGCGCATTTAGCCAGTCCTGTTGTTTCTTGTTCCAGTATTTAAAAAACTTGATGACCATGGGCACCGCAGCCGAAGTAGTAAGGCACAGGTAACAGAAAGTCAACGGGCCTCTGGGAAGGACATCTTTCATTCCCATGGCTTCCTGCATAGGGATATAAATGTAAGACCTGTACAACAGGTCAATGTACAAACCTGCATAGCCCCAGGCAAAAATCAGAAGCAAGAACTGAATCAACCTTCCTTTCATCAGTAATTTTGGTACTGCCCAATAAGCCATGGGATAACCATACAAAATAAAAACAGGCAACCACATTGTCATGTTGATCAGTTCACGGCTAAAGGACCCGGGAGAACCCAATAGTACCCATATCTCAGCCCATATTACCGTATGAATAATCCAGTACACTATGTGCCGCCACACCCTGCAGCGGGAAGAGAAAATAAAATCATTGTACAAAAAGTCATTGATGGATTTCAAAGTTTTTCATTTTTTTATCTCAGCCATACAAGCAGAGACATATAATAAATATTTTCAATACCCGAAGATAAACATTCATAAAATATTTATTTCATATAAAAAGACCAGGCGTTACATTTTCCGACAAACGACATCAACATGACTGTAAGAGCCATACATCAGAAAATACAGCTTTATTTCTTCAAAAATTTTCTTTAAGCGATTTGTAAAAAAAGAAAGGATATCTCCATTTTATTTTAGCCCTGAATAAATATCCGGTTATCATTTTTCAACTTTTTAAAACATTTTTTATGAAATCAAAAACAATTTGTGCCGTAATCATGCCTTTGCTATTTGCATCTGTTTTCTTATCGTGCAAAAAAGAGATGAGGCCTTCGCTGATGTCAAAAATGGAAAACAGTGGATTGAACGGAAAGGACGATTTAAACGGCCATCTGAAACAGGCAAAAACTTTTTCCAGCGATGTGGTGAAAGAATGGCTGGAAACCCAAATGTCAATGCTATACTCACCCAAAAAATCTTTCGGAGTAAATGCAGGAAGATATATGGCCTACTCCGGAGTTGCCTTGTACGAAGCAGTCGTACCCGGTATGCCTGCATACCAAAGCCTTTCAGGCCAACTGAATGAAATGCCGGCCATGCCTAAAACAGAACCGGGAAAAGCCTATCACTGGCCCACCTGTGCCAATGCTGCCTTAGCAGAAATAACCAGGCAATTATTCACCTTCAGGGAAGCTGCCGACCATTCAATAGAGGAAACTGAAGACAGGTTAAATGCAGCTTATGAGGCAGAGATCGCGAATGCAGCCATATTTGAACGATCAAAAGAATTTGGCAAAGCGGTAGCTCAGAAAATTGCGGAGTGGGCAGCAACAGATCATCCATGGAGCTCGTGGCCGCAGATGGTGCTGACTGACAATTCCCCCGGTAAATGGTGGCCGGAAAATAATAATCCGGTAATGCCCAATCCGCTTGCCTATTGGGGTAATACACGAACCATTGTACCCGGGAGCATTGACAATGTAACTTCACAACCCTATACATACAACGACGTTGATAAAAATTCCCCTTATTACAAAGATTTTCAGGAAGTATATGACATTTCGAAAAACCTGACTTTTCAACAAAAACGCATTGCACTTTATTATAATGATCCAATGGTAAATGGTTACCCCGGAGGTGCGAGTTATATTCCGGTATTCAAACAAATATTGGATCAGTTGAATCCCATGCTTGATGTAGCCGCATTTGCCTTTGCAAAAACGGGCATGAGCCTGATGGATGCCACCATCGGATCAATGAAAGCGAAATATACAATCATGCAGGAAAGGCCTTTTCAATTCATTCGCCGTGTCATTGAACCCTCTACAGACCCGGCTACCTGGTGGAAACCATTGATCGGCACACCTCCTTATTCCGATTTTCCTGCTAACCATGCCACCTTTGCAGGATCCTTTACACACGCCCTCACAACTGTGTTTGGTGATAATGTCCATTTCATCAACGGCACCTACAAAGGTCAACAGATAACTATTGATGGCAATACCATAGATATGGGTACCTATGATTATAATTCTTTTTATGCGCTTGCAAATGATATTGCTATTTCGAGAGTTTACGGCGGTATTCACACACGGCTGGCCGTAGAAGAAGGAATAAATCAGGGAATAAAAACAGCCCAAAATGTTGACAAAAAAGTAAAGTTTTTGAAATAGTTTCCAAACGGCTTCTCCAATTTCATCGATATTCCAACAATGCAAAATCTGACAACTTATAAAAGTTGTCAGATTTTTTTGTGGCTTTATATTTGGTCATGAAAAACAGGCCTTCTCTAAAAAATAATTATAAGTAACTAAAGAATACGTTTTATCAGATTTCCAAATATTAATTCAACTTAATCAGCTTCGCTTGTTTTTGTTCTTTGCCCTGCACAATCCTGACAAAATAAGCTCCTGGCCTGTAGGTCTGTCCTATTGTGATATTTTGACCTGGTACTATTGCCCTGGTTTCTATCACCTTACCATTTAAATCTGTTACCTGCAATACGATCCTGTCCTTATGGTTTGGACTTTTAACTTTCAGGTTAAACCAGGAGCTGGTTGGATTTGGATAGGCATTCATTTCAAGTTCAGTTGACGTGAGATTTACTTCCGTTTCAGTGCTATTTGTTTTATTATTTATTGTAACTGATGCCGTGTTACTAATTCTATTCTTCGTTGAATTAGAACTAATGGTCACAATACTGTTTTCACCTACAGGCATTACAGGATCATCCCCATCGCCTACGCCCGGCTGGTTATCATAAATAACGTCGCCGGTGTTTTTGTTGAATATCTTCATCCTTACTTTATCTGTACCGCTGCCGTCCAGTTGTCCGTCAATTACTGTCATGATAAAGGCATATCCGCCCTGGTCGCCGGTAATTTTTCCTGTTCCTTTAAACTGGGCTTTGACGCCGGAGATGACGAGGTAATCAAAGTTCAGTGCATTGAATTCAAAATCGCCCAATTGAAAATCTAACTGTGTTTCGCCTTTGGGATAGGTGGCGCTTTTGAAATAGTTCACTGTAAAACCATAGCTGACATTGCCGGCAACGGCCGGATTGTTTTTCAAAGCGCCAGCAGGAGAGGCAAAATAACCGCCGCCGAAAGTATGGCCGCCGTTGGGATCATACACAACCACGGTGGCCTGAAGATCGCCGTTGGTATTGGTAGTTGTGGTTACACCTTTCTGGTCGGTAATATTCATCTGCAGTTTATACACTCCGGGTGTTGTAAACTTATAAGAACCTGTTATTGTTCCGTTCTTCATACCCGACGGCTCTGATACCGTGGCTTTTGCAGTGGTCTTTTCATCAATCAGCCATTGAGCTGTATGTTTATTACCGGTTACATCCCAGAAGGTACCTGCAAAGTTTACGGTACTGCCCACCTTAAACGCTGCTCCTGAATGTGGCGAACCAATGTTGTGGGCTACAACAACGGTGCGTGTTTCTGTCGTAACATTGTTGGATGCATCCGTTGCAGTAATGGTAATGGTGTACACTCTGCCGTCTCCTTTTCCATCCCGTTCAGCACGCAGTTGCCAGTGCTTGTCATCAATCTTGATAATATCAGGCCCTTTGTCGCCATTGCTCAATCCTGTTTCCGCTTCGTCGCTGGTAACCGTAACGGTGGTGGTTGCAGAACAGTTGTCTGTCACCGTAAAATCAACGGTCACATCTGCCATTTTATGATTGGGTGGCGATAATACGGTTTTACTTACCGAAACTCCGGAAATGGTTGGTGGTATGTTGTCAACCACTGTTATGGTTTGGGTGCAGGTAACCGTGTCATTAGCTGCATCTATCGCCAGCCAGGTGATGGTAGTGATACCCACAGGGAAATTATCTGTCATGGTTAAGCTATCGCTTCGTACAGGCGTTACCGTTACACTGCAATTGTCTGTTGCGGTAGCTGTACCGGCATTTACACTGGATACTGAGGCGTAACAAACACCCGCATCGGTATTGACGGTTTTATTGGAAGGGCAATTGGTGAAAACGGGCGGTTGGTTGTCCACAACCGTTACGTCAAATGTGCAAGTCGCTCCGGTTTCTGTGGAAGTAACAGTAACTGTTGTGGTGCCTACCGGGAAGCTTGATCCGGATGCGTGGCTGTAGGTGATCTCCGATCCGCAGGCGCCGGAAGTTGTTGCTTCGGGGTAAGTTACTACGGCGCTACAGGTTCCGGAAGCCGCATTAACGGTAATATTATCCGGACAGGTGATGGCACATTGGGAATACTTTATTGTAATAAAATCACAATTTTCATTTTCAACTGACGGTTTCACTCCCCCACATACAAACACATTAGCGTTTGCGTCTACCGCCAGCGAAACTTTAGGAGTAAACAGAAAAAGAAAGTCACCCGCTCTCGGAGTAAATTCTTTAACCCAGGATTGGGACCCATCTCCAGAGTTTAACCTAAAGGTCACAATTTTTGAAGGGTAGGCTTGGCCTGTTATATAAATATTATTATTCCCATCTAGCACTATATCATCAGGGCCTTCGATGGGACTACCATTGTACCTGCTGGTCCAAAGCTGTGCGCCGTCTGTATTATATTTAATCGTCAAAAAATCAGAATTACCCTGTGTTGTTGCCAATTCGTGAGTGATACCCGCGACATAAACATTATTATCTCCATCGATCGTCATGACCAAAGCCCGGTCAATATACTTCTCGTAACCATTATAGGTCCGTAACCATTGCTGGTCGCCATCGGCGCTATACTTAATTGTAATAAAATTTATGTTATCATCGGTCTCGGTGGTGTAACCAGTTATATAAACATTATTGTTTGCATCTAGTGCTATGTCATTACCGCCATCGTCAGAATTTAATGCTCCGGCATACCGTCGAATCCATAGTAAAACACCAGTTGTACTATACTTTATTGTGGCGATGTCAAACTGGCCATTTAGAAGACTTGTGCCTGTGATATAAACGTTGCCGGTTGGATCAACAACCATTGAAGATGGGATATTAGTACCATTACCCGGATCAGCTCCGTTATAGGTTCTTACCCAAAGTTGATCCCCTGATTGTCCATCAAGTTTTACTGTGAAATAATTTGAAATCTGGGTAAGCGGAACTAAAGAAGCCTCTTCGGCTATGTAACCTGTAACATAAACATATCCCGACAAGTCCACTGACATATCGGTGGCATGGCCCCAATCAAAATTACCCACACCTGCGAATCGTTTCAACCATCTGAAATTGCCATCCAAATCATACTTTACGACTGTAAAAACATTACCGTCAGCATTACTTGTAGCAGCAACATACACGTAGTTATTGTCCACAAAAATTTCAACAGGATGAATTTGCCAATAATATGAATCATCGCGGTCACCAAATACCTTTCGCCATATTTCATTTCCAGCCCCATCATACTTTATTATAGTAAGATAATTTTCAAACCGTGGTGAACTTGCTCCGGCTACGTATACATTGCCAGCCATGTCTACCGCAATTACTTCGGCCACATCATTACTTCCGTTATTATAGCTAAAGGATCGTGTCCAAACTTCCTGCACCTGTGCATAACTCGCAAAAGTGGAAAGCAATAGTACGAATAGCAGCGCTTTTTTTGTGAAGTTCTTTTTCATAACTTTTAGTTTTAATTTTTTAACCCCTTTGAAATTTATTTATTCATCACTTTTTCCAAAGTCATTCAACTTCTTTATGGGGGTTATGCAGGTTTATCAGGTATCCGGGTATCTTTTTTATTAAGCCCTTTTTCATAAGCGCTCTCTCAAATCAGCATAAAAAGATTACCAATAACAATTCAATAAGCTCTTCTGTTTATACAAAAAATAGTTGGATTTTTTCAGATGGGTTTAACAGGAAAAAGGATCAAACCGGTAAAAAAGTATTTATTTACTATTCCTTTTTTATTGTTTACTCAAACTTAACTATTAAGCATAGTTGCTATAAACGCCATTTCATTAACGGCGGTGCCTCCATGCCAAATGGCACAGAAATCATATTTTCCGGTTGATCAGACAAGGTGCGCTGTCTTATTGAAATTATTCGCAGGAAAAATATCTGGATATCAGTATTTGAAATGCTCTCTTATTTTGGTTATAAGCAGATCCTTCTTTCGTCTTGATACCTCCATTTCTTGTCCGTTTGTCAGACGAACCACTCCCCCTTCGCCACGCCGGTATTCCTTTACATGCATGATGTTTACGATGCACGATTTATGAATCCTTACAAATCCCACGTCCTGCAATAAACTTTCATATTCATTGATGGGCTTGGTGGTGCATTCACTTTTATTATTCAGAAAATAAATGTTGGAATAATTACCGGAAGCGGTAATGTGTATAATATCCTCCAGGCTTACCACCTGAAAACCCTTTTGAGTGGGAATACACAATTTTTGTTTTTGAGAATTATTTTGCTGGCCCAAATTGTACACAAATGTTTCCACATTTTTATTCCCGGCCTTCCATTGAATTTTTTTTCTTGCACGGGCAACGGCATCTCTCAATAAATTGTCTTCTACAGGTTTCAGCAAGTAATCCAATGCACTAAAGTGAAATGCGTCAATCATATATTGATTGTGGGCTGTTATAAAAATAACTTCAGACGAAATATCTTTTAATGCTTTGAGTAATTCAAGGCCACTCATTTCCGGCATGACAATATCCAGGAAGATAATATCCGGCGCAGTGTCAGACAAAAATTTAACCGCCTGAACCGGATCATTGAAGGTGGCAATGACCCTGACATCCGGACAATTGATCTGCAATAATTTTTGCATCGCCGGCAGCAATATTTACATGCGGCAGAGGTAGCAATGGCGAACTTTCTTTTGAATAATTCACAATCTCCCGTTTTGCAGGATTGTAAAGCGATGCTAAATCTGATCCAAACCGAAGAAGCCACGCATTTCCATCCTTGCCAATCGGGGAAAGCACATTCAAACGCAATGGGGACGATTGATTCAATGACACTTTCCCGTAATGATGGGTTTTTGTATCTAACCAAATCACCCCTCCGAATGTGCCGAGCCACAGGGTGTCCTTGTGATACATTTGAATGGATAAAACTTCATTAAACTGGCTGTTGTTACCATAGAAACTCAGGTTCGCCAAAGGAAGCATCGTGGCAGTATCAAGAATCATCAATCCCGATTGACGGGCGAAACGGCCTACATATAAACGATCTTTGTAACGATAAACAGATGAGATTTCCTTTTGAACAGAATCCTTCAACATTTCCGGTGTATATGAAAATGTTTTTATAGCCGAAGGAAATAATTTTTGCTGAAAAAGCCCTTCCGTTGTTCCTATCCAAAGACGTTTTTCTCTATCACTAAAAATACAGTTGATCTTAAAACCCGGTAAATATTTTTTCTTATTTCCGGTTATGCTCCCACTTTTCGGATTGAAATGTAATAACCAAAAACCCTCATTGCCACCATTGATTACGAAGGAGGTGTCGGTTACCATAGTGTTACAGGCAAGCGTATTAGAACAGTATATAAAATTAACAATCGTGAAGGAAAGTGAAACTAAATGACATAATAACCAAACATATATTTTTAAAATTTTAGCCGACCCGCATTTTTATTTTTTCCCAGCCGCACATTTAGCACATTTGTTTTTTTCCAAAGCACAAGCCAGCCGCAAAAAAAACAAAAGAGCTAAATTTCCCCAACGCCTTTCGAACATCGTAAAGCCTTTTCAATAGAATCATATTCAAATTGAAAACCACAATCTTTAATCTTTTCATTGCTAACCCTTGACCCATAGAGCAACATATTGGCCATTTTACCATACAGTAATTTGATAACAATAGCAGGTGCATTGGGCAAAATACTTTTCTTGTTAAAGTGGTTCTGATAGGCTTTTGTCATATTATTCATCGTAGGTTGTTTGGTTGCTACGGTATTGAAAATGCCACTAATATTGGGGTTGGTTAAAAGAAAACCATATAAAGACACCAAATCTCTAATGTCTATCCACGGAATATATTGTTTTCCGTTTCCCACTGCCGGACTAATACTGCGTTTTACCAAAGGAATGATCTTTTCTGAAAATTCACCCTTTTTGCCAATAACAACCCCTTTTCTTAGAATAACTACATCTATTTCCAACTCTTCAAATTGCCTCGCCGCACTTTCCCATTGACTGCATACAGAAGCTAAAAAATCGTTCCCATTTTCGTCATTTTCTGTATAAATATGCTGATTGGTAACCGTGCCATAATAACCAACAGCAGATGAAGAAATAATCCTTTTTACCGGAAAATCATTTTCAGAAACATATTTGTAGAGCAAATCAAGCGATTTCAGCCGGCTTTCAACAATTTCTCTTTTACGATCGGTTGTCCATCTTTTTTTCCCAATATTAGCACCTGCCAAATTGATGATGGTATCTACATTAGCTAAAGCTTTTTTATCGATATATTCTTTGGCGATGTTCCATTGATAAAATTTTACTTCCTTTGTTGATGAAAGTTGCTGACGGGAAAGTATGCCTACCTGATAGCCCTGTTTGAGCAAAAATCTTGTCAACTGTTTTCCCACAAAACCTGTTCCACCTGTAATGAGTATTTTTTTCATTCCAATGCTATCTTTTTAAGTAATAGGAGGAAGGCCGATTTAAACCAAAAGGAATCATTCTGCCAAATCACTTTTTTTAAAATTATATTTTAGATTGTCTAATATTTTGTGACTATCTATATATTTCCCCTTGGATGGGGACTGATTATCAAACAATGGTGTGCTCATTCCTCTATTACTCGCAATCTCGGTATAGTACGTTTCCTTGCTCGGATGATAGGGAGCGGCAGCATTAAAAATTTGAGCCCATTGTTCTTGCTCAATAATGCGTTGTATAATGCCAATGCAATCTTCCAGATGGATTAAATTTACAGGAGCTTTTGGATTTTTTAATCCTGTTCTTCCGGCTATTGTCTTTACAGGGTGCCTGCCAGGCCCTATTAATCCGCCAAATCGTAAAATGGTAGTTTGAAAATGAGCATTCTTTTTTAAAAGTTGTTCTGTTGCCAAAAGTTGTTTTCCGGATACTGTTTCCGGAGAAGGAATTGTGTTTTCTGTAACAATGGATTTGTCATTGGCATAAACTGAAGTAGAGCTGATAAACAGCACCTTTTTTATAGCTGATTGAGCTATAAAAGGTAGCAGGTTCTTTATCTTATCGACAAAGCTTTCATTCGGTTGTTTCCGCAAACCGGGTGGAATGCAGATAATTAAAACATCAGAGCTTTTTAAAAAGTCAGTAATCTTGCCTTCTATTTTATTGCTACCAATATTCAATAGATAAGCCTGAATTTCAGCTTGTTTGAGCTCATCAATCTTCTTTTCCCTTCGTACGCTTCCTTTTACTTTATAACCTAAAGCAATAAAATGTTTCGCCAGTGGTATTCCCAGCCATCCACAACCTAATATGGATATTTGTTTTGAGTTATTCATTGAATTGCTCTTTTATAGGCTGCTAAAGTCCTTTCCCGTGCTTCTTTATGATTGACGATTGGCTCGGGATATTCTTCTGTTCCGTATTCGGGAATCCATTTTTTGATATACGCTAAATCTTTGTCAAACCTTTTGATTTGTGTGGTCGGGTTAAATATTCTGAAATAGGGTGCTGCATCACAACCCGAACCTGCTGCCCATTGCCAGTTTCCATTGTTGGAAGATAATTCGTAGTCGTTGAGTTTTTGTGCAAAATAAGCTTCGCCCCAACGCCAATCGATGAGCAAGTCTTTACACAGAAAACTCGCCACAATCATTCGTACCCGATTGTGCATATAGCCGGTTTGATTGAGTTCCCGCATTCCGGCATCCACTAATGGAAATCCTGTTTTTCCCTGACACCACAATTCAAATTCCTTTTCATTATTTCGCCATTCAATAAATTCATATTTCGACTTAAAAGCGTGATGAACCACTTTCGGAAAATGATAGAGAATTTGCATAAAAAACGCTCGCCAAATTAATTCTAAAAGCCAGGTTTGATTGTGCTCTTTTGCGAAAGCCACACATTTACGAATGCTAATCGTCCCAAAACGCAAGGCAATTCCCAATTTTGTAGTGCGCTGCATTGCAGGATAATCTCGATATTTTCCGTAATTGTTTATAATTGTTGCATCCAATTTTGGCGGTTTAAATTCCATATTTGTTTTTTCAAATCCAATCTCGTTTAAAGAATGAATTTCCTTGGGTTTCTGTTGAAAAAAGTTTGCCAATTTATACGCATAAGGTTGGAAATCTTTAGTTTTTAAAGTTTCCAACCATTTATTTTTGTAGGGGGTAAAAACCGTATAGGGCTCGCCGTCCTTTTTGACCACTTCATTTTTATCAAAAATCACTTGGTCTTTATAGGATTTGAATGGAATGTTTTTTGCTTTGAAAAAATCATAAAGTTCGGTATCTCGTTTTATGGCTTGGGGTTCATAATCCCGGTTGCAATAAACCGCTTGAATGTCGTATTCATTAGCGAGAAATTGAAAAATTTCAAATGGCTTGCCGTAAAAAGTATTTAATCTTGCCCCTTGTTTTTGCAAGTCATCATTGATTAACATTAATACCTGATGAATATAATCTACTCTGCGGTCTTTCTTATCTTCCAGTTGTTCTAAAATAGCGGTGTCAAAAATAAAGATGGGCAGCGCCGGAAAATCGGCCTGTAACGCACGAGATAGACCTGCATTGTCAGTTAACCGCAAATCCCTTCTAAACCAAAAAATGACCACTTTACTTTTCATAATCCTTGGTTTTAAACTTTTTGAAAAGATAGATGACGATTAAAAACTGTGCATAGCCATACACCGCATCTTCAATGGGGATAGTCCACATTCTTATATTCAAAATTTCTTTCGGATTGTAGTTAACGATGGGGGATTGTAGCCCTGTTCCTGTCAGAACGCCATTGACAAGAAAAAAGCCCGGCAATAATATCAAATACACAAACGTAGCCTGCCCAATCCATTTGACTTTAGCCATAAAATATAAATATACCATTGCCAACAGACCGACTAAAGCCGTTACAAATGGATACATTTTTTCGTGGAAAATAACGGATGCAATCAAACACCCGACAACAGTTATCCACGCAATAAATTTATTGAAACGATTTGCCCAAGCGAGCCTAAAAAAATGATTTAAGCAAAAATAAGTGAACACACAGGCAAAGGGAATGCAAAAAAAGAACAGCCATTCTTCTATGGGCAAACCAAGAATATTGAATCCGACCGTATATTTTTCATTGAACCACCAAATGCCCATTTTGGTAAACCACACATCCCAGACAATGTAAAAGATGGCTGCCAAAACCGCTGCTTTAAGAAATGCCCTGAAATGAAGATTGAATTTTATTCGACTGTCAAATGAAGCGATAAAGCATATAATGACGGTAAAAAAATCAACTAATAAATAGGTGTAATGCGTCATTGCTGTTTATTTTTGTTGAATATTTTTTCTAAAATCCAGTAACGATAACTGAAAATATGTTCCAGTTTCTTTTTCACAAATAGATTATGCGCTATCCGACCCAAGAAGCCCCAAGGCAATTCATAATCCACCGTATCTTTTATCAAAACACCTTTTTCATTCGGGATAAACTCGTGATGATGATTCCACAATTTATAAGGGCCTTTTTCCTGAAAGTCAGTAAAGCTATTTGGCGCATTAACCTGCGTAATTCGTGTTTTCCACTTCATCGGTATTCCCAAAAGCGGGGAAACAGTATATTCAATTTCCATTCCTTCATAAATTTCATTACCGACATCCGACAGCACAACAAATTTCATTTCTTTGGGTGTGATTTCTGCAAGGTTTCCAGGGGCTGAAAAATATTGCCAGGCAGTTTCCACATCACAATTTAATTGCTGCGTTTTTTGCAATTGATAAACCATATTTACGTTTTTAAAAATTTTACGGCTTCTTTTGCCACTATTTTTCCTGAAATAATAGATGGCGGCACACCCGGGCCCGGAACGGTCAATTGTCCGGTATAAAATAAATTCTTTAGTTGTTTGTTCTTGATTTTGGGTTTCAAAACAGCCGTTTGCTTTAAGGTGTTCGCCAATCCATAGGCATTTCCCTGAAAGGCATTATAATCCCCTATAAAATCATTGACACAATAACTTCGTTTGTAGTCAATCTTAGCTTTTAAATCTTTTATTTGGGTGTGTTTTTCAATCCTTAAAAGCATCTTTTCCAAATACTTTTCCCGTGTTGTTTCATTATCATTTATTCCGGTTGCCAAAGGCATCAGTAAAAACAGATTTTCACAGTTTTCAGGGGCAACATCCGGGTCGGTTTTGGAAGGACAACAGACATAAAATAATGGCTTTTCGGGCCATTTTTTGGTTTCATAAATAGATTGGATATGCTCATCCAAATCATTTTCAAAAAATAAAGTGTGATGTTGTAAATTGGATATTCGTTCTTTTATCCCCAAATAATAAATCAGACAGGACGGCGCAAAAGTTCTACTTTCCCAATATTTCTCATCATAGTTTCTAAACTTTTCCGGTAAAAGTGTTTCCGTGTGATGATAATCGGAAGAAGCGATAACGGCATCAAAATATTCTTCCTTTCCATTCATCCACAACGAACTTACTTTACCGTCAGCGACCACTATTTTTTCTACGGTTTGGTTAAAATGAAATTGTACACCTTGTTTTTCGGCTACCTTTTTCATTGCCAAAACCAATTGATAAAAACCACCCATCGGATAGCGTGTTCCCAAGGCATATCCGCCATAATTCATCAAGCTGTATAACGCCGGAATATTTTTTGGCGAAGCCCCGAGAAAAATTACGGGAAATTCCATTAATGCTCTTAGCTTTGGGTTAGTAAAATACTTACCTACATAGCTTCTGAAATTGGTCAATAAATCCAATTTTAAGGCGCTTCTCGCAATTTTTGGCGATACAAATTCCCACCAATTGTAACAGGGCTTTTGTACAAAATCCTGCATCCCTACCTGATATTTATACTGAGCCGATTGCATAAATTTATCCAACTTTTTTCCGGCACCGGATTCTATTTCATCAAACAGCTTTTTTAGTTCTTGAAACGATTGTGGGATTTGTAATTTTTCATCTTCGAAAATCATTTCAAATTGTGGGTTGAGCGAAACCAAGTCAAAAAAGTCCGCATCCTGAAAACCAAAATCCTGAAAGAAATTGTTGATAATATCGGGCATCCAATACCAGCTTGGGCCCATATCGAAAGTGTAGCCATTTTCAGTTTTAAACTGCCTTGCCCTTCCGCCGGGTTGGTCGTGTTTTTCAAAAACGTGAACTTCATACCCTGCTTTGGCAGCATAAGCCGCAGCCGAAATTCCCGAAAAACCGGAACCTATGACCGCTATTTTTCTATGGGATTTTTTCATTCTCTAATTTCCTTCGTAATCTTCAATGGTTTTTCCAAAGCCCCTGAAATTTTTAAAACTGTGGGCAAAACTGCTGACGCCAATGACAATAGCCGTTATCAAGGCTACCCAATAAATGATTTGCGAATTTCTCATATTGGCAACTGCCACGGCAATTAATGCCCAAGTACCTACCAAAGCAAATTCCCGCATATTGCGTTTCCAGGTCATAAACACATAAAGTAAGCCTGCAATGAGTACCATAATTATTGTCCAAACTGTATCAGATATACCAAAGCCGTTCCAACCGATTTTTGTCAGATAAGCCGCAATATTGGCAATCAATGCCACGGAAATCCAACCCGAATACAAAGAAAACGGCCACCAAACGAAAGCAACTATCCGCAACGGCGGGTTGGTCAATTCCATTTTAGTGCGCAACACAATCCGCAATAGCGTAACCAACAAGATAATCATTAACAAAACCGAAATGGCAGTATAATCATAAAGCCAGGCGATAATCCACAGACAATTTACAATACAAGTAATGATAAAACTGCCGCCAACTTGAGAAATAATTTGACTTTCCTTTTCTCGTTTTAAAATCACAAAAGAATAAATGACAAAACCAATCAGCAACAAATAAATCAATCCCCATATAGCAAAGGCATAGCCCGCAGGCGTAAATAAACTATGGTAACGGTCGGATATCGTTTTCATCGTATTGCCATTGAAAACCCTGGTATTAGAGAGATAATTGACAAAAATGGTAACAGCCAAAGCAATGGCATTAATAATGGTCAGAATCCTTTTTTTAAGCATATTTAAAATTTATTAAATAATTTATCTTGTATTTTCTGCGATTTCAATTGAGTTATATCGTAAAATCTTTACTACTCTTTTTTTCAAATCGGTATCTTTCAACTTTTCATAGCCATTCATCAATATTTTCTTGTCCTGTTTAAGATTGACATTATAGCCTAAAAAATCAGGCAAACAAGATTGTATGGCATAACGTAAATAATGTAACTCATAATTGGTCGGGGCTTTGTTTATGGCTTTTTCCAACATCTTTTTCCCTTTTTTGAAATATTCCCATTTTGTCCACGGAAAGGTTTTGTATTTTGAAAGCATTATATTGGCTACGCCTTTGTATCCATATAATAAGGGTTCGTTATCATTCACACTTTCTAAAAGATTCAGCAATTTTTCCACCGCTTCTTCTTTTTGAGCCGAATGGGAAAATAAATTTCTGACGTTGACAATGTCCACTTTTTGGGCGAACACATTTTGCGCCGACAGCAATAAAAGGAAATAGAAAATTTTCATTGACTCATTTTTTTTACAGGTCAAAAGTAGCAAAAATTGAAATAATAACGAAATCGTTGTAAAATATTTTTTATTTTTGACGCAATCGGTATATTTGCATCGTGATTATAGAAAGAAATGAACAGAGATAAATTTTCATAAAGAGAAAGTCACAATGGAAAAGACTTACGATGAATTGATAGACCTGATAAATGCCTGGAAAGCATTTAAAGAGAAAAACGCGGAAGGCGGATTAGCTGATTTCTCGCATTGGCTTGGTGCGTCCGAAAAAAAGGAAAACCGATTTGGCGAAACCGAAAAGTTTATTGTTCGGCGAACAAATGAATTGGAAGAAAGTAAAAAACAAGCGGCTATGATTGCTAATCGTGCTATTATCGGAAGTTTGTTAGGCCGCCTAAATCATTTTGTGAAAAATTACACCAAGATTCCTTTTAGGGAATTGGGATTAAACAGTATGGATGACTTTAAAATCCTATCCTTAATCGAGCGAATGAAAAAACCCAATAAATCGAATTTGGCGCAGACAGCATTGATGGAATTTAGCACTATCAATGATATGCTGAAAAGATTTAAAGAAAACGGATGGATTAAGACAGAAAAGGATGAAACAGACAGACGTGCCAGCATTGTGCTGCTAACCGAAAACGGAAGTCAGACTTTGCACCGTATTTATAAAACTTTATCCGGCATTCAGCCTAGTCTTACCGGTGATTTAACGGAAGAAGAACAACAACAACTGACCAAATTGTTGATGCGGCTCAATCATTTTCACACCCATTATTATGAGAACCATTTTATCAAAAAGAAATAGGCAAATAACTAAAAGCGTATGGCAGAAAACCCCGTAATATTGTTCAACAAAGCTTCTTTTGATTGCAGTAAAATTGTGACCACTGCTTACAGCACGTCTTTTTCTTCTGCAATAAGCCTGCTGCATCCCGATTTAAGAAATCCCATTCACGGAATATACGGGTTTGTCAGGTTGGCAGACGAAATCGTGGATTCTTTTCATCATCAGGACAAAGCCGAATTACTCAATGCTTTTGAAGACGAAACTTATGCTGCTATCACACGTGGTCTTAGTGTTAATCCAATTATACACAGCTTTCAGGCTACTGTTCGTAAATACAATATTGATGAACAATTGGTTGCCGATTTTTTATACAGTATGAAAATGGATTTGCATAAATCGGTTTATGATGATGTGCAGGATTTCAACAAATATATACACGGCTCTGCGGAAGTGGTTGGATTAATGTGCTTGTATGTTTTTTGCGAAGGAGATAAAGAAAAATACCTTGAACTAAAACCGGCGGCAAGCGCTTTGGGTGCAGCATTTCAAAAAGTAAATTTTTTAAGGGATTTGAAAGCCGATTATGAAACGTTGGAACGCAGCTATTTTCCCGAATTTAATTTCAATGATTTTGACCAAATTACTAAATCTTCAATCGAAAAAAGTATTGAAGCCGACTTTAAAGCAAGCTATGTAGGCATCTTAAAACTACCTTTAAAAGCAAGATTTGGCGTTTACGTGGCTTACAAATATTATACGGCGCTTTTTAAGAAGATACAGCAAATGAAACCCGAACATATTTTACAAAACAGGGTACGCATTCCCAATTATACTAAAGCCTGCTTATTAATAACCCCAAATTCGCAAGTTAAAAAGCAAAAGAGCCTCAGATATGCACATGGTGTGCATTAGAGGCTCAATGCCGTTTCACCCAAATGGGTGAACTTTGATGTATTCTACAACATCAAGATGCAAGTTGA
>Ga0209916_1000150_pt1 | contig 147965 bp, 117 predicted proteins | sample ThiBio_1000_plan_FD_183956 | JGI IMG/M metagenome (GOLD analysis project Ga0209916, IMG submission 183956) | Wastewater bioreactor microbial communities from Cape Town, South Africa - Thiocy_solids_2 (SPAdes) | ecosystem: Engineered > Bioreactor > Thiocyanate-remediating > Anaerobic-Aerobic ...
TGATCGTCACCTGGATCGAGCGGACCTACCACCGCCGCCGACGCCAACGTGCGCTCGGCAAGCTCACACCCATAGAGTTCGAACTGCTCCACCATCAGCTCGCAACCGCGGCCTGATGTTCCACACCCAACGAGTCAACTGAACTCGGGGCGGTCCCCGGTGTGGTCTGGCGTTGTTGTAGAGCCTGGCGAACCGGTCCAGGAGTCCTTGGAGGTCGGTGACGGTAGCGGGCGGGGGCTTGGTCGCGAGCCAGCGTTTGAGGGTCTGCCAGAATCGTTCGATCTTGCCCTGGGTTTGCGGGTGGTAGGGCTTGCCGTTGCGCTGGGTGATACCCAGGGCGGCGAGTAGGTGCTCGAAGGCGTTGCGGGCCGCGGCATCTCGTAGCAGCCGGGTGGTGTAGACCGTGCCGTTATCGGTCAGTGTCGACGCCGGCGGGCCGTAGACGTTGACCGCGCCGGTGAAGGTGTCGACCACGTCGGCGCCGGTGACCGGGTGGTGTGCGGTCACCGACAGCAGGTAGCGGGAGTGGTCGTCGAGCCAGGCCAGGATCTCCGCGGCGGTGCCGTCGGTCAGGGTCCAGTGCGTGAAGTCCGACTGCCAGGTCTCGTTGGGCTGCTCGGCCTCGAAACGGTGCAGCGACGCCTTGGGCCGCTTGCGGGGCTCCGGGACGACCAGACCCGCGTCGGTGATGACGCGCCGGATAGTCGACAACGCCGGGACGGGGTCCGCGTCGCCGCGGCGTAGATGCCAGGCGATGGTGGCCGGGCCGGCGTCGAGCCCTTCGGCGGTCAGCGTGACGCGCAGCTCGATGATCCGCTCGCGTACCGCGCCGGGGACGGCCCGCGGGTTCGACCCCGGTCTTCGTGACCTGGGTTCCACGGCGTCGAGCCCGCCGGCCTGGTAGCGGGTCACCAGGGTGTGAACCCACTGCCAGGACACCCCGAACCGGCGGGCCGCTTCCGCCTTGCTCATGCCCTGCTCGACGACGGACACCACGATGACCTTGGACTTCGACATGCCACGCACCGTCGAGCCCGTACCGCCCGACCCGTCCGCGGCTCGCCGTCTCTATCAACGATGTCCCGACTCATCTATCAACAATGTCGTGAACCAGGACACCTCCGCCTCCGCGCTCGGCTCGCCGGCGCCGGCGGGTGCGCACCGTCCGTGCCGGCGATAGCGTGACTTCATGGCCGGCTCCAGGGACGACATGCCGCCGCCCGGCGGTGAGGTGTTCATCGTGGGCGGTGACGGGTCACCGGAGCCAGGGCGGCCCGAACGGCATCGGCACGGCGCGGTCGGCACCGGCCGTCGAGCCGGAGTGGCGGTCGGGATTGCTGTGGTCTTCGTCTTCGGGGTGGTCGTGGGCCGCACCAGCATCGGCTCCGGCGCCGCCGGTGCTGGCGGATCGCCGGCGGCCACCTCGCCGGCCGCGGCCATGACGCCCACCACTGCCATTTCGCCGACGGGCCAGAGCGTCCCGCTGTCACCGCACTCGCCGTCGGCCGCGCCCGATTCCACTCGGAATCGCGGCGGGACCGGCACATCCGCGGCCAGCTCCGGGGCGCCGATGTTGAATCCGGCGCTTGCCGCCGCGATCGAGCTGCCCGTGCCCGGCCGGTCGGACATCCAGTCCATGGCCGCCGTCGACGGTCACCTTGTGGTGCTGACCCCCGGCTATCTGATTCAGATCTCCTACGGCAGCGACGGCGGCCTGTATCCGAGCCGTCAAACGGCCGTCGGGCTGCCGATCGGCGACCCCAGCTATGCCACGTGGGAACTGCTCTCCGATGGGCATCGGCTGTGGGCGATCTCGCTCGGCCGGGCGAATCGCGTCTACCTGATCAATCCGACCACGCTGCAGCCGGTGTCCGAATGGAACGCGACCCTAGTGTCAGGCACGGTGGAGGGCGCCGTCGCATTGGACGGCCACCTGTATCTGAACACCAGCTCCGGCGTATACGACGTGTCGCCGGCCACGCGCCGCATCGGTGAGGATGACGTGGTGGCTCGCGGTGGCCAGGCCATAGCCGCCGATCCGACCCGCCACCGGCTGCTGGTGCTCAACGACGACGGCGAGTGGGCGGTATATGCCTATCGACCGCCCGGTTTCCATCCGGCCGAGAGCGTGTCGCTGCCGTTCCAGGCGCGGTCGATCGCCGTGGCCGGCGGGTCCATCTGGGTGGCCGGCACCAGCCCTGGCCCCCCGTCCCAGCCCGCCCTGGTCCGGCTCGACCCCAGCACCTTGACGGTCGCCGGCCGGGCCGATGCGGAGCAGACACTGCCGTTGGCGCCGATCATCGTGGCCCAGGGAACGAGCCTGTGGATCCGCAACGGGTACGGTGGCGGCGAGCTGTGGTGCGTGAACCCGCACACCGGAGCTGTCGAGCAGCACTGGGCGGCGTTGCCGGGAATCCTGCTCGTGCACGGCGGATATGCCTTTGTCGCGGACGGAACCACGATCGGGCGACCGAGTTCGGGTATCTGCACCGGATAGTGCGCCCGCTACGCCCGGGCAGTCAGCGTGCCGCCGAGCGGTGCCGTCTCGGTGTAGCCGGGCAGGATGAGAAAGGTGGCGCTGCCGGTCGGGACCACGAAACGCATCAGCTGGTCGCCCTGGTCGAGTTGCTGCTGGGTGATGGCGAAGGTTCGTAGCTCGCGCTGGTAGCTGGTGAACAGCAGGCCGACATCGCCCGCCCCGTTGTCGAAGGAGTAGCTGCGGCGCAGCATGTGGTCGCTGCCGGTACGCAGCGGGCTGGCCAGCCGGACATGCGCGTCGACGGGGATCTGGTAGGTGCCATCGGGGTTCTTGGCGTCCAGGTTGACCTCGTCGTCGGCCGCGCCGCCGGAGAGCGGAACCCCGTCCAACCGACGGCCGATGATTTCCTCGCGTTCGCCGGCGGGCAGTTTGGTGAAGTCGGTGATCTTCAGGCGCAGCCGGCGAACCACGCAGATGGTCGCCCCGGCGGATGCTCCGCCGTGCCAGACATTGGCGGCCAACTCCTTCGGCGTGTGTGGCACGCTGATGCCGTCCAGGAATCCGAGCGGGTTGCGGGCGACGGTGCCGGTGCCGGGGCCGCGATAGCCGAACTGCGACCAGCGCCGGGTCGCCGCCGGTATGCGGCCCACGAGGTCGTCGACCACCGGCGGCAGGATGGAGGGATCGTCGGCGCAGCAGGCGATCAGCACGTCACCGCCGTTCGCCGCGGACGGGATCTGATCGTCGCCCCGGAACGCGGGCAGTGCCTCGGCGCCGGGCAGCTCCCGGCCGAGCGTGGCGATCACGCGAGGGCCGAGCCCGACGGTGACGGTCAGGCCGCGCGGTCCGTCGGGCAGCAGGTCCGCCGGCGGCTCGGCGATCAGGGCGGCGATGCGGCGGCCCAGGCCGGCCAGGAAGCCGAGATCCCTCGGGTTACCCAGGTCGGCGATCTGGAACAGCGCGAAGGTCTGCGGAGTACTGGGCCGGTCGATGCCGGCTTGGGTGTCTCCGTGCACGGCGGCGATGGCGGTGGTTGCCTCGGGTGTCGGCGTGGTGACCTGGTCATCGCCGCGGACCGCGACGGTGACGCCAACTCCGACACCGGCCCCGACCAGCACTCCGAGGGAGGTAGCCAGAAGTGCCCGCCGGGACGGGCCGGGTCGGTCGGCGCCCGGCGGGCCGGGTGTGCCGGGCTGCGGGCTGTCGGTCATGCCGTGCCGGTCATCTCCGCGAGGTAATCCGCCGCCGGTACCGTCACCGTCGACAGGTCCGGCGCGTCGATGGTGTCGGGCAGCGGATCGGGCACGGTGTCGGAGCCGTCACCCGCCGGCTGTGCCTTGGGCGCGCTCACCCGGGTGAACGGGACCCCCGCCGGGGCGGCGACGGTGGGCAGATCGGCGGGGTCGGCACCGGCGCCCCTGGCGGTGCCGCCGGGACACGACGCCGTCGCCAAGGCCTGGGGCAGCACGCTCAGCCCGGACGTCGGATTCACGCAGTTGCCCGAGGACGGTGTGCTGGCCGTGGAGGCATCGGCGACATCCACGCCGTTGTCGGTGAGTTCGTTGTCGGTGACGTGATTTCCGGTCGCCGGAATATCGGTCGCGTTGGTGATCAGCACCCCGGCCCGCGGATTGCCCCCGATGCGGTTGTGGGTGAGCGTGTTGTCCTGCCCGCCGGAGATACCGATGCCGATGCCGAAGCCGCCGTCGGCTTGGGCGGGAGAATCGCCAGAGGTGTTGTCGGAGATCAGATTGCCGGCGACGGTGTTGCCGTGTTGCGGAACGAATGCCTCCTGGTAGTCGGAGAGCAGCGTCAAACCGACCCGATTGCCGGAGAATCGGTTGGCGATCACGTAGACGCTGTCGGAGGCGTTGGCATTCTCGAAGCCGACTGCGTTGCGCTCGGCCACGTTGCGCCGCACCAGAATGTTGCAGTTGCGGCACTGGCCGACGTAGAAGCCGGAGTCCGACGAACCGGAGGCGTAGGAATCCTGGATGACGCCGTGTTGGGAATCGAAGGCGTAGATGCCGTATAGACCATTGTTCACGGCGGTGACGTGGTCGACCAGGAAGCGCTGAACCGGGGGCGACTTCTCGGGGTCCAGCTTGTCGTACCCGCCGCGGCCTGTGCCGCCGGCCGGTTCCCCGGTGACCAGCACCCCGTAGAAGGTATTGCCGCGGGCGGTCAGGTTCTGCACCGTCACCCCGTCGACGGAGACCAGAATCCCCACCGAGCGCTTGTTCTCCCCGTCGATGATCACGGTGTTCCGGTCGGTTCCGCGGATCGTGATACCGGGCTTGGTCACCGTCACCGATTCTCGGTACGTTCCGGGCGAGACCAGGATGAGGCCGTTTTCGGCCACCTTGTCGACGGCGGCGGAGATGGTGGGCACATCGGCCGGCACCCGCACGACGGACTCACCCGCGGCCGAGCCCGACGAACCACACCCGGACAGCAGGCTCGAGACGAGCAGCAGCACCCCGACGAGCGTCGCCCACACCGGCATGCCTCCGGCACGCCGACGGACCTCCCGCATGGGCACTCCCCTCTGGCTGCATGCGCCGGCTCGACCCGACCACGATAGCCGCCGAAGTGGTGCGCCCAGGGCGACGCCTGCACCCCCCCCGCGTCGGGGCCGCAGGGAGGGCACCGGGGCACCCGCCAACCGTTCGACTGCCGTCGGATTCCCACCCCGCTGCGAATCGCCTGGGGTCGGCTCCTCCCACTGCGCTTCCAGGATCGTCTGACCCCCCAGGGTCTGTAGATGGATCCGGCAGCCCTCCGAACCGGGCGGTGGTCCATCCGGAAGCAGGCCATGGTCGCCGACCACGAAGAGCCGGCTCGCGTCATGATGACTGAAAAGACTGATGACGAGGCCGCTGCCAGCGGGAGCGGACGTCACGCAGGCCAGCGCCAGTCGTCCGAATGCCTCCGCCTCGTGCGGCTTCTCGGGGCGGACGGTCCTGACCCGAAGGTGTACCCGCACCGACCGGGAACGTCCCTCCGCCAATGCCAGGGCCAGCCACCAGCTCATCGGACTCTGATCCGGTAGCAGAGAGCTGATCTCGCGCAGGTAGCTCTCCTCATCCCGGCAGCGTTGTCGAACGTCGCCGTCCCCCGGATCGAGGTCGCCGTCGGCGATCGCACGTAACAAGGCAACCGAGCTCTCCAACCCGGCGGCGTTCCAGCGGCGCCGGGTGGCGTCGGCGGCCTCCTGTACCACCCGGTCGCGGCGTGCCCGCTGGGACTGGTCCCATGCCAGGGCGAACCGCCGCCCGATCACGTCGAGCCCCCGGTAGAACAGGAACCAGGACGCCAGCAGCGCGAAAAGCGGAATCGACATGACCACGACCAGGACGAGCGGTCGAACACCCGGGCCGGAATGGAAGGCAGCGGGCACGGCGATCGCCGCGATCATGAGGGCCAGAGCGATGGATAGGGGCCGCCGGCTATCCGCAAGGACCAGCAGGATCGCGAATAGTGGTGTGAGCGCCGCCGTCTGGAGCAGGAACGCGTGATCCCAGCCAAAGTCGACGGCCTGGTAGGCCAGCGCACAGGTGGTCGGTGCGCCGAGCACGATGATCACTGTCAGCCAGCGCGGCAGACGCCTCCCGTTCCGACACACCCACCATGCCGCGGCCGATAGCACCGCCACCACCACGAGCATGAGGTGCGCCCAGGTCACCTGGCCCCGTCGATTGATGGTCTCGGAGACGATGCCTGCCATGATCAACGTGGCCGCCCAAGTCCAGCAGGTTCTGCGGTGCGTCGCGTCGACGATCTCGCCGCCCGCGGCGGGGCGCGTCTCGGGCACGGATCGATCGGGAGTGTCGAGTCGGTAGCCGAGGGTGATGCGGGTGCCACGGCCGGGCGCCGTGTGCAGTTCGGCCCGGATCCCGTTCTCGCGCGCCCGGGCGAACACCGACTCCGCCAGCCCTCGGCGGGGAATGGTCCGGCCGTCGAACCCGACTCCGGCGTCGGCGATGTCGATGACGAGTTCGCCGTTCGTCACCCGTGAGTTCACGTCCACATGATCCGCACCAGAGTGTTTCGAGGCATTCTGAATGGCCTCGTCAACACAGCCCCGCAGGGCGCGGGCGACGGCCGGCGGCGTGAGCGCCTGGTACCTCGTCAACTGGTCGTCGTCCAGGCCCGATCTGCGAACCTCGAATGCCCCGAGCAGACGAGGCTCGACTCGCCACGACGCTTCTGGACGAGCACCATCCGACGCCAGGATTGCGTCCACGCGTTCGGCGTCCTGTCGACATCGCTCGCGCACCAACTCCGGGGCGAGGAGAGGGGGTGCACCGCGGCCCAGAGCGCCGAGAGTGTTGATCACCGTGTCGTGTAAGGTGCGCGCGTTCTCCGTGGCCATCTCTCTGGCCGTCCAGGCGTGCACCGCCTGCTGGCGCTCGGCTGATGCCTGCGCTTCGAATCGATCCGCGCGATCGGCGAAGCGTCGAATGGTGTCCATCAGTGCGATCGCGCAGATCAGCAGTGTGACGTTGGTCGTGGCGATCGCCGTGATCAGGGTCGGATCGACGTCGGGACGCCACAGCACCAGCGCGCCCAGCATGGCTGGCGTAACCATGATCGAGACCGGCACCGGCCACCAGCCTCGGTAGAGCATGATCGTCATGGGCGTGGTGCATGCGGCGATGGTGCAGGCGACGGTCACGATCGGCTCGTCGACCGTGCGGGCGACAGCGAGGTCGACGGTGAGCAGCGCGTACAGCAGCACCATGAACGGCGCCGGTGTGAAACGCCGGCGTAATGTGACGGCGCCAACCCCGGCCAGTGCCAGGTGTAGCCCGATCACCAATACGCGAGGAACGGTCAGGTCGGAAACCATCGCCGCGGCAACCACGGCGAGCTGAGCCAGCGAGGTGGCGCCGATCTGGGTCGCGGGCATGGTGTCGGTGAGGCTCCGCGTCACCCAGGGTCTCTCGGACGCTGGTGCCCGGACCGTGCCAAGCCGATCTGGTTCGAGTGCACGACCGACAGGCACGACCGACATGGTCCCACAATGGCGGACGCGGCTCGTGGGGCGGTCGCGCGCCGTAGATAATGTCAGCTGCCGTCACCGCGGACTCGCACCCGCTCGATGACGCGGACGGCGCGGGGGAGGGGGAAACGCCCATGGATTCGGCGCGCGATCGGCCCATGCGGGTGGCCATCGTGGAGGATCACGTGCTGCAGCGCACCCGCACGGTGGAGCTGCTGTCGGGCGAACCCGGGTGGGAGGTGGTGCACAGTTGCGAGACGATGCCCGACTTTATGCAGTGGTTGCGGCAGTGCAAACCCCCTGATCATCCTCAGCTGCTAATCCTCGACCTGATGGTTGATCGCCGGCCGCCGGTGGATCCATCGGTCGTTACTGAACTGGTGCGTGCGGGTCTACGCGTCGTGGTGCTATCGGCGTTGGCGTCGCCCCACCTGGTCCGACAGGTGGTGCGGGCTGGTGTGGCCGGGATCGTGGGCAAGCATGACTCCGAGGTGGATTTGCTAGATGCGGTGCGCGCGGTCGTCCGGGGTGAAGAATGGATGACCAGCGAATTGGCTAGCGTCATTGCCGGTGACGGCGACCGGCCGAGATTGAGCGTTCAGGAAGAACGTGCACTGGTGCTGTATGCGTCTGGGCTGTCGCTGGACGCGGTCGCGCAGTCCATCGGCGTCCAGCACGACACCGCGAAGATGTATCTGTCCCGGGTGAAGGCGAAGTACACGGCGGTCGGACGCCGAGCCGCAAGCAAACTCGACCTGTACCAGGTGGCGCTCGTGGACGGGTATCTGGCGCCGCCCACACCCCACAGCAGGACCCACTGAGGGCGTCGCCGAGCGCCGATCCGATGGCATCTCGGCGCACTCCGGTGACCCGGGAAAAAGCGTCACCGAGGCAGAGGTCGATCCGTGCCGGTCAGTGGCCGAATTGATGACGCCGGGGTCAACGCCAGATACTCCGAAGTCCGGATGCCCCGCGCAGGGGCTGGGGACCAGATGCTGAGATTCGGGGACCATGCCGAGGACCAATTTTTACGGTGTCCTGCTGTTCCGCCGCTCGGTACAACGGGGTCACGTTGCCGTCAATCGGCCGCATTTTCCCAGGTAGCTGGTGTGAGCGGGCGGGCTGACGAGTCGCGGCGAGGCGTAGTCGATGCGGCCCGCCCGCGAGGACCCGTCGTCGCTGCGTCATTCTCGCGGTGATCGCGTGTTTACACTCCGTGTGCGCGGGATGTGTGTGGTTTGCGTGATGTGTAGAAAAGCGTGAGGAGAGCATCGGTGTCGCAACAGGGGTGGGGTCTTCGAGGGGCACGGCCGGTGGCACAGGGCCACGGAACGGGTCGCGGACACCGCGGCCGGAGCCTGACCGGTTCGCTGTTCCGCGTCGTGCTGGCGATGGCGTTGGCGATGATCGGGATGGTCGTCGGGCAGTCGGCGGCGTCCGCGGATACCGGTGACGGCACCGTCACGGTCCGGGTGGTCCAGGAGGTTAACGCCAACGGCGTGGTGGACGACACGATCATGGAGCCGCCGCTGATTGGCGTCACCGTGCACCTGACCGACGCCGATGGCAATACCGTGAGCGCCGCTACCGGCGATGACGGGGTGGCCACGTTCGATCCGTCGACCACGGATCTGGTGGGCGGCCAGTATCGGGTGGACGTCGACAACCCCCGCCCGGGAACCTATTTCCCGGGTCATGCGGCGAACGGGCAGAGCACGGCCGCCAGCCTGCCGATCGACCTGACGGACCCGGACAACGCGAAGCTGTCCAGCGCGACCGAGTTCGTGGACGTGCGCGCTGGTCAGAACGAGTATGTGAACACCTCGTTCTGGTTCCCGGGGTACTACTGCCAGAACAATGCCACCGTCTGCGACGCGGTGCAGCCGTGGGATGCACCGCCGAATGCCACCAGCCCCGACGACGAGCGCACACTGATCTCCGCGCCGTATGAGTTCAACCAGCAGGACCAGCCGCTGGCTACCAAGGCTGACACCGGTGTGGTGTACGGCATCGCTTACGACCGCGCCAACAAGCGCATCTATTCCGCGGCATACGCCAAGCGGGGTTCGGCCTACGGCCCGGGTGGTCCGGGTGGCATCTACGTCACCGACCTGGACTCGACCACCTACCCGCTGACAGGCACCACATCGCTGTTCGCCACCGTGCCGAACGCCGGCGCGGACAACCACGACATGGCTACCCATCAGGATTACGGCTTCTTCGACCACGTCGGCAAGGAGTCACTCGGTGACATCGACATCACCAACGATGGCAAGTACCTGTTCGGCGTGAACATGTTCAACAAGACCGTGTTCGTCTACGACCTCACGGCCGCGGATCCCGCAGCCTCCATCCAGACGTATGCCATTCCGAATCCAGGTTGCGCCAGCGACTGGCGCCCGATGGGCACCGGGGTTGGGCTGGACACCAGCTACGTCGGCGGCGTCTGCTCCGGCCAGACCGACCAGGACATGAACGAGCTGTCCGCGCACGTCTACACCTTCAACCCCGCCACCGGCGCGTTCGGCGCCACCCAGGCCGTCGACCAGCCGCTCACCTTCGGCCGCGGCCGCGCCTACAAGGGCACGATCTGCGACGGCTCCATCGAGGGTGACGGCGTGGGCCGCTTCTTCTCCTGGATCGACGCCTTCCCGGCCGGACCGAACGAGCAGCGCGCCGCCGGGTGCGACGGTGCCAACGGACTGGCCGGTGCCATCGGATGGATGGGGTATCCGACACCGATGCTGGACGACATCGTGGAGGAGACCAATGGCGATCTGATCATCGCCTTCCGCGACCGGTTCGCCGATCAGGCCGGTTTCAATGCCCAGGAGCCCAACGCCAATGGCACCTTCAGCCCCAGCGGACAGACAGGGGCCGGCGGGGACGTCATCCGGGGCTGCAAGCTGACGGACGGCACCTTCGTGCTGGATCCGAACTTCGACCCGGCCACCGACACGCTCGCGCCGGGCGCCGTGTGCGACAACAACAACGACGGCAGCACCAACAATGGTGGTGAGCCGACTACGTATCGCGAGTACTACACCGGCGATTGGCGCACCGGCTTCCACGAGGAGGCCTTCTACGGCGGCATCGCGCTGTCCCGGGTGGAACCGAACTTCGTCAGTTCGGGCTTCGACTCCACCGGCGACGTCTGGACGCAGGGCATCGGCGCGGTGGGTCGCGACGGCGCCCTCCCGACCGGCGCCCTCGGGGTGCGAACCGACGACAACACCGTCGACCAGTTCGGTAAGGGCGCCGGCATGGCGGACCTCGAGGTGCTGTGCGACGAGGCGCCCATCCAGATCGGTAACCGGGTCTGGGCCGACGCCAACGGCAACGGCATTCAGGACGCCGGTGAGGCGCCGATCGCCGGCGTCACGGTGAACCTGTATGACGCCGACGGGAACGTCGTCGGCACCACCCTCACCGACGACAACGGCAACTACTTCTTCGACGGCACCAACGTCTACGAGCCCGGATTCGTCGGCGACGCAGCGCATCTGGTGACGCTGGATCAGAACGCGGACTACACCGTCGCGCTCGACAATCCCGACGATTACGCGGCCGACGGACCACTGGCCGGGCGCACGCCGACCCAGGCCGACGCCGGGGCTAACGACGAGCACGATTCGGATGGTGTGGTCCCCAGTGGTGGCACCTATCCGCAGGCGGCGGTGACCACCGGGGGCGCCGGTGAGGACGACCACTCCTACGACTTCGGGTTCCTGTCGCCGGTGTCGATCGGCGACTACCTGTGGCTCGACGCCAACAACAACGGGGTCCAGGACCAGGGCGAGGCCCCGGTTCCGGGCGCGATTGTCAACCTGCTGGACGCCGACGGAAATGTGGTGGACAGTGCCACGACCGACGCGAATGGCTACTACTCGTTCACCGATCTGCCCCCGAACACCGACTACACCGTGCAGTTCCCGACCACGGTGACCGTCGACGACGTCACCTACTTCCTGACGCAGCCGGCGCAGGGCGACGATGGCGCGGCGGACTCGAACCCGGACCAAACGACTGGTGAGGCATCGGTCACCACACCGGCCTCGGGCAACAACTCCGGAGAGCCCGGCGAGGCCGATGACCCGACGATCGACGCCGGCTATGCGCCGCCGGTCTCCATCGGCGACTACGTGTGGCTCGACGAGAATGACAATGGCGTCCAGGATGCCGGCGAGACACCGGTGCCGGGAGCGATGATCAACCTGCTGGATTCCGACGGAGACGTGGTGGCCATCACCACGACCGACGGCAACGGGTACTACTCGTTCACCGATCTTCCCCCGGACACCGACTACACGGTGCAGTTCCCAACCCTGGTGACGGTCGCGGGTGTGGACTATGTGCTGACCCCGCAGGGTCAGGGCAGTGACACGGCAGCGGACTCCAATCCCGACCAGCAGTCCGGCCTGGCGCCGGTGACCACGCCGCACACCGGCGACAACTCCGGGGAGCCAGGCCAGGCGGACGATCCAACGATCGACGCCGGGTACCACCCGAAGCCGGTGTCCATCGGCGACTACGTGTGGATCGATGCCAACGGCGATGGCGTGCAGGATGCCGGCGAGGCTCCGGTTCCGAACGCCACCGTGAACCTGCTCGACTCAGATGGCGACGTGATCGCCACCACCACGACGGACGAGAACGGCTACTACGCCTTCACCGGCCTGGTCCCGAATTCGGACTACACGGTGCAGTTCCCGAGCACGGTGACGGTGGACGGCAACAAGTACGTCCTGACCGCCCCGATCCAGGGCGGTGACAGCGCGGCGGACTCGAACCCGGACCAGGTGACCGGCGAGGCGCCCGTCACCACACCGCTGACCGGCAACAACCTGGGCACACCCGGCGACGCGGACGACCCGACCATCGATGCGGGCTACACCCCGGTCGTCTCCATCGGCGACTACGTGTGGATCGACAGCGACGGTGATGGCGTGCAGGATGCCGGCGAGGCCCCGGTCGCGGGCGCCACCGTCACCCTGCTGGACACCGACGGCAATACCGTCACCACCACGACCAACGACAACGGGTACTACTCGTTCACCGACCTGCCGGGCAACACCGACTACACGGTGGTGTTCCCGACGACGGTGACGGTCGACGGCATCGACTACCAGCTGACCGCGCCCGCCCAGGGCACCGACGACGCGGCGGACTCGAACCCGGACCAGGTGACAGGCGAGGCGCCTGTCACCACACCGGCGGCCGGCAAGAACCTGGGCACACCCGGCGATGCGGACGATCCCACGATCGACGCTGGATATACCCCGAAGCCGGTGTCGATCGGCGACTACGTGTGGATCGACGCCGATGGTGATGGCGTGCAGGATGCGGGCGAGGCTCCGGTCGTGGGCGCCACGGTGACGCTGCTGGATGCCGATGGCAACACGGTCGCGACGGCCACGACGGATGAGAACGGGTACTACTCGTTCACCGACCTGACGCCGAATACCGGTTACACGGTGGTGTTCCCGACCGGGGTGACGGTCGACGGTGTGGATTACACCTTGACCCAGCCGCGCCAGGGCGACGATCGCTCCGCCGATTCCAACGCGAATCCGTCGACCGGAAAGGCGCCGGTGACGACGCCGAAGACTGGGAACAATTCCGGTGAACCCGGCCAGGCCGACAACCCGACCATCGATGCCGGGTACACCCCGAAGCCGGTGTCGATCGGCGACTATGTGTGGCTGGACTCGAACGGCAACGGCACCCAGGACAAGGGCGAGGCCCCCGTTCCGGGCGCGACCGTCACACTGCTGGACGCCGATGGGAACGTCGTCGCCACCACGACGACGGACGAGAATGGGTACTACTCCTTCACCGACCTGGCGCCGAACACCGACTACACGGTGGCATTCCCGACGACGGTGACGGTGGACGGCGTGGACTACGCGCTCACGCAGCCGACCCAGGGCGACAGCCGAGCCAAGGACTCCAATCCGGACCCGCAGTCCGGTCTCGCGCCGGTGACGACCCCAAAGACGGGTGAGAACTCCGGTGCGCCCGGCGAGGCCGACAACCCGACCATCGATGCCGGGTATTTCCCGAAGCCGGTGTCCATCGGTGACTACGTCTGGATCGACGCCGACGGTGATGGTGTGCAGGATGCCGGCGAGAAGCCGGTGCCTGGTGCCACGGTGACCCTGCTGGCGGATGACGGCACCGTGGTCGCCACCACCACGACGGACGAGAACGGCTACTACTCCTTCACGGACCTGGCGCCGAACTCGGATTACACGGTGGCCTTCCCGACCACGGTCACCGTGGACGGCACCAAGTACCAGCTGACCCAGCCCGCTCAGGGTAAGGACCGTAGCGCGGACTCCAACCCGGATCAGCAGACCGGAAAGGCGCCGGTGACGACGCCCAAGTCCGGCAACAACTCCGGTGCGCCTGGAAAGGCCGACAACCCGACCATCGACGCCGGTTACACCCCGATCCTGGTGTCGATCGGCAACCGCCTGTGGATCGACGGCGACGGCGACGGCGTCCAGGACGAGGGCGAGAAGCCGGTCCCCGGTGCAACAGTCACGTTGCTCGACGAGGACGGCAACGTTGTTGCCACCACCACGACGGACGAGAACGGCTACTACTCGTTCACCGACCTGCCGCCGGATACCACGTTCATCGTGGAGTTCCCCACCACGGTCACGGTCGACGGGATCACCTACACGTTGACCCCGCCGAACCAGGGCAACAACCCCGGGGCCGATTCGAACCCGGATCGGGCGACCGGCCGGGCGACCGTCATCACCCCCTCCTCGGGTAACAACCTGGGAACGCCGGGTGACGCCGATAATCCGACCATCGATGCCGGCTATGTGCCCCAGCCGGTCTCCGTCGGCGACTACCTGTGGATCGACGCCAACGGCAATGGCGTGCAGGACTCCGGCGAGAAGCCGGTGCCCGGTGTGACCGTTACCTTGCTGGACGCGGACGGGAACGTGGTGGCCACCACGACCACCGATGACGGCGGGTTCTATGCCTTCACCGGCCTGACGCCGAACACGAAGTACGGCGTGCAGTTCCCGACGACGGTGACGATCGATGGCAAGGACTACCCGCTGACCAAGAGCGGCCAGGGCGGCAACCCGGGGCTGGACTCGACCCCGGACCAGTCGACCGGCATCGCGTGGTTCACCACCCCGAAGACCGGCAGCAACTCGGCGGCACCGGGGCAGGCGGATGACCCGACCATCGACGCCGGGTATGTGCCCCCGGCCAGCCCGCCGCTGTCCTACACCGGCGTGAACACCCTGGGCATGCTCGGCATCGCACTACTGTTGCTGCTGTGTGGAGCAGGCCTGCTGGTGGCGGATCGTCGCCGGAAGCTCCACGCGCGTTGATCGCGGCCCGACCCACCGGGCGTCTCGCCCGGTGGGTCACGGTCGCCCTCGCGGTCTGCGCGACACTCATGCTGGTGTCTGCCTGTTCCTCTAAGGATCCGGCAGCGCGGGATCCGGCGGCGAACGACACCGCGCCGCGCGCGCTGACCGGATCGCAGGCCGAACGGTTGGCGATCTTTAGGTTCAACGCCTACCAGCAGGGCATGGTCGCGGTGCAAGGCACCGTCGTCGGGGACCAGTCGGTGACGATCAACGGCTGGCTGGACACCGCCCAGGGCCGCGGCTATGCGCTGGTGCGAGCGCCGGACGCGCAGCACCCCGGGGCGTTCCTGACCGAGTGGACCGCCCAGCAGATCAGCGCGCAGGACTTCACCGGCTCGAAGCCGCCGGTGCCACCTCCGGATGCCGGTTGGCAGACCACCACGCTGGACCCGAAGGCGTCGACGCTGGCCGCCGCACAGGCCCTGTTGGTCAGCCTGTCCTCCGACCGGCCGGATAATGCGCAACTGCTGATCCAGAACGGCGCCCGGTGGCTTGGATCCGGCACGGTGGACGGCCAGGAGGCCGACATCATGAGCGGACCCGTCGACCCCGGCTCGGCGACCCAGCAGAGCAGCTACCGCTACTGGATCGACCGCGACGGGAACCTGCTGCGCGTGCAGGCACTGTTGGATGGACTGCACCAGAGCACCTTTGACTTCGCGGCGGCGCCCGGGGTGTCGTTCTGATCCGCGGACGCCCCTCGGACGTGACGGGCTCGACCGTTCTGACCCCCATTCGGGGGTCATTTCCCCGATGTACTAGACAAGTGCATTGACGGATTGATGTCTCCGCGCGACGCTAGGTCACAGACCGTCCGGATGTGGGGATCCGCGCCGGGGTGAAGCGCTGACGGCCTGGCCGTCCGAGCGGGGGTTCAGCGGTCGAATGGGTGGGGGGCATGGTCCGGTGAGAGCGACGGCGCTGTCGTTTCGTGTCTGTGTGGCAATCGGCTCGGCCGTCGCCGGGAAGGGCTGAGCAGGGACGGGCGAGCGAAACACCATGCACGGCGAGGGGGTCCCGCGCATCACCGATCAAGTGATCGTGCTGCCGCGGGTCGTCGAGATACTGAACCGCTGGGCCACCGTCACCATCATCCGGGGCGTGTCTGGCTACGGCAAGACCACCCAGATCGCGGTGTGGCTGCGGGACCTGCAACCGGCGCCCGAGCTGATCTGGCTCGATGCCTCCAGCAGCGACCTGCGGACCGCCCTGTCCCGGTGGCTGCAGCGGCACCCGCCGGCTTCCGACCGGACGCGCGCCCCCAGGCGGGTGATCGTCCTGGACGATGCGCACAGACTGCACGACCCCGACAGCGTCGATCTGATCATGACCGTGGTGCGACGACGCCACGATGTGCACGTCGTGGCCGCCTCCCGTAGCCACACGCCTCTGCAGCCGGCGGCCGACGGCGCGGTGCAGATGAACATCGTCTCAGGCAGAGAGTTGCTGTTTCGCCCGGGCGAGACCGCGGCCCTGGCGCGCCGGCTGGACGTGCCGCTGACCGCCGAGCAACTGGTCCGGCTGCACGGCGAGTTCGGGGGCTGGCCGGCCGCGATCCGGATGGTGCTGGACGAGATGCAAGGTGGCGACGCCGTTCTGCCGCTCACACGCGCCGAGCGCTACCTGCGCCGCTCGGTGCTGGCCGAGCCGGCCGATTCACCGCTGATGCGCCGCGCCCTACGATTCACCCTCGCCGAACGACTCACCCATCAGCTGATCCGCGACCTCGCGGACGACGATCTCTCACCGCAGGATGCGATCGACCTCCTTGAGAGCCCCGGGTACACCGACGTTCGGCACCTGGCCGACGATGTGGAACTGGTGCTGCCCCGGTTCGTGCGACGGGTGCTGCGCCACGAGTTCACCGCAGCGCACCCCCAGGCGGCACGCCAGACGCATCGGCGCCTGGCACTCTGGTATGCCTCGCGCCCCGGCCCTGGCCACGACTTGTACGCCCTGCGGCACGGTGTTGCGGCCGGGGATTGGCCGTCGTTCGAGTCCGTCTGGGTCAGGGCCGGAGCGAGTCTGGCCGCCAGCCATCCGGCGGAGATCGAGGAGCTGGTACGGGATCTGCCCGCCCCAGTGCTCAGGCGGCATCCGAGCATCGCCGTGCTCCGCAGCGCGCTCACCGCGCGGCATGTCGACGCGCCCGCAGGCACCCGGTGGGGCGCCGTGCGATCGGAGTACACGCGGCTGTGCCTGTCGATCAGACCGGCCTCGCTCACCCGGATGCCGCTGCCCGACATGCTGCTCGTCGGATCGGGCCGCATGATGGGCCTGCGGAACCGTGGCGCCGCGGCCGCCGCCGATGCCCTCGCCGACCGGCTGACCGTCGAGCTATCCCGCAGGCAGGGCGGCGGGGAATCGGCGGGCAACGCGGTGAGCTGGTTCTACCTGCAGCGTGGCATCGCCGATCAGATCGGGCTCCGGCACGCCGACGCGTCACGCTGGTATCGCCTGGGTTGGCACCATCGACGGCCGGGGGACGTCGGCACCGGCCGGTCCCTGGCCGCCGGGCTCGCACTGGCCGAAGCCCTGGCAGGCCGGTACGCCGACGCCGACCTCTGGATCGAACGTCATCACGTGCTGACCGGCGCCACCGGGGTATCGCACCAGGGTGCGGACATCCGGATCGCCATTGCCAGCCAGCTCGCCGCGGTGGACCGGCTCGACCGGAGTGTCCCCCGCCTTGCGGCCGAGATGGTGCATTCGGCGGCGGACAGTGAGTGGTGGGCATTCGCCGCCTACGCGCGGGCTCGACGGGAGCTGATCCTCGGGCATCCGGTCACCGGGCTGGGCATCCTCGACCGGGCCCGCGCGGATCACCCCGATGACCGCGGTGACGCTGGTGTTCTGCTGGACCGGGTGCAGGCAGAACTGCTCATCTCGGTCGGGCAGGGGCACCGTGCCCTGCAGGTGCTCGGGGCCGCCGACGCCGAGGACACCGAGGACACCGAGGCATCGCCCATCTTCGCCGAGCCGCTGGCCTGGATGCAATTGCTCTCCGGGGAGGCATCCTCGGCGCGACGGACCGCCGCGCGGGCACTGTATCTGGACGTGACCAGTACACCGGATCGCGGTGGGCTGCTGCTGGTCATGGCTCTGGCGGAGGTGGACCTGGGTGACATCGGTGCCGCCCGTGACCATGTCGACCTGCTAGTGGCGATCGCGACCGATTCCGGCGTCTGCCGGCCGCTTGCCCTGCCCTGCCGGAGATCGCTGACCGAGCTACTGACCGCGGTGGGGCGCGAACTCCCGAGCGCCATCCGCGACCGTTTGGCTGCCGTGACCCCCCGATACCCCGATGCCATTTCACTGGTCACACTGACACCGCGGGAAAAACAGTTGGTGGCGGCGCTGCGGCTCGGGATGCCGCGCGATGAGATCGCCGCGCAGATGTTCGTGTCCATCAATACTGTGAAAAAGCAACTGGTCACGCTCTACCGCAAGCTCGGCGTCACCACGCGCGCCGGTGCGCTGGAACGCTTGGAACAGCTTGGGATCGGGCACGACGACCATCACGACGGGACGCCGGCGGCGCCCTCAAGGCGGCGGCCCGTGACGGCGCCGCGGCCGGCGTCGCCGGCGGCGCAGCACGCGCCCCTGCCGCCCCAGGCTCGACGATCAGCCCGTCGTAGCGCCGTAGGCCGGTGACGGGGCGACGGTCCCGCTCGGACCGCCGGCCATCGCCGTGCACTCCGGGACCTGCATGAGCAGGTCGCCGACGGCCAGCAGCGGGGAGTCGTCGCCGATCAGGTCCTCGGCGTCGTCCATCCGGTCGGCGAGGTCGTCCATGGCGTCCTCAAGGTCGGCCTCGCTGCTAGCGGCGCCCAGTGTTGCCGGGGCGTCGGCGGCGACGCCCGCCATGGCGCGCAGCGAGGCGACGGCATCGTGTGCGGCCCGGCGTCCGCCGTCGAAGGTGGGCGGCGGCAGCGGCGCCAGCGCGTCTGCCATCCGGGCGAACGCGGCGTGCAGTGTCGCGTAGTCCGCCAGCGCCCGGTCGCGGATGTCATCGAGCGAAACCGCCGCGGTGTCGGTGTAGTTCGGAAAGTGCGGGACATCGACCTGCACGGCGTCCCCTGCAGCGGTGCACAGCGTGGCGATCCACCTCTTGGTCGGCTCGTCAAGCGTGGGCGGCGGCCCGGACGTGGTGGTGACGACGTCGGTATCGGCTCGACCGTCGGTGGTGGCGATGTCTGCTCCGGGAGCATCGGTGGTGGTGACGACGTCGTCGCTGGGGGGCTCGGCGTCGGTGATGGTGCCGGCTGGGCTGTCCGCGTCGCCGTCGGGTGAAGTCGGGGTCCGGTCGGCGGTATTGGTGCCGGTGTCGGTGCCCGACACGGTGGACACCGCCTCGGGGTCGCCGGTGCTCGGCCCGCCGCTCATGCCAGGGCGGCTGGAGGTCAGATCGCCGTCACCGCTGGTACCTGCACTGCCGCTCGTGCCGCGACCGCTTGTAGTGCCGCCACTCGCGCCGGTGGTCGCCGGTGAATCGGTGACGACGCCGGACGTCCCACCGCCGGTCGGTGGGCCTGCCGGATCCGCGGGGGCCGCGGCGCAGGCGCCGAGCAGCAGCAGGGTGGCCGCCCCGAGGGCAGCCGCGGTGGCGGTGATCCGCCGGCCGGTGGTGGTCGTCGCGTGCTGGGTCATGGTGTGTCTCCCCGAACAGAGGTGCCGGACCGCCGGATGCGGCCGCCGACGCGGTCAGCAGCTCTGACGTGGCCGGCCGGGCGCCGGTTCCCCGATCAGACCAGGAGTTTGACGACGGCGATCAGCCCCACCACCACGATGACCGCCCGCAGCGCCGGAGGGGACAGGCGCCGTCCGACCCGGGCGCCGATGAGCCCGCCGATGATCGACCCCAGCGCGATCAGACCCGCTGCGGTCCAGTCGATGTGCGTCGTCGCCACGAACACGATTGCGGCGACCAGGTTGACCATGCCGGCGAGCAGGTTCTTGAGCCCATTCTGCCGTTGGATCGGCTCGGCCAGCATCAGCCCGAAAAGCCCCATCAGCAAGACGCCCTGGGCCGCGCCGAAGTAGCCGCCGTAGATACCGGTGCCGAAGGTCAGCACCCACAGCAGGGGCGTGACGTTCCCGCGGGGCTGGTGGCCGGTACGCGACAGCAGTGCCGTCAGCCGCTTACCGAAGATCACCAGCAGGATAGCGAGGATGATCAGCACGGGCACGATGGCGTCGAAGGCGCTCGCCGGCAGCGTCAGCAACAGGATCGCACCGACGATGGCGCCGGTGATCGATGCGGCCGACAGCCTGGCCGCGCGATGCCCCTGGCCCGACAATTCTCGCCGGTATCCCCAGGCGCCGACCAGCGAGCCGGGGAACACCCCGACGGTGTTGGATACGTTGGCCGTCACCGGAGGCACCCCAAGAGCGACCAGCGTGGGAAACGTGATCAGCGTGCCGGAGCCGACCACCGTGTTGATGGTGCCCGCTCCAATTCCCGCGACGAAGATCAGCGCCGCATGCCACCAGATCATCGAGCGTCCGGAAGCCCCGGCCAGGACCGGGCTGCCGCCAGGAACTGCTCGTTCTCCTCGGGGGCCCCGATCGTCACTCGAGCTCCACCGGTCGCATCGGCGAACGGCCGGACGATCACCTTCTGCTGCTCGCAGTGCGCGGCGAAGTCGGCGGCCCGCTCGCGCAGCGGCAGCCACACGAAGTTCGCGTGCGAGGTGGGCACCTCGTACCCCGACTTGCGCAGGGCCGCCGTCACCCGCTCCCGTTCGGCGACCACTGCCGCACACCGGGCGGCCAACTCCTCGCCGGCCGACAGCGAGGCCACCGCCGCGATCTGTGCCAGGGAGTTGACGGCGAACGGCAACGCCACCTTCTGCAGCGAGGAGATCACCTCGGGCTGGGCGACCGCATAGCCGACCCGCAGCCCGGCCAGCCCGTACGCCTTGGACATGGTGCGCAGCGACACCACGTTCGGCCGGGCCAGCGCCGCTGCGGTGCCGTCCGGCACCGTGGGGTCGGATAGGTCGGTGACGAACTCTCGATACGCCTCGTCCAGCACCACCAGCACCGACTCCGGCACCGCGTCCAGGAACGACTCCAGCTCCGCGGCGCCCACCAGCGTGCCGGTCGGGTTGTTCGGAGAGCAGACGAACACCAGCCGGGTGGCATCGGTGACGGCGTCCGCCAGCGCCGGCAGGTCCAGGGCGTGCTGCGCCGTCACCGGCACCGTCACCGGCCTGGCCCCGACCACCCGCGTGACGATCGGGTACGCCTCGAACGACCGCCAGCCGAACAGCACCTCGTCACCGTCGTCACAGGTCGCCTGGATGAGCTGCTGGCATAGCGCCACCGAGCCGCAGCCCACCGCCACGTTCGCCGGCCGCACCGCCAGCCGCTCCCTGCTCAGGTGGGCGGCCAGCTCGGCCGTCAGCGTGACCGCCGCGTTGTCCGGGTACCGGTTGATTCCGGCGGCTCCGGCCGCCACCGCATCGGAGATGGCCGCCGCGACGGACGGCAGTGGCGGGTAGGACATCTCGTTGGAGGCCAGCTTCACGGCGCCCGGCACCGTGCGGCCCGGAGCGTAGGCCGGCAGCTGAGACAGGGCGTCCCGGGTGTGCACCGTCATCTGCTGGCCTCCTGTCGTCGGGCGGGGCCGCCGCCCTCCCCGCCCCGTCACCGCCCAAGCGGCTGGTTCGCGCCGAGGCTGCTGCAGACGGTATCGTGCCCGCGCCGAGCGCCGTGAAGTGCCTCACGACGGACCGCGACGGCGTGCCCGATCGGGGCAGGGCCGCGCGCTCGCGGGTTCCCGGACCGGGCCGCGATGTGGTCGGATGGTGCGATGCAGACGACAACGCGGCGGGGAGTGCCGCTGGCCGTGGCTACCCCCGAAGGCCCGGTGCGCGGCGGGATCGTGGTGGTTCAGGAGATCTACGGCGTCAACGAGCACATCCTGGCGGCGACCAGTGCTCTGGCGGCCCAGGGTTATCTGGCGGTGGCGCCCCACCTGTACCACCGGGTGACGGTGGAGGCGATCGGGGACTACCAGGCCGCCCGGCCGCTGGTGCACGGGCTGACCGCCGAATCCTTGCGGGCCGACGTCGGCGACGCGCTGGAGTTCCTGGCGGACGCCGGTGTGGACGGCGATCGGATCGGCATCCTGGGCTTCTCCATGGGTGGGACGGTGGCGCTGTGGGCGGCAGCCTCGCTGCCGGTGGCTGCGGCGGTGTCCTTCTACGGCGGCGGCATCGACAAGCCCCGCTGGCCCGGGGTGCCTGCCGGGTTGGAATCCGGCGGCCAGCTGCGCGCCCCGTGGTTGGGGCTGTACGGGGACAAGGACCGGTCCATCCCGGTGCAGCAGGTGGAGGCACTGCGCGGCACCTTCGGATCCTCCGGGGTGGCGGCCACCATCGTGCGCTACCCGGATGCGGGGCACGCGTTCGCCAGCGACACCAGATCGCCGAAATACCGAGCCGAGGCGGCCGCCGATGCCTGGAACCGGGCGCTGAGCTGGTTCGACGCGCACCTGCGCTGACCCCCGACGCATGGATCAACATCGGCCGCATGCGCCAACTTCGGCGATCTGTGGCGGGTGAGGTTGGCGGGACGACCTTCGCGCATGCCCAGCTGTGGCTCGCCTCCGCGGGCGGGTGTGCCGGCGACACATGGATCGGTCCGATCGGCCTGCGGCAGGGCTATCCCGGAGCCCATGCCCCGTCGTGTAGGAACGACATATGACTCGCCCAGAGACCGTGCCCGACACCGTTCCCGAGATTTGCTGGCAGCCGAGTGCCGACCGGGTCATGCGAGCCGCGGTGACGCACTTCGCGGACTTCGCCGGTGTCCGGACCGGCCGCACCTTCGCCGGCTACGACGAGCTGTGGGACTACTCCGTCACCGACCTGGCCGGATTCTGGGGCGCCATCGCCGACTACTTCGGCCTGCACTGGCACACCCCGCCCACGGCGGTGCTGGCCGAGGCGACCATGCCCGGGACGCGGTGGTTCCCGGGCGGCACCCTGAACTACGCCGAGCACGCCCTGACCGCCGGCGACGGGCGCTCCGATGATGATGTCGCGGTGATCGAGACCGACGAGACCGGGCACGAGCGCACGGTCACGCTCGGCGAGTTGCGCGCCCTGGTCGGCGCCGCGCAGGCTGGGCTGCGCCGGCTGGGGGTAGGGGTGGGGGATCGGGTGGTGGCGCTGGCCCCGAACCGGCTGGAGGCGCTGGTGGCGTTCCTGGCCACCGCGGCGCTCGGCGGCGTGTGGTCGTCGTGCTCGCCGGACTTCGGGGCGCCCAGCGTGATCGATCGATTCACCCAGATCTCGCCCACTGTGCTGATCGCCGTCGACGGATACGTCTACGGCGGCAAGGAGTTTGATACCACGGCGACCGTGTCGAAGATCCGGGCGGCGCTGCCCGACCTGGCCGGTGTGGTGCACATTCCGGCCCGGGGCACGCCGACGCCGTCCGGGGCGATCTCTTGGTCCGAGCTGGTATCGGAGCCCGCCGAGGTGCGGTACGCCCCGGTCGAGTTCTCCGCCCCGCTGTGGGTGCTGTACTCCTCGGGCACCACGGGGCTGCCCAAGCCGATCGTGCAGTCGGTGGGCGGGATCCTCGTCGAGCACCTGAAAACCCTGCGGCTGCATCACGATCTGGGTCCGGGCGACAAGTTCTTCTGGTTCACCACCACCGGCTGGATGATGTGGAACCTGCTGATCGGCGGGCTGTTGGTCGGCGCCGCGGTGGTGCTCTACGACGGCAACCCCGGCCGGCCCGACCTGCTGACACTGTGGCGGCTGGCCGAGCGGCACCGCATCGGATACGTGGGCATCTCGGCGGCGTTCGTGTCCAGCTGCCGGGCGGCGGGACTGCGACCCGCCGACTCGCTGGATCTGTCGTGCGTCGAGGTGGTCGGATCAACCGGCTCCCCGCTGTCCACCGACGGGTTCGACTGGATCACGGAGCACGTCGGTGCCGGCGTGCAGATCGCCTCGCTGTCCGGCGGGACGGACCTGTGCACGGCGATCGTCGGTGCGGCGCCGACGGTTCCGGTATGGCGGGGCGAGATCTCCTGCCGGGCGCTGGGTGCGCGGGTGGAGTCGTTCTCCGATGCGGGCGAGCCGGTGGTGGGGGAGGTGGGCGAGCTGGTGATCACCGCCCCGATGCCGTCCATGCCGGTGCGTTTCTGGGGGGATGAGGACGGGAGCAGGTTGCGCGCGGCGTATTTCGACTACTTCCCGGGCGTGTGGCGGCACGGGGACTGGGTGCGCATCACCGAGCGGGGCTCCTGCGTGATCGAGGGCCGGTCGGACGCGACGCTGAACCGGGGCGGGGTGCGGATGGGCACCGCGGAGTTCTACCGGGTGGTGGAGGACCAGGAGGGGGTGCTCGACTCGCTGGTGGTGGACACCTCGACGGCCGCCGGCGAGGGGGATCTGGTGCTGTTTGTGGTGCTGGAGCGCGGTGCGGACCTGTCGGTGGTGACGGCGCACCTGCGGGCGGCGATTCGGACCGAGCTGTCGCCCCGGCACGTGCCGGGGATGGTGATCGCGGTGCCGGCGGTGCCCCGGACGCTGAACGGCAAGAAGTGCGAGGTACCGGTCAAGCGGATCCTGGGGGGGATGGCGGTGGACCGGGCGGTGTCGCGGGACGCGCTGGCCGATCCGGCGGGTTTCGAGGCGTTCCTGCGGGCGGCATCGGCGGCGCAGGTCCGCCGGTGAGCATCCGGTTCGGCCGGCCGGTTCGGCCCGCCGCCGGATCCAGTGGGCGGTCCCGCGCGCCAGCCTATGTACTTGCCCGGTCTCACCGGGCAAGTACATACCGCGGGGCCGGACTGTGCGCTGCAGCGGTGTTTGCGCTGGTCAGTGCCCTGCTGACCGGATGCGGCGCCGGGCTGGACCCACCGGCCGGGCCATCCAGAACCGTCACGGGGGCCGGCGGGCCGACGGCGGCGCCGGTGCCCGCGTCGGCCGGGTCACGGGTCGTCGTCACCGTCCCCGGCCTGGGATCGTCGACCGGGGGTGACGGGGCTACCGGGGCGCCCGCCGATCAGGCGGCATCCGCCCCCGGCGCGACAGGCACCGTCACCGTCACGGCGACGGTCGATGCGCCGGGCTCCGACGGCCCGGCCAGCGAAGCGCCGGCCGGGATGTCGTCCCGCGGCGCCCCGAGCGTCACCACGGGTGCCATGGCGACGGCGCGGTCCGGATCCGCGACGTCGTCCGGAACCACTGCGCCGCCGGGCAGCACGACCGCAGCTGCTCCCGCCGGCACCGACGGTGGGGCAGAGGGTCCCGTCACCGTCGATCTGTCGCGGTGCACCGGGTGCACCGTCATCGCCACCCATGCCGCGGTTGCCGGCGCCCTGTCCGCTGCGCTGGCCACCACCGACCGTGGGGCCGTGCTGCTGTCGGTCCGGCCGGACGGTGCCGTCGCGGGCGTCATCAATGTGCCCTATGGCGCGAGTTTTCCTGCACCGCCAGAAAAGTCGCTGCCCTGCGACGGCTCCGGCCGGTGCATCGTCGTCGCGAAACAGGCCGACGGCGATGCGATCCTGTCGGCGTTCGAGCTGACCTCCGACGGCGCCTGGCGGGATGTGTCCGGCAACGACGCCTTCCCCTCCGGCACCGATCGCGGGGTCGCCGCCGACATCAACGACGACGGATTGCTGGACATCGCGGTGCAGGAGTCCGGTGGCGGCCAGGTCGCCTGGATGGTGCTCGCCTGGTCCGGGGACCGGTTCTCGGTGCTGGGCTGCGCGCCCGCGTCCGACGTGGTGCCGTCCGCCGGGGAGCTCTCCAAGGACGCCTGCCTGTCCTAGCGTCACGGGGCTGCGTCACAGTGAGGTCTTGCCTGGCTCCCCCAGTCGGCGGATAGTCGAGGCCCTATCGTGACGGCTCATTCGGGGGTGGTGCCGCCCACCCAGCGCGAAAGGAGCCTCGCGATGAGCACCCCCGGATTCCAATTGGCCGAACGAGCCGCCGAGCGCTACGAGCAGTGGGTCGGCACGTTCATGACGCCGATGGCCGAGGCTCTGATCGATGCGGTTGGCGTCCGGCCCGGGCAGGACGTGCTCGATGTCGCCTGCGGCACCGGTTTCGTCACTCGTCTGGTGGCGCCGCGAGCCGGTGCGGATCACGTCACCGGGGTGGACGTCAACCCCGGCATGCTGGCCGTCGCGGGTCGCTGCTGCCCGGAGGGCATCACCCTGATCCAGGCGCCCGCCGACGATCTTCCACTGGACGCCGGCAGCGTCGACGTCGTGCTGTGCCAGCAGGGCGCGCAATTCTTCCCCGATCGGGCGGCCGCGTTTCACGAGCTCAGGCGGGTGCTGCGCCCCGGCGGCATGCTGGCCGCGACGGTGTGGAACGGCCCGGACGACAACCCGTTCCTGGCCGCGCAGACCGCCGGAATCCGGGCCGCGTTGGGCGACGAGGTGGCCGACCCGATCGTGGCCGCGATGGGCGGCGGATCGGACCGGTGGCTGGCGGAGGCCGCGGCTGGTGCGGGGCTGGTCGACGTGAGCGTGCAGCCGTCCGCTCGCACCGTCACGATCCCGGATGCCGCGGAGTACCTGCGCGACCAGGTGCTCGCGACCCCGTGGGGAGCCCGGGTGACCGAGGGTGGGCCCGACGTGCAGCGGGTATTCGTCGAGCGGGGCATGGCGGCGCTACAAGGATGCGTCGGTGGTGACGGCGCGGCGCGGGTCCCGTTCACGGCGAATCTGTTGCTGGCCCGGTCACCGTTGTCCTCGGAGTCGAATGCCTGAGGACGCGCCCCGACGCGTTCTGGGACAGGCGACTCTCATAGGGATGCCTGTGCGTGTGCCGACCGGGGCCCGCGCCGGCGGCACCGGTAGCACGGGCATGCGGGGATGAGTGCCGTGCGCTTTGCCCGGCGGGCCGGGGCGCAGGTACGCTGGCCGACGGACGCTCCCGCGGGAACGTCCGGGGAAGCGTGCCAGAGCGGCCGAATGGGACACACTGCTAATGTGTTGTGCTCGCAAGGGCACCGAGGGTTCAAATCCCTCCGCTTCCGCGGTGCCGATCCTGTGGGTCGACGCTCTCCGGCTCGGCGGTAGGCTAGGCCGGCGGTCCCGCTCCGGGCGGGCACACAACTGAACAGGCGCCTGTAGCTCAACGGATAGAGCATCTGACTACGGATCAGAAGGTTGGGGGTTCGAATCCCTCCAGGCGCGCTTTGGGCGCGCACCCCTGGGGGCCTCCAGGCACGCGCCCTGCGATGTGGGATGCCGGGCCGTTAGCCAGCGTTTCTGGCCAGCCCGTGAGTCCCGGGCACCCGCAGCCGCAGCGCCGCGGATATTCCCTTGGCCTTCGCAACGACGGTCTTGATCATTCGTGGCCGTTCCTGCTCCCAGTGCGCCTCATCGGTCTCGACACCGATGGCGGCAATGATGCCGTCGGAGTCGATGAGCGGTGCCGCGACCGCGCACCAGCCTTCCTGCTCCTCGCCATCCGTAATGGAGTACCCCTGTCGCCTGATGGTGGCCAGCTCGTCGCGCAGCTGCGCCACGTCCGTGTGGGAATGGCGGGTTCGCGGCGCCAGCTCCAGCATGGCCGGATCGACATGGTTGAATGCCAGCAGCAGCTTGCCGGAGGCCGTGGTGTGCGCTGTGAGACGTTGGCCGAATGCGGTACGTGCCGGATTCCCCTTCGTGGATCCGATTGAGTCGATATAGATCACCGCGCTCTGATCCGCATCATCGAGTATTCCTAAATAGCTGGACCAGCGAGTCTCGTTGGAGAGCGCGAGAAGCTCTCGGTGGACCAATTCGTGAAAGCTGAATCGAGCCACCACCAGATGACTGAGCTCGATCATGATGAGCCCGGGGGAATAGATGCGCTGCAATTCGTCGAAACGCAAGATGCCAATCTTGCACAGGCTGTTGACGATACGTGACGCCGTCGTCGCGTCGAGCTTGGCGCCGTGCGCGATTTCTTGTAACCGAAGCTCGGGCCCCTGATCGCGGAAGAGCGCGAGAATCTGTCCGATCTTGCCGATGACCTTGATTTGTGGTTGCGCTGATTCAGACGATGCCATAGGTCCTACTCCGGTCGGTGGTCGATGTGTGGCGGCGGCTAAAGCGACAATTCTGACGAGACACGCACATTTCGCGCCATAGTACACAGTATGGGAATACCGTTCGCCGTCCTGCGGTGCGCAAGGAGTTGGGGCTACGGGTCGGGTCGTTGACCGCGGTGCGGCTCGTGCCCCGCAGCGGGCTCGGGGCCGCCGGCCGCGACCTCGCGCTGCCACAGCGGCGCGGTCAGTGCCATCTGGCGACGGACCGAGCCCGTCATGGCTGGGGCGGTCGGTCGCTGGCCGGTCGCTGGCGGCTACCGGTGGTCTGACGCGCCGGCCCGCGGCACCGCGCCCACCCTGGCGTTCCCGCCGAACCACCGGGGCTCGCGATGCGGCCGGCACAAGTTGAGCGGCTGGTCTTGACGCGGGTGGGCACAGCCTGCATCATAGCGTCCCAATATGAAATTAAGTCTCGCATTGTGATTGGTTGGTTCATGAGACTGTGGATTGAGCGCCTCTGGTCGTGCGCCTCATCCGAGCCGCGGACGGGCCCCTGGCGCATCGACGTCGTCGACGGAACCTTTGCCGCGATCGCCAGGGACCGGCCGCAGCCGGGCGAGGTGATCGTTCCTGGGACCGCGCTGCCCGGGTTCATCGACATGCACGAGCACATCGGCATCGATGTCGGGAACGAGCATGCGCAGGCACTGCAACCCGCCGGCGAGATGCTCCTGCGCGGTGCCGCGAACCTGCGCACGATGCTCGACTGGGGCGTCACGACGATCCGCGACTGCGGTGAACGAGCCGACGTTGAGCGGTTCTGGGTGGAGGCGGTCGAGGCCGGCACGCTGCCCGGCCCCCGGGTGATTCGAAGCGTGAGCCCGATCGTCCGCACCGGTGGCCACGCCTGGTATCTGTCCCGCCAGACCGATGGGGTGGACGCGTTGCGGGCCCGCGTGCGGGAGCACGTTCGCGACGGGGCGAGCTTCATCAAGATGATGGTCAGCGGCGGAGTCGGTACGGTCGGCTCCGACCAGTCACGTGCGGAGTACACCCGCGACGAGGTCCTGGCCGTGGTCGCGGAGGCCACCCGGCTGGGGGTTCACGTCGCGGCCCACGGCCACGGCGGGCCGGGGGTCGACGACGCCATCGCTGCGGGGGTTCGCACGATCGAACACGGTCTGCTGCTGACTCCCGCCCAGCTCGACGCCATGGCCGTCCGGGGCGTCGCGCTGGTGCTCACCGCCGGCGTGATGCATGAGTTCGCCTCGGACCACCGGGTTCCCGCCTCGATCCGAGAGTTCATGCCGCGTTTCGTGGCGCGCGCCGCCGAACTGACGGTGAATGCCCGTGCCGCGGGTGTGGAGGTGGTGGTCGGAACCGACGCGGTACACGGCGAGGTCGGTCGAGAGGTGTGCCTGATGGTGGACGGCGGATACACCGTGGCCGAAGCGCTTGGTGCGGCGACCAGCACCGCCGCCGGGGTTCTCGGGCGCCCCGATCTCGGGGTGATCGAGCCGGGAGCGAGCGCCGATCTGCTCATCGTCGATGGTGATCCGTTTGTGGACATCCAGTGCCTGCGCCGCCGACCGACGGCGGTCATGCGGGGCGGGCGTTGGCACATCGCTCCGAGCACGAACACGCCGACCACGGCCCCACCATCGCCGCCCGCAGCCGCACACGAAGGGTCGGAGTCGTGACTCGCGCCCAGTACTAGCCACTCGCCGTGGGCTGATGGCCCATGGACTCGGCAGGCGCCGGGCTCGCGATCGACCCGCGCCCGAGCGTGCTTCCGGCACCGAGGCGAGTAGCGGACCTTGAGCGAATCTTCCAACTAACACGAAGGGATTGACACCATGCACCTACTCTCGGTACTGCGGCCGGGCAACCGGCAACGGCGATGGATCGCCGCGGTCGGCGTCGCCACGGCCGTGGTCGCAATCGGCGCGTGCGGCGGTGGTTCCGGCGACGCCGGCGGATCCACGCTGACCGTCGCGGTCGCTGCCGACCCGCGCAGCCTCGTGCCGAACAGCTCGACGGCCCAGCAAGAGATCAACATCTCCGAGCAGATCACCGAAAAGCTCATCGAGTTCAATCAGGACGCCTCGGGATTCGAGCCGCGCCTGGCGACCGAGTGGAAGCAGATCAACCCGACGACGCTGCAACTCACCCTGCGCAAGGGAGTGACATTCACGAACGGCGAGCCGTTCAACGCGCAAAGCGCGGCAAAGAGCATTGAGATCATGCGCAAGGCACCGGCCTATGCGTCCTTCACGAGCATGATTTCGGGTGCCAAGGCCGTGGGTGACGACACCCTCCAGGTCACCACCGAAAAGCCCAGCGGCCTGGTACTCAATGCGTTGGCGCTGGGCAGTTTCCAGTATCCGGTGGATTACTGGGCGAAGGTCGGGGAGGACGGATTCGGGTCCAAGCCGATCGGAACCGGGCCTTACGAGCTGTCCAACTGGACCAAGGGCACATCGATCACCCTCACGGCCAATCCCGACTACTGGGGCGGGAAGCCCTCCATCGGCACGCTGGTGTTCAACGTTGTCCCGGACAAGTCAGCGCAGGTGGCCGCCGCCCAGAGCGGGCAGGCGGACTTCATCTACGACGTCCCGGTCGGATCCATCGACACCCTCAAGGCCGAGAAGGACAGCAAGCTGGTCACCAGGCCATCGAACCGGGTGTATCTGATCTCGTTCAGCGAGCTCACCGACACCCCGTTGAAGAAGGCGGATGTGCGGCAGGCGTTGCAGTATGCGATCGACGTACCCGCACTGATCAAGGACCAGTTGGGGGGATACGGCACACCGCTGCAGGGTCAGATCCTGCCCCCCAACTACGTCGGATTCGACAAGTCAGTCACCGCGATAAAGTACGACCCGGCCAAGGCGAAGGAATTGCTGGCCAAGGCGGGCTACCCGAACGGATTCACCGTCACGTTCAAGTACCCCAGTGGCAGGTATCCACAGGATCGTGAGATCGGACAGGCCATCGCCGATCAGCTGTCGCGGGTGGGCGTCAAGACGAACCAGCAGGCGTTGGAGTCCGGGACCTTCCTCACACAGCTCACGTCGCTCAAGCTCAACGACATGTTCTTCGCGGGCTACCTGACGGCGCCGGACGCGCACGTCATGTACGACCAGTTCGTCACCGGGGCGCCGTACACCTACTACGAGAACACCAAGGTGGACGAGCTGGTCAAGAAGGAGGCAACAACGGTGGACCAGAAGGAGCGGCAACAGATCTTCGCGCAGATCACCAAGATATTTCAGCAGGACCCGCCGTTCGTGCCGCTGTTCCAGGGGACGGACACCTACGTCGTCAGCAACAAGGTGTCGGGCTTCACCCCGCGCGCCTCGCAGTTCGTGGACTACCAGGCACTGAAGATCACCGGCTGATCTCCGATTATCGCGAGATCCCACCCGCGAACCGCAGCACGAGGCGGAGGCCGGGTCGGGGACGCATCGTTCCCCGACCCGGCACCGCGGGTGTCATTGACGCGACGTCGGTCTGGGTACCGCCGCGGCGGCCCGTGTGATCGGCCGACCGGCCGGGATCTGCCAAACATCGTTTCGACGCAAGTGAGCCGAGAATATGATCCGTGTTATTGCATATCGTCTGCTGCAGACGGTGCCCACGCTATTCGGCGTAACCCTCATCGTATTCATCATCGTGCGCCTGACCGGTGACCCCGCCACCACCATGCTGCCGCCCGAGACTCCTCCGGAGGCGGTACATCGATTCCGCGTTCAATACGGTCTGGATAAGCCGATCGTCGTCCAGTATCTGTACTTCCTGAAGGGAATGGTGACGGGGGACCTGGGACGGTCGATCAGGTACCAGGAGCCGGTGACGGCGCTCATCGGAGATCGGCTGCCGGCGACACTTCAGCTCGCCGTCGCCGCCATGTGCATCGCGCTTGTCGTCGGCATGGTGCTGGGCATTCTCGCGGGAATCTTCCAGGGCGGCCGGATCGATTCGATCGCACGCCTGATCGCGCTGGGTGGGCAGGCGATCCCCACCTTCTACTTGGGCATCCTGCTGATCCTGGTCTTTGGGGTCTGGCTTCGCGTGTTGCCAACGATCGGCAATGTTGGCCCGTCGTCGCTGATATTGCCCAGCGTCACCCTTGCCACCTACCTCACGCCGATGGTTCTTCGGGTGACCAGGGGGTCAATCCTGGACCAGCTCAACCAGAACTACGTCCGTACCGCCCGGTCGAAGGGCATGTCCGAGCGGCGGGTGGTCGGCGTACACCTGCTCAAGAGCGCCCTGATCCCGGTCGTCACCGTGGTTGGCCTGCAGATCGGTGCCGCGCTGGGTGGCGCCGTGATCACGGAGACGGTATTCGCTTGGCCCGGCCTCGGTCAGTTGTTGGTGAACGCGATATCCACGCGTGACTTCCCGGTCGTGCAGGGCCTGGTGCTATTCGCGGCCGCGGTCTTCATATTCGTGAACCTCGCGGTGGATCTCACGTACCGAGTCCTCGATCCACGCATTCGTCTCAGGTGAGGTTGGGAGTCGATATGGGACGACGACACGTCTATAGCTCACGCACGGTGTTACGACGAATTCTTCACCGCCCGAGCTCCGCCATCGGCGCGGCGGTGCTGGCGGTGCTGTTCCTCTGCGCGTTGTGGCCGGTGTCGTGGCTGCCGCATGATCCGTTCAGCGGCGACTCCGCGAAGCGATTCATGCCCCCGTTTTTCATGGAAGGCGGCAGCCTCAGCTACCCGCTGGGAACCGAATCGCTGGGACGCGACGTGCTGTCGATGCTCATCGCCGGATCCCGCTACACACTCGGTATCGTCGTCACCGCCGGCCTCATCGGCCTGATCATCGGAGTAACCGCGGGGCTGGTGGCCGGCTACTTCGGTGGCTGGCTCGATGCCGTCATCATGCGGATTGCCGATGTCCAGCTGGCGTTTCCCGCGCTCGTGCTGATTATCGCCATCGTGGCTGCCTTCGGGCCGAGCCTGTTCAATCTGGTGTTGATCCTGGGCATCGTGGGGTGGGCGCCCTACGCACGGCTGGTGCGGGGCAGCGTGCTGAGCCTGAAAGAGCAGGGATTTGTGGAGGCGGCCAGGGCGACCGGGACCGGCACTTCACGGATCCTGCTGCGCCACCTGCTGCCCAATTCCCTGACGAACATCCTGGTCTTCTTGACCTTGCAGCTGGCCGAACTCGTGGTCCTCGAGGCCTCGCTGTCCTTCCTCGGTCTGGGGGTACAGCCCCCGGCGCCCAGCTGGGGCGCCATGATCGCCGACGCGCGCCAGTATCTGACCCAGGCGTGGTGGGCGTCGGCGCTGCCCGGCGTGGTCATCGTGCTGTGCGTGCTGTCGTTCAACTTCATCGGTGACGAGTTGCGGGACGCGATGGATCCCACCATGCGCCGCAGGTCGGCCCGGGGCGATGCGGGCGGTGACGGCGTTCCGATGCCGGCGCCGACCCGGGGGACCGTGGTGGGCGGTGCAGCCGATGCCTGACTCGAGCAACCGGGCCCCCACGGTCACGGGGTCGACCGAGATGGACAACGTGCTCACCGTGCGCGGCCTGTCCATCACCTTCGAGTCCGCCGGCGGTGACGTTCCAGCAGTGGACGACCTCTCCTTCACGGTCGGTCGCCGCGAGGTGCTGGCTGTCGTCGGCGAGTCCGGTTCGGGCAAGAGTGCAACAGCGATGGCGATCCTGGGACTGTTGCCGAAGAACGCCAGGGTCCAGGGCGAGGTCACGGTCGCCGGCGCCGAGGTCGTCGGTGCCAGCAATCGTGAGCTTCGGCGGCTCCGCGCTCGCAGCATCTCAGTGATCTTCCAGGATCCCGTCACGGCGCTGACGCCGGTGTACTCGATCGGCTTTCAAATTCGCGAGGCCATCAGGCTGCATGATCCATCGCTGGGGCGCGTTGCGGCGGACGCCAGGGCGGTGGAACTGCTGACCGCGGTGGGCATGCCGGACCCAGAGCGGCGGATGAAGTTCTACCCCCATCAGCTCTCGGGTGGGCAATGCCAGCGGGTGATGATCGCGATCGCGCTGGCCAGCGATCCGGAATTGTTGATCGCGGACGAGCCGACCACCGCGCTGGACGTGACCGTGCAGGCCGAGGTCTTGGAGCTGCTACGCGCGCTGCGGGAGCGGGTGTCGACATCGATCATGCTGATCACCCACGACATGGGTGTAGTTGCCGATATCGCTGATCGGGTGATCGTGATGCACAACGGTCGCATGGTCGAACAGGCGCCAACGGAATCGCTGTTCGGCCGGCCAACCCAGGCCTACACCCGGGAGTTGCTGGCAGCCGTGCCGCGCATCGCCATCGACCGAGAGGTCGCGCCGCCACGCGAGGATCAGGCGGAGGAGGTCCTTCGCCTGGACGACGTATCCGTCACCTTCGGCAGCGCACTCGGCGAGCCGGTGAAGGCGGTCAGGGACGTGTCGCTGCACGTGCAGCGTGGCGAGGTGGTGGGCCTGGTCGGCGAGTCGGGATCGGGCAAGTCCACCGTGGGCCGGTGCGCCGCCGGGCTGCTGATGCCGACCTCGGGCCAGGTATCGGTGCTGGGCGGTTCGTTCCGTGGCCGACCGCGGTCGACTCGTGACCTGCGCCGGCGCATCGGCGTGGTGTTTCAGAGCCCGGTCGGATCGCTCGATCCCAAGCTGACGGTCGGACAGGGCATCGGCGAACCATTGCGCGTCCATCGAGGAATGCGGGGTCGCCCACTGGCCGAACGCGTGGCCAGCCTGCTGGACTCGGTGGGATTGTCCAAGAACTGGGCAGATCGGTACCCGCATGAGATGTCCGGCGGTCAGCTGCAGCGTGTCTCCATTGCTCGAGCCATTGCCCTGGATCCCGAATTGATCATCGCCGACGAGCCGACCAGCGCACTGGACGTCTCGGTCCAGGCCAAGGTGCTGGCGACCTTCCGCGCCCTGCAAGAGAACCTGGGCTTCGCCTGCCTGTTTATCAGCCACAATCTGGCCGTCGTCGACGAGCTCTGCAACCGCGTCCTGGTGATGAGGTTGGGCACGGTCGTCGAGGAGGGTGCAACGACCTCGGTGCTGCGGGCTCCGGCCAACGACTACACCCGAGCCCTGGTGGCGGCGGCGCCCGTGCCCGATCCGGTCGAGCAGCGGCGGCGCCGGGAGGCGCGACTGGAGCGGTAGCCGGTGCGCGCGCCGATCGGCCCCGAGCGGTCCGGTCGAGGACGTTTCACATTGTCATGACGACAACGATTTTCGGAGGACGATACGTGGATACCTGGAATCCGATCATGGCGGACCTGTCGTGGTCGGATGTCGCAGAGGCACTCACGGAGTGCACGCTGGTGGTCATACCGGTCGGTTCCATCGAGCAGCATGGTCACCATCTGCCGTTGAAAACCGATACCATGAATGTCGAATGGGTGGCGATCGAGGCAGCGGGTCGTGCCAGAGTGCTGGTGGCGCCCACCGTGCAGGTCGGCGTGTCGACAAACCACCTGGGATTCGCCGGGACCATCAGCCTCAGGCCGCGGACCCTGATCGCGATTATCACCGACATGGTCGAGACCTTGGCCGCGCACGGTTTTACCCAGGTCTTGCTGCTAAACGGTCACGGTGGCAATTACGCATCGATGCTGGTTGCGGCGGAGGAGCTGCGCGCCGGCCATCCCGGCCTGCAGGTGGCGTTCACCGACATCGTCAATCTGGCAACCGATGTGGGCCGACGCCTATCCGATATCGAGTATCACGCAGACGAGGTCGAGACCTCGATGAGCATGGTTGTCGCCCCGCATCTGGTGCAGCCCTCACGGGCCGTGCGAGAGATCACGGAAACCTTCCAGACCTACTATCGCCGCTACTATTCGGGCGCCGGCGAGATGAACGGAATCGTCTCCTACGGTGTTCCTCCCACTCGATACCTCAGCCAGAGCGGCGTCATGGGCGATGCCACGGTTGCGTCGCCGGAGTTGGGCCGGCAGGTGGCGGAAGCAATGGTCGAGCAACTGGTGGAGGTGATAGCGGACATGAGGGCTGCCGCAGCACCGCAGGGCGGGCGCGGCGACCGGGTCTAGCCACACCCTCGCACGTCGCAGCAGTGTCCCGAGCCGGCTGACGAGTCCGGCCGAAAGTACAGGAGAGGAACATCGAAGTGAAGCTGGAGAACATCGACGCCCATCTGGATGAATGGCGGAGCAAGAGTACCGACGGCACCGTCTATTGCCCGGACGTCGAACGAGCGCAGGAACTGCACGCGCGGTCGATCGTGATCGATGGCAGCATGGTCGTGCTCAGCGACGCCGAGCACCCGGACCGGGCGCGGGAAGGTGGCGTGACCGCCGTCAACCACACCGTATTCGATCCCAGTGAGGGCCCGGACCGCGCGGTGCGCACACTGTCCGAGATCCTGCGGTGGATCGACACGAACTCCGACCGGGTGCTGCTGGTCCGCACCGCCGACGACATCGTGCAGGCGAAACGGGATGGGCGCGAGGGGATCATCCTCGGTCCGCAGAACTCCGACTTCCTGGGTGGCGACCTGGGCCTGCTCGACCTGTTCGCAACGGGGGGCATTCGCATCATCCAATTGACCTATCAGAAGCAGAATTTCGCGGGCTCGGGATGCGGTGAGCCCAACGACAGCGGCCTGTCGGAGTTCGGCGGCAGACTCATCACGGAGATGCAGCGGCTGGGACTGGTGGTCGACCTGTCGCACTGCGGGCTGCGCACCAGTCGAGAGGCGGCCGAGGCGGCCGCCGGTCCGGTGATCTTCAGCCACGCGCATCCGCTGGCGCTCTCGCCACATCCCAGGGCAAAGGACGACGACCTGATCAGGCTGGTGGCATCCAAGGGCGGCGTGATGGGGACAACCTCCTTCACACCGTTCGCGATTCCCACCACGGCCCCAGGCGGCACGCCCGACATCTGGGACTTCGTACGGCACGTTGCCTACGTGGTGGATCTGGTGGGCGCTTCCCACGCCGGCATCGGGCTAGACATCGATGAGACGAACACGGCGCAGGGTTGGGCGGCGGCGCAGCGCGAGTTCCCCGAGCTCTATGGTCGCTGGACCTTCGACGACCGTCACCTGAAGGCGTTGATCACAACGGAACTGACCGGGAACGTGACCAGGGCGCTGGTCACGGCGGGATTCAGCGACGACGAGATCGAGGCAATCCTGGGCAAGAACTTCCTGCGGGTGTTCGAGGAAATCTGGCGGTAGCTGGTCGCTGTGCTGGGGTGTCGCGGCATCATGGGACCGATGTATGGCGCGGTCGGAGCGTGCCTCGATACCCCAGCACGGAGTTGGCCAGTGGGGCGCGGCGGCTAGTTCCTCAGGTCGCCGGGCTGCGTGCCCGTCGCCGGTACAGTCCTTCGACGTGACAGACGTGCAGGAGCCGGCCGGCACCGACCACACCGCCGGCGACGCGGTGATCCGCGTGCGGGGTGCCCGGCTGCACAACCTGCGGGGCGTCGACGTGGACATCCCCCGAGACAGGGTGGTCGCCTTCACCGGGATCTCCGGATCCGGCAAGTCCTCCCTGGCCTTCGGCACCATCCACGGCGAGGCGCAGCGCCGCTACTTCGACACCGTCGCGCCGTACGCCCGCCGGCTCATCCACCTGGCCGGCGATCCGAAGGTCCGGCTCATCGAGGGCCTGCCGCCGGCGGTGTCGCTGGAGCAACGCCCGGCGGTCGCCAGCGCCCGCTCCAGCGTCGGGACCATCACGACGACGTCGAATACGGTGCGCATGCTGTACTCCCGCTGTGGGATGTACCCGCCGGGCGCTCCGCATGTGGACTCCGACCACTTCTCCACCAACACACCCCAAGGTGCCTGCCCCACCTGCTCCGGCCTCGGGGTGGTGCACGTACCGACCGAGTCGTCAATGGTGCCCGACCCGGCCCTGAGCATCGCCGACGGAGCCATCGCTGCCTACCCGGGCGCCTGGCAGGGCAAGAACTACCGCGACATCCTCGGCGTCCTCGGCCACGACATCCATCGGCCTTGGCGGGATCTGCCCCAGCAAGAGCGCGACTGGATCCTGTTCACCGACGACGAGCCCGTCGTCACCGTCCACGCGGTCCGAGAAGCGGGGCGCATCCAGCGCCCCTACCAGGGCAAGTACGCCTCCGCCGCGCGTTACCTGCGCAAGACTCTCGCCGAGACCGGGTCCAGCACGCTGCGCGCCGCGGCATTACGCCACGTCGAGACGCGGCGGTGCCCCACCTGCCAGGGCCGCCGCTTCAACCCACGGTCCCTCGACGTCACCTGGCAGGGCCTACCGATCGACGAGATCCTGACCCTGCCCTGCCAGGACCTGTTGCCACTCACCGACAATCGCCGGGTCACCCTGGCGTCGCAGACGAACCGGGACGCGCAGGCCGAAGCCGAACTCCTGATGACCGGCGAACTCACCGACCGGCTGACCACGGTCGTCGAGCTGGGGCTCGGCCATCTCGCGCTCGGCCGGCCCACCACCACGCTGTCAGGTGGCGAGTTGCAGCGGCTGCGACTGGCCACCCTGCTGCGATCCGGGCTGTTCGGGGTCGTCTACGTGCTGGATGAGCCGACCGCCGGCCTGCACCCGAAGGACCTCGAGCCGCTGCTGCGCCTGCTCCGACGGCTGGTCGACGCCGGTAACACCGTGCTGGTCGTCGAACACGACATGACGACGGTCCGCACCGCCGACTGGGTGATCGATGTCGGGCCGGGTGCTGGCTCCGGCGGTGGCCGGATCCTTTACAGCGGTGCTGTTGTTGGGCTGAGCGCCGCCGAGGAGTCGATCACCGCGCACTACCTGCATGATCCCGTCCACCGGGCCGAGATCCGCGACGACCCGACCCCGCGAAAAGGCACCGGTGAGCTGACAGTCTCCGCCATCACGCGCTTCTCGCTGTCCGACGTCACCGCCACGGTGCCGCTCGGCGCGCTGACCGTGGTCACCGGCGTCTCCGGCTCGGGCAAGTCGACCCTGCTGGACGCCATCCACGCCGCGGTCGCGACCGGCCTGGCCGACGCGCACGACCTCGATGCCGCGGCGCGCGGCGAGCAGGAGTCAAGCGGTGACGAGACCGCTGACAACGCACCGGTATTCGGTGCGAGGGTGACGACGACCGGCACCGGGACTCCCGCCAGGCTGGTGCGCATCACCCAGAAACCCATCGGTCGCTCGCCCCGGTCCACGCTGGCTACCTACACGGGCCTGCTCGATCACGTGCGCACGCTGTTCGCCGCGACCCCGGCGGCGCGCGAGCGCGCGTACAACCCCGGCCGGTTCAGCTTCAACGTGACCAGCGGCCGCTGCCCCACCTGCCAGGGCGAGGGCAGCGTCACCGTCGAATTGCTGTTCATGCCGGGAACGTACGCCACCTGCCCGGGCTGCCGCGGCGCTCGCTACAACCCCGAGACCCTCGAGATCGACTGGCACGGGTACACCATCGCCGACATCCTGGCCCTCACCGTGGACGACGCCGTGCGGGTCTTCGCCGACGAGCCGCCGGTGCGCCGCGCACTTCTCGCGGTGCGCGCGCTCGGCCTGGGGTACCTCACCCTCGGCCAGCCGGCGACCACCCTGTCCGGTGGCGAGGCGCAGCGGATCAAGCTGGCCACCGAACTCCAGCGGGATCGGCGCAGGCCCACCCTGTACCTGCTCGACGAGCCCACCCAGGGGCTACACCCGGCGGACGTGCACCTGCTGCTGCGCCAGTTGCACGGTCTGGTGGACGCGGGTCACACCGTGCTGGTCGCGGAGCACCACGCGGCTGCGATCGCCACCGCCGACCACGAGATCGAGATGGGCCCGGGAGCCGGACCCGCCGGCGGGCGCATCGTGCGCGGCGGATCGCCGACGCCCGCGGCGGGACCAGCGAGCATCCCGGGTCGAACCAGCAGCGGGCGGTGAGTGTCGGCTCGGCCCTTTCGTCACCGCCGGCCGGCGGGCCGGTGTCGCGCGGCGGTCTCGGCGTCCTGCGAGCGCAACGAGGCGGTCAGCCACAGCACCGCACCCAGCAGCAGCAGCGTGACCACGTGCACACCGGTGCACCACAGGCAGATGGCGTTCACCGCGAACAGTTCGATCCACACCAGGTAGACCACGCTGCCGATCCCGACGATCGTCGCTACCACGCGCGGGATGTCGAGGACCCGGATGCGCCAGTACAACGGAAGGCAGGCCACGCTCATCACGACGTAGAAGATCAGCCCGAACACGGCCACCGGGATGCCCGCGACCTCTGACCATTCGCTGGTGGTGACCTTCTCGCAGTTGACCGTTGCCGTGGCCGGGCAGCTCAGCGTGGCATTCCCGGTGAAGTGCTCGTAGCTGAGATAGGCCGACAGGACGAGGCCGATGATCGCCAGGGCCCACGTCACCCATGCCAGCTTCGTCACCGATCGGCCGGCGACCTCCACCTCGCCGGCGCCGTCGGCGGACCTGCGATGGTCCGAGGGGGTCGAACTGCGCTGCGCCTGTGCCATGTCCCTATCCTGCCGTGGTGGTCGCCGTCGGGGCACTGGCCAGCAGTGCTGCGGCCGCCGTCACCCCGGACGAGGTGCACACCGCCGCGGGCTTGTTGTCGGTCAGCGTGCAGATCGCCGCGGTCAGCACGTTGGCCGAACCGTCGGCCGCCTTGGCGATCGTCGAGGTCGGATCGCGCAGCGCCTGGGCGATCTCGTCGTGCGTCTTGCCGGCCAGCACGCCCGGCGAGTACTGCACGCCGAATCGGTAGACGCCGCCGATGTCAATGAATGGGTAGGAGCCCCCGCCCACGGTGGTGAACAGCTTCTGGTCGGCCGAGTCGAGAGTGTCGAGCGTCTGTCGCTGATCGTTCTCCATCTCGATGCCGCTGAACGAGATGACCTTCGAGGTGTATGTCGAGCCGTGAAAGCTCAGCGTCGCCGTATTCGGGTAGACGTCCGACGGGGACGAGGCGGTCTCGCCGAGGTTGGTCAGCGTGCCGAACCTGGAGATCGCCACCGCCAGCGGCCAGCGCTCGGTCGCGCAGTAGGGGCACCACTCGGCGCCCACGTACAGGATCCGGGGCAGGCCGTTCGCGGTCAGCTTGTCGCCCGTCAGCGTGGCGGCCGGACCGGAGGCGCTGCCCGCCCCGACGGTGTTCAGCGCCGACAGAGGCACGCCGGTGACCTGTCGGGTGATGCTGGCCGATGCCGCCGTGGTCTTGTTGGCCTGCGCGGTTCCGGCGAGCTTGACGCCCACCAGGATGGCGATCGCGACGACCACTACCACGACCGGCGTCATCGCCAGCATCAGCCGTCTGCGTCGCGCGCGGTGCGCCTGTGCCTGGACCTGCAGCGCGCGTTTGGCCGCGCGCTCGATCTTCAGCTGCGCCTTCGTGGGCCTTCGGCCCGCACTCGATCCAGGCACCGTGCTCCCTCCGTCCGGGCCCGTCGTTGCCGTGTGGCCCGCCCCCGATGACCGCGGGCGGGCCGCGGCAAGACACACCCGCTGGCAACCTACTCGGGGTGCCTGTGAGATCTGCGTAGCGCAGCGTGCACATCGATCTACGGCAGGTAGTGGGCGCGACGGTGGCTGGGGGTATTCGGCTCGCAGGCCTGCGTCACCATTGCGCACCCGTGGGGTGGCACGCGAGAACGGCCCTAGGCGCCGGCGCCGGCCACCACGGCGGCGAAGCGGCCGGCAAACCGTCGCCAGATCGGTGCGGAGGTGGGTTCGTCGCGCTCGGCCCGACGGATCAGCGCCTCGGGATCGAATCCGTCGTCGATCAGGCTCTGCCGGTCCCACCGGGCCACCCGCTCCGCCGGTACCTCGGGGTGGAATTGCAACCCCCAGGCGCTGTGGCCAACCCGGAATGCCTGGTAGGGGCAGCGCTCGCTGCGAGCCAGCCATACTGCGCCCGGTGGCAGAGCCGTGATGGCGTCCTTGTGGTGCTCGATCGCGTTGACGGTGCGCGGCAGCCCGCCGAACAGCGGATCGTCGAGGGCGGTCGGTTCGAGGGTGAGCGTGGTGCTGCCGGCCTCGGGGAGCCCGTGAGACTCGCGCACGGCGCCGCCGGCGACGGTGGCCAGCACCTGCCCGCCGAGGCAGATGCCCAGCAGCGGCGTGCCGAGATCCAGTGCAGCCGTGGCGAGGTCGCGCTCTGCTGGCAACCACGGTGCCGCGTCGTCGTCGGTGGGCATCAGGCCGCCGCCGAGCAGCACCAGTCCGTGGTACCCGTCCAGCCGGTCGGGTAGCGCCTCGCGGTGCGCGCGGATGATCCTGGGCTCGAGCCCCTCGTCGCGCCACCATGTCTCGAACCGGCGCAGCCCGGAGGTGGCGCTGTTCTCGACGACGAGCACGCGGGGAGCGCTCACGCCGGTCCGCGAAGCCGGTGGCACGCGGGGCCGGCCGGCCGCAATCCCAGCGGCGGGGTGGTCAGCGCGGGCACCGCGTCACCGTAACAGGCCGCTCGGTCAGGCATTCCGGCCCGCGTCGAGAAACCGGGCCGGCTGCTGCTCGCCGGTCCCGGTTAGCCCGCCGCGTGATCTGGCACGGTGGACGCTGCTCCCGTCACCGCCTCGGCGTCGACATACCGGATCTCGTAGGTGCGCTCGGTGAATCGCCAGCCGTCGCGGGTCCGCCGGTAGCGGTCGTGATACACGCCGTAGTTCCGGTGCGAGGCGCCGTCGCGGGTGCGGCCGAACTCCCACAGGTAGGCGCGACCGGATGCCACATCGCCCTCCAGCCGGATCGTCCCCGGATGTGCGGCCTGCACGAACAGCTCCCACATCCCCTGCATCCGTTCGACACCCGCGCGCACCGCGGCCCGGCCGACGGCCGCCGCGCCCACGTCCGGAATCCGCACCGCGCCGTCCTCGGTGAACAGCGACGCGAGCCGGTCGTAATCGTGCATCATCACCGCGTCGGTGAATTCGCCGCGCAGCGCCTCGATCTCGACGCGGTCGGCGATGGCGTTGCCGTCACGCATGGATGCTGTGTCCATGATCATCTCCTGGTTCATCTCCCTCGAGTGGGCGTTGCCCGTCCACCCGCCACGCGTCGGCCAGTCGCTCCAACCGCTTCGGATCGGCCAGGATGTCGATCCGCGTAATGCGCCCGCCGCCGAACGACAGCGCCATGATCGCCACCACCCGGTCGTGCGGCATGACGATCAGACCGGGCGCGTCGTTGACCAACGCGCGCCGGCCGGACCGAGCCAGCGCGGCGTAGTGCCGTGCCTCGGCGATCACCCCGGCGGCGCTTCGAACGACCCGCGATGGCCCCAGTGGCCCGTCGCCGGCGTCGGCGCGCAGCACGACGTCGGGGTCGAGCACGTCGTAGAGCGCGTCGAGGTTTCCGTCGCGCGCGGCGGCGAGGAAGCTGTCCACCAGGTGCCGTTGCCGGCGCAGGTCCGTCGGGGGAGTGGGCGCCTCGCGCAGCCGCCGGCGTGCCCGGCTGGCCAATTGGCGGGCCGCCGCCGGGGACCGGTCCAGGGTCGCGCCGATCCTGTCGAAGGGAACCGCGAAGACGTCGTGCAGGACGAACGCCAGCCGCTCGGCGGGTTCCAGCGTGTCGAGCACCATCAGCAGCGCCAGACCGATCGAATCGGCCAGCATCGACTCCTGTTCCGGATCGGCATCGTCGACGGTGACGATCGGGTCCGGGACGTACGTATCCAGCGGGTCCTCTCGGCGAGTGGCCCGGGTGCGCAGCATGTCCAGGCAGATCCGCGACACCGTGGTGGTCAGCCATCCGCCCAGGTTGCCGATCTCGCCCGCGCCCGTTCGCGCCAGGCGCAACCAGGTCTCCTGAACTGCGTCGTCGGCGTCGGCCAGCGACCCCAGCATGCGGTAGGCGATCGACCGCAGCCGGAGCCGGTGGTGCTCGAACTGCGCGGTCAGCTGCTCGTCGTGCACCGTCATGCTCGCCCCCGTTCCCTTGCCAGTGTGACGGAATCGGCCGGGAAAATGTGACCGGAGCAGGCTGGGGCCCCGGTTCAGGGTTACGGAAGGAGCACCGGTCACACCCGGGCACCCCGGACCGTCATAGCAGTGAACCGGCGTGCTTCACGGAGCCGGGGTCGCCGATACGAGAGGAAGCGTCACGATGAACCAGCCGATGACGGCGCCGCGGGCGCGCACCATACCGCTGCAAGGTCTGGCCAACCGGGTGATGCGGGGGGTGCTGCGCGTTCCGCTACTGTGCCGCGTCGCGGGAGCGAAGTTGATCACCATTTACCCGATCGGGCGCAAAACCGGCCGGCGCTATGCCATTCCGGTCGCGTACACCCGGCACGGCACCGTGCTGCTGGTCGGCACTCAGTTCGGGTGGGCGCGCAACCTGCGCACGGGTCAGGAGGTGACGATTCGCCTGAAGGGTGCCCTGCGGCGGGTGAGCGTCGAGGCCATCACCGACGAACCCGGGGTGGTCGCGGACTTCGCCGTGATGGCCAAGGACAACCACCAGTTCGCGAAGCTGAACGGCATCCGGCTGGACGAGACGGGGGAACCGAGTTCGGAGGATCTGCACCTGGCCTGGGCGGCCGGCGCGCGAGCGTTCCGGCTCACGCCCTAGGCCCGCGGGCCACGTCTGGGAGTGCCGGGTCACCCGCCCAGTCGCCGAAAGATGGCGCGGAATCCGGCGTCGGCCAACCACGCGCGTGCCCGGCCCCGTTGCCGGTCGTCGCTGACGGCGAGCCATTCGGCTCGCTCGTGGGGGAAGTCGAGCAACACGTCCCTGAAACGTCGGAAGGCACCGCGGCCGGCCAGTGCCGCGTCCAGCAGGTCGACCAGTCGCGGATCGGTGCGGGAGTCCGCGAAGCTCACCATGTCCCGGTAGCCGTCCCGGGATCCGTGCGACCACACCGTCAGCCACCGCTCGGGATCCTCCAGATCGGATGCCTCGTCCTCCTCGAGCACCCCGTCGTCGAAGGTGGATTGGGGCCAGACCTCCCCGGTACGCAGGTCGACCCGCCCGCCGCCGTGCATGGGATCGCCCTCCAGGATGCCGGACAGCTCGTCCAGGTCGATCGGCAGATCGATCAACGTGGCGCCGTCCGCGCCCGGAGAGGTGTCGCCGCGCAGGGCGTCGGCGAGTTCCAGGTCCCCGTCCCAGCGGCGCGCCTCCAGCGCCGCGACGCACTGCGCGGCGAGATCGCGGGCGCCTGCGGCGTCGGAACGCAGCGCCAGTAACAGCAGATCACCCACCAGTTGCACGCTCGGGGTGAAGCCGTGGTCGGCGACCGCGGCCACCATCGTTGCCGGGTCCCCGCTGTGCAGGGCGCGCCGGAGGGTGTGCAACCGGTCCTCGTCCATGCGCCCAGTGTCCAACGTCACCCGCTCGAGGTCCACCTGGCCGGACGATCCCGGCAGGAATAACGCTCAGCGCCGGGTGTGATAGATGACGTAGTGATCGACGTCTGCCAGCACCTCGCCGCTGCGGACTATCCGCAACGTCTGCTTGCTTGCCCCGACGCCCCAGCCTCGGGTCAGCATCACGGCATTACCGGACGTCAAATACTTCACCAGGTCTCGCTGCCAGCGCGGGTTCTCGGCCCTCGGCACGAACTTGCCGTCCGAGGCGACGAGCTTGTCCGGACCGTAGGTTCGACCGGTGATGTCGACCCAGTTCGGGCATCCGTCGCGCAGGCCACGGCTGAGGGTATTCGTCATGATCTGCCCGGTGGGCTCATCCGTGATCAGACAACGGACGTCGCTGGCCGCGGCCGTGAGTTGCGCGCTCGGGAACGGGACGACGAAGGTGTTGCCGGCCGTCAGCAATCGGAGGGTGGCAGCCGCGGCGATCACGACGGTGCCAACGGCGGCCACGGACGCGGGACGGATACGCCCCGGCGGTCCGGCGGTCCGTCGCGCTCGCAGCGGGGCGATGCTCGCCGCCACCGTCACCGCTGCGGCGGGCGTCAGATAGTCCGCATAGAACCCGAACCAGGACGGCGCGACCGCGAGCACAGCAAGCTGCGCGAGCAGCAGAGTGACCACCAGGCGCGCGGCCTGCCTGCGCCACGCGGCCACCACTATCACGCACACCGCCACCGCCGCGATCAGGATGATCCCGACGGTCAGTCCGTGCGACGTCGTGGGGTTGAGGTAGCGCGTGCCGACCAGGTAACTCAGCTTGCGCCCCAGGGTGGCGGACGAGCGCACCCTGCCGAGCTGGTCGGCCACGACCATGTGCCACATCGCGGACGGCGCCGCCAGCAGGAACGGCCCGTTGATGACGACCAGTGCGCCGGCCGCGCCGGCGGTGACGGGGACCAGCTGGTGTCGCCGGCTGCGCGCCAGCTGCCACGCGATCAGCACGAGAAGCGGTACCGCCCACCAGATCTTCACGCTTGCGGCCGCTCCGAAGGCAGCGCCCGCCAGCACCAGCCCGAACCGCCGGCCCGATCGCTGCGCCGTCAGGTAGCTCAGCAGACCGAGCAGCACCAGAAGGTTTCCCAGCGGCTCCAGGCGGACCAGATATTCGGCGTGCACCGCACCGATCCACACCGCGTAGAACCCGCCACCCAGCGCGGCGACGATCGGCCCCGCACCCATCCGGTGCGCGACCAGGGTCACCAGCACCGCGTTGACGGCGCCGAGCACCATGAACGCTACCACCGCGGTCACGAACCCGACGTGGTCGGTGGTCAGCCGGCCCAGCCACGCGAACGGCACTAGGAACATCGGCAGCCCCGGCGGGTGCAGCAGCGTGAAATCTCGGTAGGGCAGCCGGCCGAAGCTCAGCGCGTCGCCGGCGGCGTAGTAGACCCCCGTGTCGTACGAGATGAATCGGCCGGTGAGCCCACCCTTGCTGCCCAGCACCGCCGTCAGGCGGGCAGCAAAGGCGATCGCGAACACCACCACGCAGGCCAGCGGAAGCCGCCACCGGGCCGGCGCGAGCGGCTCGGCGCCCGTCGCTGAGGTGACCGGCGCTGTGACCGGCGCTGCCATGGGGGCGGTGACGGGGTCCGTCGGCGACGGGACATCGTCCGGCACCGCGGGATCGGGGGCCCAGGGAGCCTGGGTGGGCATGGCCGATGTCCGGTCAGCGAGAGTGCAGGGGCGCCGCTGCGGCGCCCGCGAAGCCAGCCATGTCGCCTCCGTTCGGCGGTCCCGCGCACGGGGGCCGCTGGAAACTATGACGCAGCTGAGTGTCGGCAGGATGCGCGAAGTCTCGGAATTGTCTGAGAGAGGTTTGCTGGGTCGCCGTCCGTGGTTGGCACCGACGGGGGGAGCCGCTGCCCTAGCCGACCACCAGGCGACCGGTTCCGGTGCGGCCGAACGTCTCGGGCGCGTAGATCTGCTGTGCCGTCGCGGGGGGAACCACGAACGTTCCCGGCGTGCTGGCCAGCGCCAGGTAGCTGTAGGTGTACACGCCGCCCGGCAGATAGCTGCTGAACGCTTCCGCCCGGTCGTCGCGCAGGTCCTGATGGTCGTACCAGGTGGGGGTCCAGGCCAGCGGAATCGCGCCGCCGTCGCCTGCCCCGTCCTGTCCGGCCAGGTCCTTCGGTGTGGTGGCGAGGGCGGGGTTGAGCGGCTCCAGGCCCGCGGGCAGCGGGTCGGTGAGCGCGACATGGCTTTGCGCGCTGCGCGACACGAAGGTGACGGTGACGCGCACCCGGGCCCCCGGCCGGACGTGCCAGACTCCCTTCGTGTCCTGGGTGACGTCCGAGGCCTTGTCCGCTCCGGCGTAGCTGCGGGTCACGACGAATCCTCGGTCCAGCGGCCCCACCGACAGGCTGGCGGGGGCGGTGGTCAATCCGATCCGGTAGTACATCCGGCCGGAGCCCTGGTCGGCCAGGGTGATCGAGGTGCTGCCGGCCTTGAGCACTTCGCTGGTGGGGATCGTCACCTGGGTCTGGTCGGTGGTGTGCCCGCTGTAGTGGTGCGTGCCGGCCAGGGTGTCGCCCAGCCACGCCGAGGCATCGAAGTCCGGCGTGGTCGCTTCGTAGGCGTCGTAGTAGTGACGCAGCGCCACCACGGCGAAGGCGTTGTCCTGAATGGTGTTCCACCGGCCGCCCTGCTGCCGGGACATCAGTCCGTTCACGACCTTGCCGACCAGGTCGGAGCCGGGGTCGACGGTCAGCAGCGCGTCCAGGATCACCGCGTCGGTGCGAGTGTCGGAGTGCAGCACCGTCCACGCGTCGTCCGTGACGGACTCGGTGAAGGTCACCGATCCGGCGTTGTCGACCGCGGCGTTCGTCACCCGGGTCAGCAGCGCCTGCCGCGACACCGTCGACACCGCCGGCAGCAGCCATCCGACGGCGTCCATCGGCAGTGCCCCGCCCCGGTCGGAGACCATCCGGTCGGCGTCGGCCGTCGCATCGTCGCCGGCCAGGTCGCGCACCGCGATCGCATAGGCGTTCATGGTGTCCCGGGTCTGCTGGCTGGTGTACTCCGGCAGGTGCCCGTCGATGTCCCGCAGGTAGGGCAGCGCGGTGCTGACCGCCCTCGTCACCGCGGCGCGGGTGCCGCCGGCGTACCCGGACCGGTCCGCGATCACCAGGGCCTGGACGACCTGCACCGTGGTGAACGGGTCGGAGCGATCACCTCGTCGCCAGTACCCGAACCCGCCGTCCTGGTTCTGCCGCGCGATCAGCCTGGTGACGTCCGCGGTCACCAGCGCCCTCATCCTGGCGGGGGTCGGCCCGTCGGGCACCGAGAATGCCTGCAGCACATCGCCCAGCGAGGAGATGGCCATTGCCTGGGTGGCCAGCGCATCCGAATCGGCATAATCGTAGTCGGCCAGGTAGCCGACGGCGTCGGTCAGCTGGGCCAGCGCGGTCGAGGAGGTGGTGATCTGCAGTCCGCCGAAGGCGGGAATGATGCCCGCCGGTTTGTCGATCCGCTGCCGGATCACGCCGGTGCCGCCTTCGGCATCGAGAGTGCCGTAGGTAGCGAAGGTCTCCGAAGTCGACGGGGTGTACACCGGAAACTCCTCCGCCGCCGCGTCGGAGTTTTCGCCGCTGACGGCGGCCACCCGGAACTTCGCGGTGCCGGCCCGGTCGGCCGCCACGTCGAAGCGCACCTCGACCCGGCCGTGCGCCGGCACCACCACCCGCCTGCCGGTGGCGTTCTCCGTCGCGCCGGATCCGGCGGTGCCGCCGGGGTGGGCGACGGTCAGGTTCGAGGCCTGCAGCACGACATCGGTGGTCAGCGCCGAGCCCGTGAGATTCTGCACCAGCACCGGCAACTGCGCCTTGTCGCCGAAGTTCAGGAAGCGGGGCGGGGTCGGCCGGACCGTCAGCGGGAGCCCAGCGGTGATGGTGGACTCCCCGGTGCCGAACCGGTCGTTGCCGGCCACCGCGACCACCATGACGCGGTACCGGGTCAGGTTGTCCGGCAGGGTGACGGGCACCTCGGCGGTGCCGTCTGCACCGGTGGTGACGGTGGGCCGGAACAGCGCGAGCGACTCGAACACCGAGCGCTGGGTGATCGTGGTGGCGCCCATCGCTCCCGTCGCCGCGGCCGGTCCCATGGCGCGGGCCGGCGCATTGGCGGCGGAGTCGGACGCCACGCCGCCGGCCGATTCCGCGGCGCCGGGCGCGGCTGCCGTGGTGCCGGCGGCCGCCATGGCTCCGCGCGGGCCGGCTGACCCTGCTGCCAGGGGCGGGCCCAGCATCACGGTGGAGCGCCCGTAGGCGGTTGCCACCCAGCCCCCCTGATCATCGGGGTAGAACGCCTGTAGCGGGTCGGGGAGCTGGTAGCCGCTGAGTGCCAGCACCGCATCGTCGACCACTATCACCTCGAACTGGCTGCCCGACACCGGCTTTCCCGCCTGGTCGGTGACGGTGACGTCGATGGTGGTGTGCCCACCGGGCTGCACGGCCTGGTCCCGAGGCGTGGCGGAGACGGTCAGCGATCGGCTCATCCTTGATACCGCGAGCTCGATCTGGCCGGTGGCGTACGCGGGCCGAGTGCCGCTGCCGCCGGCAGGGTCGCCCGAGCGGGGCGCGGTGCCTACCACCTCCACGGTGGCCGTCACCCCGGGGATCAGCCGCTCATCGATCGGGATCGTCACCACCGCCGATCCCTTCGACACCGCGAACGTCGTGCTGGACACGATGCCGTTGTGGCTCAGGGTGATCAGCCCGGTACCGGAGTTGATCGGCGAGGCCACCAGCAGCGTCGCCGACTCGCCGGGCCGGTACTCCTTCGCGTTCGGCACCAGGGTCAGGGACTGCTCCTGCACGGTGGTCGCCACGGTCCCGTCCGGACCCGCCACCCAGCGGGTGAGCTGGCTGCGGCTGGTGCGCCCGGCGGCGTCGGTGACGGTGGCGGTGATCCGGTACTGCCCGCCGAGGGTCGGGGTGAAACTGCAGTCGACGGGCGTGGTCTTCGAGGTGACGGTGCAGGTTTGCGGATCGACCAGGGTGTCCGCGTCCTGCCCCGCGGACCAGCCGCCGGCCACCCTGGCCGCGGTCACCGTGACCGGACGCCCGGCGGTCGCGGTGCCTGCAATGTCGGTGGTGATGGTCTGCACGGTCAGGGTGTCGCCCTGCCGGACGAACGTCGCGTCGCTGGCTAGGCCCACGTAATCCTCGGCGGGGTGCACGAGAATCATGGCGGTACCGGCGATCTGCTGGCGGTTGAGGTCGGTGACGGTGGCCTGTGCTTGCACCGTCACCGGCAGGCCGTCGGTGTCCTTGCCGAGGTTGCCCACGGTGACCGCGAGGTAGTCCGAGCCGGATCCGTCGGTGGTGCCGTGGAACGTCTGCACGGTGGTGTCGTCACCGCCGTACTGGCAGCATGGCGCCACCATGCCCGGCCTGGTCGGCCCGGCAACGTCCCCTGTGGGCGCGGTGTCGTAGGCACCGTAGGGCCCGCCATACCACCAGGGAGTCCAGATCCCGAAGGTGAACTCGTTCCAGCCGGGCGGCGAGTAGCTGGCCCGCGCGGTGCTGACCTGCCAGTCGACCGGGGCGTCGGCGACCGGTCCGCCGGCGTAGTAGTCCGCGTCGGTCTGCACCGGAAGGTCGGCGCCGCGCACCGCCGGATCGCCGGTGCCGGAGTGGGTCTCGACTTCGAACGCCGGCGTCCGGTAGTCCGCGATGGCGAACGGGTGGTCGTTGCCGAACTGGTTGTCGGTGCCGGCGCCGGCCAGGCTCAGACTCAGGTCGCCGCTGCCCAGATGGGCTCCCGCGGGAATGGTCAGGGTGAGATCGAAGCCGCCGAGCCGGTCCACCGGGGCGCTGCCGTCACCGATCTTCGTGCCGTACCCGTCGGTCGCCGTCCAGGAGACTGTGCCGGCCGCGGGGGTGCTCAGCGTGGTGTCGGTGCCGCCGGCCTGACGGCGGACCCATCCCTTGACCGACACCGTCTCGCCGGGCCGGTAGGTCTGCCGATCATCGGTGACGTACCACAACAGGCGATCGGTCTGCGGGCTGGATTGCCAACTGCCGCCCCACATCTCGCCGGGTAGCAGGGCCGTCTGGTTGCCCCGGGTGGCGAGCAGGGCGCTGGCGCCCGCGGTGCCCAGTTCGGGGCTCGCCAGGCCGTGCGCGTCGGTGGTGACGGTGTCGCCGAGGCGCTGCCCGGAGCCGTCCAGCCGCACCACGCTCGCACCGGCAACCGGGTCGCCGGTGGTCAGATCGGTGACCCAGACACGCATGCTGGAGGTGTCCGAGATCGCGTCAACGGCCATGGTTGTCGCCTGGGCCCAGGTGACGGTGGGCCGGATTTGCCACTGGTCCTGCGGCGAGACCGGGTCGATCGGTTCGATGAGCACCACCGCCTGGGTGCGGTCGCCCTTCAGCGCGGCACCGAGGTCCAGCGCTGTCGACACGGTGCGGTCCGCGCCGCCGGACACCGCCACGGTGCGATCGGCCAGCACGGTCCAGGCTGGTAGCTGCAGATCGCCGCCGGGGTGGTAGTTCTGCAGTTCCATGACCCGCCGGTACCACTCGCGGTAGGTGCCCCAGTCGCTCAGCCCGACAGCGAAGACCCGCTCCCGGAACCGAGTGATGTTCACGGTGGTGACGGTGACGGTGACGGTGCTGGCCTGGGTGGCCGGGTCCAGTGTGGTGACCGGGGTCGGGAACGGATAGATCTGGGTGCTGGCATGCCCGATCTGCACCGTGCCGCCGGCGTCCTTCGCCAGGCGCTGACCGAAGGTGTCCTTCAGCCCGGCCCGCACGGTCACCCGGTAGCGGGTGTTGGCCTGCGTCGCCCCAGAGATCACGATCATGGGGCCGGACGCGGAGATCGACGCCCCACCGGGAATCGCCGGGTCGACGGTGACCGAGCCGGGGTCGAACGCGTCGGTGTTCAGCGGGTTGGTGAAATTGAGCAGGATCTGGCTGCCCGGCTGGCATGGCGATCCGGGACAGTCGACGCTCTTCAGGGTGAGCGCGGCGCGGGTATGAACGGTAAAGGCTGCGTCCTTCCGGCTGGTCAGCGGACCCTCGGCGCCGCGGGTGCCGGCCGCAACGGTGACCATCGCGGTGGTGTCGGCGGGCAGGTCATGCTGTGGGACGAAGGCGACGGCCCGACCGTCCGGAGCGGCGCTCATGGTCGCCGAAGCGCTACTGTCGGCGGCGATCTCGGCGGCGGTGGCGATCCTGATCGGTTGCGAGGTGCCGTTCGCCGTCACCGTCACCGTCTTCAACACCGTTGCCGGATCGACCCGCTGGTTGAACACCGCGACCATGACGGGTTGTAGCTCGGTGGGGGTTTGCGGGTCGGGGGTGAAGGTTTGCACCTCGGGGGCCGGGGTGCTGAAGGTCGCCGAGACGTCCTTCGCCAGCGCGCCTTTGGTGACGGAGATGGTGCCGGCCGGAACGGTGACGGTGAAGGTCGTGGCCATCGGAAGCCGGTCCACGGTGTCGGAGTCGGCGGAGAAGCGCAGCGTGCTGGTACCGATCCAGTCCCAGTGCCCGGGGACCGCGGGGCTGATCCGGGCTGGCACTGTGGACTCAGGGAGCTTGCCGACTGTGCCGACGGTCGCGACCGGCACCATGGGCTGGTTGAAGGTGATGCTGATGAATGGCGCGATCGTCACGTCGCCCTGCGGCTGGATGCGCACCACCTGCAGCGGCCCGGCGGGCGGCGGTTTCGGGGCGCTGGGCGGATTCTGGCTGTCGGCGGGGGCGGGGAAGGTCTGCGTGATGGTCGATCCGGCGGTGGGCTTGGTCAGTGACTGTGCGGGCCAGGAGAAGTCGGTGCCGGATTCGCCGTGCCAGGCGGGCAGCCGGCCGAGGATGTGGGCGAGGATGCCGTCGGGCAGCGGTGTGCCGTCCAGCACCGTCGGGTTCGGGTTGTCGGCCGGGGCGGGGGTGCCGGCGCGCACCGAGAATCCGGCCGGCAGCACGGCATAGCCGCCCGGTCCGGGGCGGACCGTGGTCGGGCCCGGCGTGCCGTCCGAGGGGCCGCCCGGTCCGGTGGGCTGGGGCTGCGCGTCCTGCGGCGCACGGCCGCCGATCAGCGCGAGCGTGGTGACCAGCGCCACCGCCAGAGCGCCGGCGGCCAGCCACCGGCGCCGGGCCCGTGCGGTCGGTCCTGCTGCCATGTCGTCCTCCCCGTCGCGCGATGCATGCACTGCCCGGACGGACGTCGCGGCCCGACGGGTTGCACGGGGGTCGGCGGGGACGGGAGGGCGAGTCTGAAAACCTGCCGCCAGATTCGTGGCGATCCGGTGTCGCCGCAGGTGGCGGTGATCTTGGTGTCATCTGGGGGCAGATTTTCAGACTCCGCCGGCGGCACGCAGCGCCGCCCGGGTCGGCGTCGTAGGCTGGCCCACCGTGTCGCCGTCACGAATCTGGATCACCGGGCCGCCCGGATCGGGCAAGTCCACCCTGGGCCGCACGGTGGCGGCGAAGCTGGGGATGCCCTATCTGGAGCTGGACGCGTTGCACCACGGCCCCGGCTGGACGCCGGCCCCGACCGAGGAGTTCCGCGCGGCCGTCGCGGTGCAGCTGCGGCAGCCGCGGTGGGTGATCGACGGCAACTATCAGGGCAAGCTCGGGACCCTGGTCGCCGAGGCCGCCGACCTGCGGATTGCGCTCGACCTGCCGACGGTGGTGACGATGGCTCGGTTGCTGCGCCGGACGCTGTGGCGAGGCATCACCCGGCGGGAACTGTGGAACGGCAACCGAGAACAGCTGCGCAACCTGATCCGGCGCGATCCCGACGAGAACATCGTGCTGTGGGCCTGGAGGCATCGGGGCGTGTATCACCAACGCGCGCTGCAGGCGGAGCGGGACGGGCGCTCCGGTGGACCGTCGTGTATCCGGCTTCGATCCGCGGCCCAGGTGCGTCGATTCGTCACCCACCTCGCCGGCGGCTGACCGAGCCGGCTACGCGGGCACGACCCGTCGGGTCGGCGTCGTCACCGTCGCGTCGTCCAGTCGCACGCCGAAGCGCTCCGCCATGCCGCCCCGTCCGAGCGAGGTCAGACGCACCGCTCGGGGGATGGACATCGGTTGCAGCCAGCCGAGTTCCAGCATGCGTGAGGTGATGGCGGCACCCAGACTGCCGGCGAGGTGGTGATCCTGCTCGGTCCAGTCCAGGCAGTAGCGCACCAGCGGGCGGCGCCGCGCGCCCAGTGAGTCCATATCGACGCCGAAGTTCGCCATCAGGGTGGCGCCCCGGTCGGTGATCCGGTAGTCCACGTCGTGCCCCGGCGCCGACAGTCGATCCGTTGGCGCGGCGTCCGGGTGATGATGCCCGTCACCGCCGGAAATCGCCCCCACCTCGATAAGCGAGGCCATCAGCGCCACGCCAAGCCGGCCGGCGACGTGGTCGTAGCACAGCCTGGATCGGCGCAGCGCTTCGGCACGGGTGCCCTGGCGCAGCGATCGGATCGGCGTGGCCGGTGCCAGCTGTGCCAGCGACTCGATCGCCTGCACCACACGGGGATCGGTGATCCGGTAGTAGCGGTGCCGGCCCTCGGCGCGCACTGCCAGCAGACCGGCGGCGAGCAGCTTCGCCAGGTGCTCGGACGCCGTGGAGGGAGAGACTCCCGCCTCGGACGCGAGGACGCTGGCCGGCAGGGCGCGGCCGTCGGTCAGCGCCATCATCAGCCTGGCCCGGGCCGGATCGGCCAGCAGGCCGGCCGGCACCGAGACGTCCACCTCTGTCTGCATGATTCGACGGTAGCGCGCGGACACTTCGGCGCCGGCCGAAGCGTTTCCGCGGCAGTGTGGTCGGCATGGTGATCTCCGACGCTCCCGTTCGAACGGCCCGGCCGGCACTGGTGCTGCTCGCGGTGTCGATGGGCCAGTTCTTGCTGCAATTGGACCTGACCATTGTGAACGTGGCGCTGCCGGACATCGGCACCTCGACCGGGGCGTCCGTTACCGGGCTGCAGTGGGTGGTGGACGGCTACAACCTGGCGGTCGCGTCGTTACTGTTGATCGGCGGCCGGATCGGTGATCGCAGCGGGCATCGCCGGGTGTACCTGACCGGGCTGGGGCTGTTCGCGCTCGGCTCGGCGTTGTGCGCGGTGGCGCCGTCGGCCGGCCTGCTGGTGGCGTTCCGGGTGCTGCAGGGTGCCGGCGCGGCGCTGGAACTGCCTGCCACCCTGGCGATCCTGACCCACACCTTTACCGAGCCACGCCGGCGGGCGCAGGCGGTGGGAATCTGGGCCAGCGCAGCGGGCAGCTCGCTGGTGATCGGCCCGGTGCTCGGCGGTCTGCTGGTGTCGGCGCTGGGCTGGCGGGCGGTGTTCGCTGTGAACGTGCCGGTGGCGGCGGCAATCGCGGTGCTGACGGTGCTGGCGGTGCCGGAGACCGGCGGGTCGCATTCCGGCGGTCTGGACCTGCGCGGCCAGTTGCTCGGGTCGTTGGCGTTGGCATTGCTGGCTGGCGGCGCGATCGAGGGCGGGCGGCTGGGCTTCGGAGCGAGAATATCGGTGACGTTGCTCGCGGCGGGGTTGCTCGCCGGCGCTCTGTTCGTCGCGGCGGAACGGCGGCGGGAGGACCCGGTGCTGCAGCTGGGCCTGTTCCGGCGCGGGGACTACGCCGCGGTCAATGCCAACGGGCTGGTGATGGGTTTCGTCACCATCGGCGCGCTGTTCGTGTTCTCGCTGCTGTTCCAGCAGGCGCAGGGGTTGTCGGCGCTCGCTGCCGGGTTCCGGTTCCTGCCGCTGACCGTGGTCTTCGTCGTGGTCGGCCCGCTGATCGGGCGGGTGATGCACCGGACCGGGCACCGGCTGCCGCTAGCGACGGGCGCTGCGCTGCTGGCGGTCGGGTCGCTGCTGACGCTGACCGTCGGTGCGGCGGCCGACTACGGCGAGGTGATCGCGCCGTTCGCGATCATCGGGTTGGGCTACGGACTGCTGTCCACTCCGATGGCGGCCGCTGCGCTCGCCGCAGTGCCGCCGCAGCGCGCCGGGATGGCCTCGTCGACGAACCTGACCGCCCGGCTGGTGGGCGGAGTGTTCGGGGTGGCGGTGCTGGGCTCGTTCCTGCCGGCCGGCGGCACGCCGGCACCCTTCGTGGCGGGCGTGCATGCGGCCATGCTGGTCGCCGCGGGGGTCGCCCTGGCCGGTGCCGCGCTGGCCGCCGCCCTGATGCGCGGCCGACCCGCGCTCACCGGGGGAGGCTCCCGGATCTGAAGCACGGTCTGGGGCCCGATCACGCCCCAGACCGTGCCTCCGATCCGCGAACCTGAGGGATTGCTCCGATCAGGGCTTGCGGTACTCCTCCAGCAGCCGCAACCAGACCTCGCTCATGGTGGGGAACGCCGGCACCGCATGCCACAACCGGTCGATCGGCACCTCGCCGACCACCGCGATCGTTGCCGCGTGCAGCAACTCGGCGACATCCTGGCCGACGAACGTCACCCCGACCGGCACGTTCCGGTCGGTGTCGACCAGCAGCGCGGCCCGGCCGGCGTAGCCGTCCGCCTGCAGGGCGGCGCCGGCCACATGCCCGAGCGGATAGCTGACCATCCGGGTGCGCAGCCCCCGCTCGGCCGCCTGCTGCTCGGTCAGGCCGACGAATGCCACCTCGGGGTCGGTGAAGATCACCTGCGGCACCGCAGCGTCGTCGGCCGTCGGCAGGTGCCGCCCCCACCGCGACAGATCCGGCTGCTCACCCCGGGCCTGCGCCGCCAGCCGGTCGCCCAAAAGTCGCGCCTGGTACTTGCCCTGGTGGGTGAGCAGCACCTCGCCGGTGACGTCGCCGGCCGCGAACAGCCATCCACCGGCGACGCCCCGCACCGCGCCCCCGGCCTCGGTGGCCAGCGGCCTGCCCGGCTGGAGCCCCACCGAATCCACGCCCAGGTCGTCGGTGCGGGGTCGGCGCCCGGCCGCGACAAGCACCTCATCGGCCTGCAGGGTGCTGCCGTCGTCCAACTCGAGCGTGACCGGCGCCGGGTCGTCGTCCGAGTCCCCAGGGGCGCGGACGACTCGGGTCGCGCTCGATCCCAGTCGGACGTCCACCCCGCGCTCCCGCAGCGCGTCGAGCACCGCCTCGCCGGCGAACGGCTCCAGCCGCTCCAGTAGCTTGTCGCCGCGTACCAGCATGGTCACCTGGTCGGCGCCGAGACCCGCCGCGGCGGTGGCCATCTCGCAGGCGACCACACCGCCGCCGATCACTGCCAGCCGGCGGGGCACGCGCTTCATCCCGGTCACCTCGCGGCTGGTCCACGGCCGTGCGGTCGCCAGCCCGTCGATCGGGGGCAACGACGCGGCGGACCCTGTGCATACCACCACCGCGTGCCGGGCCGTCAGTTCCACGGTCCGCGCCGAATAGCCGTCGCCGGGGCGCCCGCCCGCGTCCGGGTCTACCCCGCTGCCCCCGCCGCTGCTGGTCGTCACGAGGACCCGCCGCTCGCCCGCCAACTGGGCATGCCCCCGCACCAGGGTCAACCCGGCGCCCTCCAACCAGGACACTTGACCCGCATCGTCGTAGTCGGAGACGAACGAGTCACGCCGGGCCAGCGCCGCGGCCGCGTCCGGCGGACCCGTCACCGCCTGTCGCGCCCCGTCCACCCGGGCCGCCGCCGCCACCGCGTGAACGGGGCGCAGCAGCGCCTTGCTGGGGATGCAGGCCCAGTACGAGCACTCGCCGCCGACCAGCTCGGATTCCACCACGGCCACCGACAGCCCGCCCTGGTGCGCGTAGTCGGCCACATTCTCGCCGACCGGCCCGGCCCCGATCACGATCACATCGAATTCAGTCATGCCCTCCAGGGTGCCCGTTCAGGTCTGGTTCGCATCGGGCGGCGCCGTAAAGTGACGTCCCGATTCGGCTCGCCGAGCGTTTTCGCAGGTGGCGGTGATCTTGAGACAGACCGGCCGTCGATTTCCAGCAGATCTTGCGGCGGAAGCCCCGGCTGCGGTGGATGCCCGGCCTTACACCACCCCGGCTCCCGGCACCACCTCGAACACCAGCTGCGTCTCGGTGTGCGCCACCCCCGGCTGCACCGTGAGGTTCTCCAGGATGAACGAGCGCAGCGCCGCCGGGCTGTCCACCGCGACGTGCAGCAGGTAGTCGTCCGCGCCGGCGACGTGGAAGGCCGTGAGCAGCCCGGGGATGGTGGGCAGCACGCCGTGGAAGCGCAGCACGTGATCGGGGTTGTGACTGGAAAGCCGGACCTTGATCACTGCCTGGATGGGCAGCCCCAGCGCCGCGGGGTCGACCCTGGCATGGATCCCGGTGATGACCCCCGCATCCCGCAGCGCACGGACCCGCCCCAGACAGGTCGACTCCGCGATGCCTACTCGGGCCGCCAGCGCCGCATTGGTCATCCGGCCATCGGCCACGAGCTCGGCCAACAGCGCCCGGTCCGTGTCGTCCAACGTCACGGGGCCGCGCGGAATCTTCGGTGCCGACACCGGGGCCTCCTGGTTTGGGTGAAGGATCTGCAGCAGCTGCCGCACAGTGTTCGCGGATCAGTCATCGTATGCTGCTACTGCCGCAGAAACCAGTCATGATGGTCGCATGACAAGCGCCGAGATGAGCTTCGATTCGCTGGCGGTGCATGCCGGCCGGGACGACCTGGCCGCGCTGGGCGTGCACACCCCGCCGATCGACCTGTCGTCCACCAACCCGCTGCCGGACATCGACGCCGGAGGACTGTCGTACGAGTCGATGGCATCCGGCGGGCATCCGACGGACGGAGGCAACGTCTACGCGCGGCTGTGGAATCCCACGGTGGCGCGATTCGAGTCCGGATTGGCGGCGTTGGAGGGTACCGACGAGGCCGTGGCGTTCGCCTCCGGCATGGCGGCGGTGACGGCAACCGTGTTGGCGGCCACCACCGAAATCGGTGGCCGGCACGTGGTCGCCGTGCGCCCGCTGTACGGGGGCACCGACCACCTGCTCGGATCCGGACTGTTGGACGTGGACGTCACCTATTGCGCCGCGCATGAGGTGGCCACCGCGGTGCGCGAGGACACCTGCCTGGTGGTGATCGAGACGCCGGCGAACCCGACCCTCGAACTGGTGGACATCGAGGCGGTGACGAGGGCGTCGGCCGGCCGACCCGTCCTGGTGGACAACACCTTTGCCACCCCGGTGCTGCAGAACCCGGCGGCGCTGGGGGCCGACCTGGTGCTGCACTCGGCGACCAAGTATCTGGGTGGGCACGGGGACGTCGTCGGCGGGGTGGTGGCGGCATCGGCGCGGTGGGCGGCGGCGTTGCGCCGGGTTCGGGCGGTGACGGGGGCCCTGCTGCACCCGCTCGCGGGCTACCTGCTGCACCGCGGCCTGGCCACGCTGCCGGTCCGGGTCCGGGCCCAGCAGGCGACGGCGCAGGAGTTGGCGGGCTGGCTGGCGACTCGGCCCGAGGTCTCGCGCGTCTGCTATCCCGGGCTGGGCAGTTGCGATCCGGAGTCGTTGGTCGGCAGGCAGATGCGCGGGCCGGGCGCGATGATCTCGATCGAGCTGGCGGGCGGCTTCGCGCAGGCGGCACAGCTCACTGGCGGGGTACGGATGTTCACCCACGCGGTGTCCCTGGGCGGTGTCGACTCGCTGATCCAGCACCCGGCGTCGCTGACGCATCGGCCGGTGCCGCCCGAGGTTCGTCCGGGCGCGGGAATCGTGCGGCTGTCCATCGGGCTGGAGTCGGTTGCCGACCTGCGGGCGGATCTCGAGCGGGCGCTGGTCAGTGAGCCGGTGGCTGACTCGCAGTCTCAGCAGCTAGTCGCGGCGCGCGGGTAGTCCGGCGCTTCAGCGGGCGGGGGCGGCGCGCGGGTAGTCGGGCGTTCAGCGGGCGGGGGCGTCGCAGCGGGTGGTCGGGCGCGACACCGGGCGCAGGCTTCGCAGCGGGTGGTCGGGCGCGACAGCGGCGCGGCCCGGAAAAATTCGCCCCTCGCGGGGATCTTGAAACGGTGTCCGCAGGTGGGCTCGACCTTGATCCCCGCGAGGGGCGACTTTTGACATCCCACGACCCGGCCGAGAGCCCGCCCCGCGCGGAGCGTCACTGCGACGGGTCGGCGAACAGCGCTGGCTCGTCCGTGGATGGTGCACGCGAGGCTCGGCGCGCGCTCGGCTGCCTGCCGGCCTCGGGGTTGTCTGTTGTCCGCGGGGCGGGGGTTCGCAGGGCAGGGCTTCGCGTGCCGAGCTCTGGGTGATGCGACACCCCACCTGCGATGCCCGGCCCGGGGTCGGGCACCGTGCCCGCCTGATACGCGGCGGCCGCCCCGTTGGCCAGCCGGTCGGCCTCCTCGTTGAGCGCGTGCCCGGCGTGGCCCTTGACCCACTCGAAGCGCACCCTGCGTCCCTCCGCCCGAAGCCGCGTCATCTCGGCATCGAGCGCCTGCATCAACTCGACGTTGAGCACCGGCTTGCCGTCACCCTTGCGCCACCCGCGGCGCTTCCAGCCCGCCATCCACTTGGTGATCGAGTTGATCACGTACTGACTGTCGCAGTAGATCAGCAGGTCCTCACCGGTGTGCGCGGTCTGCTGCAGCAGGTCCAGCACGGCGGTCAGCTCGCCCTGATTGTTGGTGCCGTGCGGCCATCCGCCGGCCGCCCACCGGTCCCGGTCGATGTACCAGCCCCAGCCGGCGGGTCCGGGATTGCCCAGGGCGGATCCGTCGGCGGCTGCGGTCATGGTCACGCCAGCGATCCTGCCATGCTGTCGATTCCCCCCGTTCAATGTACCAAGTGGTACAGTCGCCGCCATGCACTACGAGAAGAGCGTCGACGTGCAGGCTCCGGTGGACGCGTTGTGGCGCGCCGTGACCACGGTGACCGAATGGCCGCAGTGGAGCCCCACCATCGACGAGGTGGTCATGCTCGACGGCGCACTCGGGCCGGGTGCCCGGGTCCGGGTGCGCCAACCGAAACTGCGCACCGTGATCTACACGGTGGACGACTGGCAGCCCGACGCGAGCTTCTCCTGGACCGCGACCACCTCCGGCGTCCGGGTGCACGCAATCCACGAGGTGCGGGCCACCGGCGACGGATCGCGGCTGCTGCTCAGCATCGACATGACCGGCCCGATGGCGCCGCTGCTGGTGCCGCTGATCGGGCGGCGCACTCGCCGGTATGCCGACTTCGAATCGGACGGCCTGCGGCGATTCGCCGAGCGGCTGGCCGCCGGGCCACATGCCGGCTGACCAGCCGGGGCCGCGCGCGGAGTTGCTGACCGCCGCCGTCTCCTACGTCGCGACGCACGGTTTCGGCCAGACGAGCCTGCGGCAGATCGCCGCCGGGATCGGCACCAGCCACCGGATGCTCATCTACCACTTCGGCTCCAAGCAGGGCCTCGGATCGGCGATCATCGACGCCATCCAGCAGGCGCAACTCGCCGCCCTGCGAGATCTGCTGGATGCCACAGAGGATGCCGCAGGGATCGCTCCCGCGGAGGCCGCCGTGCGCTTCTGGGACCTCGTCACCGGCAACGCCATGACGTTCGGGCCGCTGTTCTTCGAGCTCGCCGCGAACGCCATGCGCGGGCAGGATCGCGAGCGCATGGCGGTGCTGGGCGTGCACATGTGGGTGGAGCCACTGGCCGAACTGTGGCGCCGCGGCGGCGCGGACGTCGCGCAAGCGCCCACCCTGGCGCGCATCAGCCTGGCGGTCGCCAACGGTCTGCTGCTGGACGCCCTGCTGACCGGTGATCGGCAGGCGGCGCAGGACGGCATGGCGGCGTTCACCGAACACTTCGCCGACTATCTCAAGCGGTGACGGGGCCCGTTGCGCTTGCCCCGCGGGGCGATCCGCGGGCCGGATCGGCGCGACGCCAACGGGCACGTCACCGCCGTGCCGGCTGGATATTGTGCTCGCGTCACCCGCCCGGCTCGCCGTAGCCTGGCCGACGATGAGACTCCGGATCGACCCCGAGACGACCGCCGACATACCGGCGATCCGCGGTGTGCTGCTGGCCGCCTTCACCGACGAGCCTGGGGTCGCCGACCTGGTCGACGTGATCCGCGCCTCCCCGCAATACGAGCCGGCGCTCGCCCTGGTTGCCCGCGTCGACGCCGACGTCGCCGGTTTCGTGATGATCAGCCACGCCACGCTCGTCGACGACGGGGGCGCAGCCGGCGATCGGGGCGGGTGCCGGCACGACGTGCTGACCCTCTCGCCGCTCGCCGTGGCGCCGGACCGGCAGCGCCAGGGCGTGGGCGCGGCGCTGGTCCGCGCGGCGCTGGCCGCCGCCGAGTCCACCGACGCTCCGCTGGTCACCCTGGAGGGCAGCCCCACCTACTACGGCCGATTCGGGTTTCGACCGGCCGCCGATGTGGGCATCGGCATCCACCTGCCGGACTGGGCACCGCCCGATGCGGCGCAGTTCTTCCCGCTGCCCCGGTACCGACCGGACGTGCGGGGCCGGGTGCAGTATCCGCCGGCATTCGACATCGTGACGTGAATCGCCGGTAGGGCACCGGGACCCGGCGGCGGGCGGGGTGTGAACGGCGCGATGGCGTGGTATCGCTGATGGTGACCGCTGGTTTGACGCCGCGGCGTCCGGGGCCTGTCGCGAAGGGAGACGCGCCATGATCGAAAGCATGCCGGCCGGGCGGCCCGAGGATCCCGACGAAGCCGAGGGCACGGCATCCGAGGAGTTCCAGCCCGAGGAACCCGTAGATCCGGAGGAACCGGAGTCCATCGACGGTGACGAGGGCACCGAGCCGGGCGAGGTCGATGAGGCCGACGTCGCCGACGTGGCCGAGCAGCTGGCCGTCGTCGACGACGAGGACGACGAGTACGAGCGGGAATAGCCGGTGCCGGGATTCCTGGTCGGCCGACGAGACGGCACGAGCCCCTTCCGGCTCATACCCGGAAGGGGCTCGCTTGCCTACCCAGTGTGCGGTCCGGCGTCGACCTGGCGTGGGACATTGCGCGGCGTGTCGATGACGTTCCGGTGACGTGGTGTCTGTCTCGGGGCGGTGACGGGGCGTCGGCGGCAGGGCGGTGATGAGGTGCCTGTCTCGCGGCGGTGACGAGGCATCGGCGGCTTGCCGCAGGCACCGCGCCGACAAACCCGCACCAACCGGGCGGCCTAGCATGCGATCGTCGGCGTGTTGATGCGACACGCCGACGATCGAAAAGAATCTTGCCGGAACCCCTTGCGCGGGACCGGCTTCGCCGGATAGACATTCCTTGCACGGCAACGAGCGAGACGGGCCGGAGGGGCAACCCACCGGAGACCGGGCGGGCGGAGCGGTGTACCGGATGATCAGGTTTCGGGTCTTGGCGATCTTCGGAAACGGGATCGACCTCGGGTGACAGCGAGGGGCCTTGGGGCGGATCGGACGGTAGCGTGATCCCCCGCGCTGGAGGACGGCGGCCCTCGGGCAGCATGTCCCGGTGCGAGCCGGGTGTCACCCCGGCGCCTGCGGTGCCGCGGCTTGCCGTGGCCATGTCGGGAGCGGGTGAGCGCGCCAGTGGGGCCCCTTCCGGCTCATACCCGGAAGGGGCCCCACATCTATCTGTGGACGCGCCCGCGCACGATCGATCCTGAGGACGATGCGCCGCCGTGTGCCTGCGCGTGCTGCGCTGATGTCGTGGCCTGATCAGGATTTCGCGCCACCTGGTCGCCGACCTGTTCCCTTCGCCGTGTCCGGACAGCAGAATCTGCACAGCGGCCGCAGCCGGCGGGCACCGCATCTTTCAGGCACGACCAGAGGGGTATCACCGACCATGGGCTGGCGCGAGATCGGCAAGCTTGCCAAGAACTGGCTCGAGAACGAGAAGACCGAACTGCTGACCACCGACCACCTCACGCGGGAAACGGCGACCACCAATCGGATGAATGCCGAGCGCGACCTGAAGGACGCGGTCGGCTCGGAGATCGGCTACAGCGTTCTGGAACGCACCCTGCCGCCCGACCTGGCGGCCCGCGTGACGGCGGCCCGGCCGGAGAACGTGCGCGCCCGCCGGGAGGCCGAACGGCTGGACCGGCTCGCGGCCCGGCCGACGGCCGCGCTGCACCTCACGCTGTCGGGCGAGCTGTCGGGCTCCGTCACCGCCCGGTTGCCCATGGATCTCACACCACCGGACGAGGATGACGAGAATCCGTCGCTGACGGTCGATCTGGAGGCTCCGGCGCCGATCCCGGCGGGCAGCGACACGTTCGCGCAGCTGACGATCACCGTTCCGCACTACCGGGGCCCGGGCCGGTACGACCTGGTGCAGCTGTGGCGTCGGGCCGAGTCCGGCGAGATCGACGAGTGGGATCAGATGGGCATCGCGCTGCGGGTACGGGATGAGGGAACCGACCTCGATCCGTGCTGGGACTGCGAGAGCGGCGTCGGCACGATCGAGGTCGGCGAGAACGGGCTGAGCTTCGACCTCGGCATGGTCAGCGCGGCGGGCTCGTCGCGCATCAGTGGATCGATCGACTGGACGCAGCAGGGCTGAGCGCCCCGTCGAGTGCTCGCCCATCGACGTCGGCTGCCGTCACCGCTCCAGCGCGGCGTACTCCCTGGCGACCGCGGCGCCCAGCCGAGCGTTGTTGCGCACCAGGGCGATATTCGCGGTCAGGCTTGCGCCGCCGGTGATCTCCACGATCCGGCCCAGCAAGAACGGGGTCGCATCCTTGCCGTGAATGCCGCGCGCCCGCATGTCGGCCAGCGCCTGCTCGATGATGCCGTTGATCTGGTCGGCCGGGATCTCGTCGGCCTCCGGGATCGGATTGACCACGGAGACGCCCCCGGCGATGCCGAGACCCCACTGGGCGGCCATCACGGCGGCGACCTCGGCGGGGCTGTCCACCCGCATCGGTGCGGCGTGCCCGGAGGAACGCGAGAAGAACGCCGGGAACTCGTCGGTGCCGTAGGCCAGCACCGGAACCTCCAGGGTTTCCAGGGTTTCCAGGGTCAGGCCGATGTCCAGGATGCTCTTCACCCCGGCCGAGATCACCGCGACGTTGGTGGTGGACAGCTCGGTGAGATCGGCGCTGGTGTCGAAGGTCTGCTGCGCACCGCGGTGCACGCCGCCCAGCCCACCGGTGACGAACACGCTGATGCCGGCCAGTGCGGCCAGCCGCATGGTCGCCGCGACGGTGGTGGCGCCGTGCATCCCGCGGGCGACCACATAGGGCAGGTCGCGGACGCTGACCTTGGTGACATTCGGGTCGCTGGCCAGTAGCTCCAGATCGTCCGGGCCGAGCCCGATGCGGGGCCTGCCGCCCAGCACGGCGATGGTCGCCGGCACCGCCCCGCCATCCCGGACGATTTGCTCGACCTCGGTGGCCATCTGCACGTTCTGCGGGTACGGCATGCCGTGGCTGATGATCGTCGACTCCAGCGCGACGACCGGGGTGCCGTCGGCCAGTGCCTGGGCGACCTCGTCGGTCAGGGTCAGCGCGGGATGCGGGGTACTGCTCATGTGGTGCTCTCCTGAGGCGATGGTGCGGGTGTGATGGGGCGTCGTCTATGTGGTGGGCGCCGTGGTGCTGACGGGGGCTGACAGGTCTGCGGAGGCGGCGAGCTCCACGCCGGTGTCGGATGCTGCCAGGGCGGTGCGCACCAGCCCGGGCGTGAGGTCCGGCCGGACGGTGTGCTCGCTGGCCACCGTCAGCGCGGCGGCGGCGTGGCCGAACCGCGCCGCGTCGATGGGGTCCGCACCGTCCAGCAGTGCGTGGCAGAACGCGGCGAGCAGTGCGTCTCCCGCGCCGGTGACATCGACCACCCCGGCGCTCTCGTCGGCATCTGGGGCGGCCGGGGCGCCAGCCCGGTCGCGCGGCGCCGCGATCTGATCCGCGCCCGCCAACAGGGTGACGCCGTCCGGGCCGGACAGCAGCGAGCCGCGCCTTCCCAACCGGATCCACACGTGCTGTACCCCGCGGGCGTGCAGCTCGTCGGCGGCCACCCGAAGCTCGGCGTCGGTCCCGGCGGGAAGCCCGGTCAGCGCCGTGACCTCGTCACGATTGGGGGTGACGGCGAACAGCGGATGGTTCGGATCGAACAGCCCCGGTAGGGCCGCGAGGGTGGCTGCCTTGGGGACGCTGACCGGCTCCAGGATGGTGCGCACCCCGGCGGTGGCCGCCAGGTTGCGCGCGTAACCCAGCGCGGACCCGGCCAGGTTGCCGTCCAACACCAGCAGGCCGGCGGCGGCGATCAGGTCCCGCGCGGCGTCCAGCTGGGCCGGGCCGAGCTCAGCCGTGGCAGCCATGTCGGATACCGCGACCACCAGCTCGCCGTCGTGGTCGAGTACCGCCGTGTAGGTGCCGGTCGCCGTCTCGGTGCGGTGCAGGTACTCCAGGTGCACGCCGGCCGCGGCGGTCTCGCGCATCAGGGTCTCGCCGAGCGAGTCCCGGCCCACCGCCGCGATCAGGTGCGTCCGGGTGCCCAGCCGGGCCAGGTTCTCGGCGATGTTGCGTCCGACACCGCCGGGGCTCATCGTGGCCCGGCCGGGGTTGCTGGTGCCCGGCACGGCCGGTGCCGCGCTGTGTGCCTTGATGTCCATATTGGCGCCGCCGACGACCACCGCACCCGGCTGCTCGGACAGCAGGTAGCCCCGGCCGAGGATCACGCCCTTACGGCCCAGGTTGGACAGGTGCACGTTGACCGCGGCGCGGGTGGACCCGATGCGATCGGCGATGGCGTCGGAGCCGATCATCGGGTCGGCGCGCAGCAGCGCGACGATCTGTCGCTCGCGGTCAGTCAGGCTCACGCTTATCAGAATAAGCGTGCCTTATCGCGATAAGCAAATCCGCGGATGTTCGCGGTGCTTGAGCATCGGGGAGCCGCGGCGAGCGCCAGAGATCGCGGTGCTCCCTTGGCTCAGATCAGGCCCTGGGCCATCATGGCGTCGGCGACCTGCACGAATCCGGAGATGTTGGCGCCGGCCACGTAGTTGCCCGGCATCCCGTACTCGTCGGCCGCCTCGGCGCAGCGCTGGTGCACGCTGGCCATGATCTCCGCCAGCCGCTTGTCGGTGAAGTCGAACGACCAGGAGTCCCGCGCGGCATTCTGCTGCATCTCCAAGGCGCTGGTCGCCACCCCGCCGGCGTTGGCCGCCTTGCCGGGGGCGAACATCACGCCCGCGTCCTGCAGAAGCCGCACCGCCTCTGGCGTGCAGGGCATGTTCGCTCCCTCGGCGACGGCGATCGTGCCGCCCGCCACCAGCGCCTTCGCGTCGTCGGCCGCGAGCTCGTTCTGGGTGGCACACGGCAGGGCCACATCGCACGGAACCTGCCAGATCGACCCACCGGAGACGAACTGTGCGTCCGCGCCGCGGCGCTCGGCGTAGTCCGACACCCGGCCCCGCTCGACCTCCTTGACCTGCTGTAGCAGCGCCAGGTCCAGCCCCTTGTTGTCCACCACATACCCCGAGGAGTCCGAGCACGCGATGACGGTCGCCCCCAGGTCGGCCGCCTTGTGCGCGGCGTAGATGGCCACGTTGCCGGACCCGGAGATCACCACCCGCCGGCCGTCCAATGACGCCCCGGACGTGGCCAGCATCTGCTGCAGGAAGTAGACCAGCCCGTACCCGGTGGCCTCGGTGCGCACCCGGGATCCGGAGAAGGACAGCCCCTTGCCGGTCAGCACGCCGGACTCGTACCGGTTGGTGATCCGCTTGTATTGGCCGAACAGGTAGCCGATCTCCCGCCCGCCGACGCCGATATCGCCGGCCGGAACATCCGTGTACTCGCCGATGTGCCGGTAGAGCTCCGTCATCAGCGACTGGCAGAAGCGCATCACCTCGTAGTCGCTGCGTCCCTTGGGGTCGAAGTCGGAGCCACCCTTGCCGCCGCCGATCGGCATGCCGGTCAGCGCGTTCTTCAGCGTCTGTTCGAAGCCGAGGAACTTGATGATCCCCAGGTACACGCTCGGGTGGAACCGGAGTCCGCCCTTGTAGGGGCCCAGCGCGGAGTTGAACTCGACCCGGAAGGCGCGGTTGATCTGCACCCGGCCGGCGTCGTCCATCCAGGGCACCCGGAAGATGATCTGCCGCTCCGGCTCGCACAGCCGCTCCAAGATCGCCCGGTCGGCGTAGTGCGGGTGGCGCGACACCACCGGATTCAGCGACTCCAAGACCTCGTGCACGGCCTGATGGAACTCGACCTCGCCCCCGTTGCGGGCCAGCACCGTGTCGAACGCGGATTGCAGCGAAGGGTGCAGTTCGGGGGAGGGAGTCTGAGGCACAGTCACTCGCGAAGTCTATCGGCCGCCCTGCGGGTCCCGACTCGTCGAGCGTGGGCCGACCAACGTCTCGCCATATGAGATGTCAATGCGTCGCCCGTGACCCGGCGTGGCCGTGGAACTTCCCGCATGTCCCGCCAATCCCCGAACGACCTGCGGCCCGGCTCATCCCAGGTAATGAGAAGCGTGGTGAGAAGCACAGGACCGAGGCGGCCGCCTCTCGGATCGCCGACGGGCCGCCCGAAGCCCCGCACTGCCTATCCTGGACCGGTCATGACAGGCAGCGCAGGGCCGGCCGAGCCTCGGCCGCCGCACCGTACCGGCCGCCCGCGCCACCGCCGGCGCCGTGCCGCCGGCGCACCGTCGGGCCGATGGTCACCACCGTCCGAGCGGCGGATCGCTCAGCGCCGTGCCGCCGTGCCGCCGATCTCCTTCCCGCCCGAACTACCGGTATCGGCGCGGGTGGACGACCTGGCCGCCGCCATCCGCGACCACCAGGTGGTGGTGGTCGCCGGCGAGACCGGGTCCGGCAAGTCGACTCAGCTGCCGAAGATCTGCCTGCAGCTGGGCCGGGGGATCACCGGCATGATCGGGCACACCCAGCCGCGCCGGATCGCCGCCCGGGCGTTGGCCGAGCGGATCGCCGAGGAGACGGGTACCGCGGTGGGCGGGGCCATCGGCTACGCCATCCGGTTCGGCGACCACACCGGGCCGACCACCCTGGTCAAGCTCATGACCGACGGCATCCTGCTGGCCGAGATCGCGCACGATCCGGACCTGCGCCGCTACGACACGATCATCATCGACGAGGCGCACGAGCGCAGCCTGAACATCGATTTCCTGCTGGGCTATCTGGTCCGGCTGCTACCTCGCCGGCCGGACCTGAAGGTGATCATCACCTCGGCCACCATCGACCCGGAGCGGTTCGCCCGACACTTCGGTGGCGCCCCCGTGGTGGAGGTCTCCGGCCGCACCTACCCGGTGCAGGTCCGGTACCGCCCCTACGGCCCGGACGCGGGCCCCGGCGACAACGGCGGTGGCGGCGCTGGCGGGGAAGGCGGTGACGACAACCGCGGTGACGGCGGTGACAACAACGGCGGTGACAACAACGGCGGTGACAACAACGGCGGTGACAACAACGGCGGCGACCGTGACGGCGGCGATGGGGTAGACCAGCCTGCCGCGATCCTGCGGGCCGTGGACGAGCTCTCCGCAGCCGGCGACGGGGACATCCTGGTCTTCCTGTCCGGGGAACGCGAGATCGCCGACACCGCCGAAACCTTGCGCGGGCACCTGGTCGGCCGAGGCGGACTCGCCGCCAGCACCGAGGTGCTCCCGCTGTACGGCAGGCTGTCCATGGCCGACCAACATCGGGTGTTCGCGCCCAGCGGCCGGCGCCGGATCGTGCTGGCCACCAACGTGGCGGAGACGTCGCTGACGGTGCCGGGCATCCGGTACGTCATCGATCCGGGCACCGCGCGGATCTCCCGGTACTCCCCGCGCACCAAGGTGCAGCGGCTGCCGATCGAGCGGGTCTCCCGCGCCTCGGCGGGGCAGCGGGCCGGGCGCTGCGGCCGGGTTGCCGACGGGATCTGCATCCGGCTCTATTCGGAGGAGGACTTTGCCGCCCGGCCGGAGTTCACCGACCCCGAGATCGCCCGTACCTCGCTGGCCTCGGTGATCCTGCGGATGGCGGCGCTGGGACTGGGTGACATCGCCACCTTTCCCTTCCTCGATCCACCGGATGGCCGGCAAATCACCGACGGCATCACCGTGCTGACCGAGCTCGGCGCTGTGGAGCGAGGCGGGGCCCGGGACGGACAGCCTCGGTTGACGGACATCGGCCGATCGCTGGCGCAACTGCCGGTCGACCCCCGGTTGGCACGCATGATCGTGGAGGGCGATCGGCGGGGATGCCTGGCCGAGATCCTCGTCATCGCCTCGGCGCTGGCCATCCGGGATGTGCGCGAGTACCCCATCGAGGAGCGGGACAAGGCGACGGCCGCGCACGCCCGGTTCGTTGACCCGGGCTCGGACTTCTTGGCCCTGGTCAACCTGTGGCATTACCTGCGTGAGCAGGCGGACACGCTGTCCGGCAACGCATTCCGCAGGATGTGCAAGAACGAGTATCTGCACTATTTGCGCATCCGGGAATGGCAGGACCTGCACGGCCAGCTCGCCCGGAGCGCGCGGGAGCTGGGCATGGACGTGGAAGCCTCGGCGCGGATCGGAGCCGTCGTTCCCGATCCGGCGGGCACCTCGAATGCTCGCCGCCGTCCTGGCAAAGGTTCCGTTGTCCAGGCAACGGTTGGGGACCGTGCCAGGACGACGAAACCGTTGCTTGGACGGGGAGACGCGGGCCAGCAGGGGCGCGGGTCAGCGGCGGTGGGCGTGGATCGGGCCGCCGTGCACACCGCGCTGGCCGCGGGGCTGCTCTCGCACATCGGGGCGCGCCTGGACCGGGACGAGCGCGGCGGCCGGGATGAGCGCGGGGGCCGGGATGGTGCCGGCGGCCGGGAGCGGGGAGCGCGGCCTGCCGGCCGCGAGTATCAGGGCACCCGCGGCAGCCGGTTCGCGATCTGGCCAGGCTCGGCATTGGCGCGATCCGGAGCCTCCTTCGTGCTGGCTGCCGAGTTGGTCGAAACCTCCCGGCTGTGGGCGCGCACGGTGGCATCCGTGGAGCCGGGTTGGGTGGAGCAGGTCGGCGGGGACCTGCTGCGCCGCAGCTACTCCGAGCCGCGATGGAGCACCAAGCGGCAGGCGGTGCTGGCCACCGAGCGGGTGCTGCTGCTGGGCGTCACGCTGGTCGCCGCGCGCACCGTGCAGTACGACCGCATCGATCCGGTGTTGGCCAGGGAGCTGTTCATCCGGCACGCGCTGGTCGAGGGCGAACTCGTCACCGCCCTGCCGTTCCTGGCCGCCAACCAACGCGCGCTGGACGAGGTCGCCGAGTCCGAGAATCGGGTCCGCCGGCGCGATATCGCCATCGATGACGAGGCCCTGTTCGCCCTGTACGACGCCCGGATCCCGGCCGAGGTCACCTCCGGGCGCCACCTCGAGTCGTGGTGGCGCAAGGAGTCCCGATCCAGACCCGACCTGCTCACCTTCACCCCCGACATGCTGATCGCCGCCGGCGCCGAACTGGCCAGCGCGGAGCAGTACCCGGATCGGCTTTCCGCCGGTGACGTGGATGTCGAGCTGGACTATGTGTTCGAGCCCGGCGCCGCCGACGACGGGGTGTCGGCAACCGTCCCGCTGGCCGCACTGCCCGCGCTGGACCCGGACGCGCTGCCGGACCAGGTACCGGGCCTGCGCCGCGAGCTGGCGGTGGCGCTGATCCGGTCGCTGCCCAAGACGCTGCGCCGGTCCTTCGTGCCCGCACCGGATGTCGCCGCGGATGCGCTCACCCGGATCGGCAACCACGCCGGGCCGCTGCCCGTGCAGCTGGCCGCGGAGTTGACCGCGATGTCCGGGGTACGGGTGGCTGCCACGGACTTCGACCATTCCAAGGTGCCCGACCACCTGCGGATGACGTTCACCGTGGTGGACGACGCCGGCCGCGAGGTGGCCCGAGGCAAGGATCTGTCCGCGATCCAGCGCTCGCTGCGTGCCGACTCCCGTCGCGCCGTCGCGCGGGTCGCGACCGGCCTGGAGCGCGCCGGGCTCACGGCCTTCCCGGTCCAGGGCCTACCGCCGGAGACCTCCGGACGGGCGGCCGGTCAGCCGGTGACGGGCTATCCGGCACTGACCGACGAGGGGCCCACGGTCGGGATCCGGGTGCTGCTCGACCGCACCGACCAGGCCAGGTCGATGCGCGCGGGCACGCGTCGGTTGCTGGCCTTGGCCTGCGCCGACGTCGTCGCCGCGTTGGCGGGCCGGCTGGGCCGGCTGTCGGTCACTCGGGGCCCGGTCGCGCCCGGCGCCCGGCCGGTGCTCGACCGGAACGAGGTGCTGCTACTGGCCACCGCCCCGCACGGCAGCGCGACGGCGCTGCTGCAGGATGCGGCCGACGCGGCGATCGATGCGCTGCTGGACTGGGCGGGCGGCCCCGCCTGGGATGCTGCCGGGTTCGCCGCCCTGACCGCGAAGGTACGGGGCCAGCTCGAGCGGGCGGTGCTGGACATCCTGCGAGCGGCCGCGGACGTGCTGCGGGCCGGGGCCGAGGCCGAGGCCGCGATCGACGACCTGCAGCATCGGGGCGAGTCGGCCACGGTCCGGACGGCGCACCGCGGGGTCGCCGCGACCTCGACACCGCGGTCCGGTGCCCGCTCGGCGGCGGTAGCCGAGTTGCGCGCGGAGCGGGACGGCTGGATGCGGCCGGGCTTCGTCACCGCCATCGGTGCCGCCCACCTGCCCGACGTGGCCCGCTACCTGCGAGCGCTGGCCGTCCGGGCGGGCCGGATCGCGGAGAACCCCGATCGGGATGCACAGCGCGCCGCCGAGGTTGCCGACTTGCAGCACGAGATGGACGTGCGGCTGGCCGGACTGCGGCCGGAGCGGCGCGCCGACCCGGACGTTGCGGCGCTGCGCCGGCTGCTGGCCGAGTACCGGGTGGCGCTGTTCGCCCAGCCGATGCGCACCGCCGTGCCGGTGTCCGCCAAGCGCATCCGCGCGGCGATCGTGGCGCTGCTCGACTGATTTGCCGTGGCGATGACCGCCGCCGGGCGTCAGTGATCCGGGCTCGGGGTGGTCGAAACGACAGACGCTATGTACTTGCCCGGCCAGAGCGGGCAAGTACATAGCGTCGTGCTCGTGCAGGTCCGGCTCGGCGACAGGCGGCCGACGGGCCGGGGTACTACTTGTTGTCGCCGGCGATCTTGTCGACGAAGCCGCTGACGGCGTCCTCGGCCTTCTGCACTTGCTCCTCGTGGCCGATCTTGTCCGCCACGAAGTCGCCGGCCTTGTCGATGCCCTCCTTGACCTGGTCGGCGTGGTCGCCGACGAAGTCCTGGGCCTTGTCCTTGAGTTCTCCGAAGTCCACCATGCGAGCCTCCTTTTTCCTCATGGGCGGACCGGCCCCCTGCCGGCCCTGTCCCCAGGTAACCCGAGCGGCTTACTCCGCCGTTCGCCCGTTCAGCCTAACCGCGCCATCAGTCCTTCGGAACTACTAAACAGTCCGTCACCATCCACCAGGAGGAGTCTGTCCCCGAATGGCCCTCGATACGCAATTCGCGCACCGGCCGGACCCACCGACTCGCTCCGACCGTGATGCAATACCGGCGACACCACCAGCCCCGGCAGGCTGATCGACGCCACCGTCACCTCCGCCGACTCGCTCTCGTCGGCGCCCAGCCGCAGCCGGCGGATCGGCAGCGACGCCGCGAACGCCGACCCGACCAGGTAGATGTCCACCGCCTCGTCCAGATCGGGCTGGGGCGCCGACCCGGTCGCCGTCTCCGCCACCCAGGGTCCGCCTGGGCTGCGGGTCAGCGACAGCGACCGCTCCCCGTCCACGTCGTCGCTGCGCACCGTCATCCGCCGGGACCGGCCCTCGCTGTCCACGACCACCGAATACGACGCGCCGTAGGGGTGCTCGCCCGCCGAGACGATGTATCCGGTTGCCCGCAACGCCAGCCCGGCCAGGGCCACCCGGACCGTCTCCACCTGACGCCCGTCCGGGGAGGCATAGCTGATCATCTTCGCGGTTGTCGGCTCCGTCACGTGGGCTACCGTAACGCTCCGCCGCGCCCCCGGGGAATCGGCTTGACGTGCCACCGGGGCACCCGCAACCCTGACCCCGTGGGTCACCTGGATGTCGCCGGCGTCGGCTACGCGCTCGCCGACGGCCGCCCGCTGCTGTCCGACGTGACCTTCCGGGTCCCCGCGGGCGCCGTCACCGCTCTCATCGGACCCAACGGCACCGGCAAGACGACCCTGCTGCGCATCGTCACCGGCGAACTCGCGGCGGACGCCGGCACCGCCGTGCACTCCGGCGGGTTGGCCGTGATGCCGCAGTTCATCGGGTCCGTGCAGGGCGATGCGACGGTCCGGGACCTGCTGCTGTCGGTCTCCCCGTCGCCGATACGCCGGGCCGCCGCCGCATTGGACGCCGCCGAGCTGGCGATGATGACCGACGAGTCCGAGCCGGTCGCCATGGCCTATGCGGCGGCGCTGGCCGACTGGGCCGACGTGCACGGCTACGACGCCGAGACCGCGTTCGACAAGGCCACCGTCGCCGCCCTCGGCGTGCCCTACGACCGGGCGAAGTACCGGTCGGTGACGAGCCTGTCCGGCGGGGAACAGAAGCGGCTGGTGCTAGAGCTGTTGCTGACCGGCCCCGAAGAGGTGCTGTTGCTGGATGAGCCGGACAACTACCTGGACGTGCCCGCCAAGATCGTCCTCGAGCAGCGCCTGGCCGCCAGCGACAAGGCGATCCTGCTGGTCTCGCACGACCGGGAGTTGTTGCGCAACGCGGCCGACCGGATCGTCACGCTGGAACCGGGGGCGGCGGGCGCGATCAGCTGGGTGCACGGCGGGTCGCTGGCGACATACGGCGCGGCCCGCGAGGAGCGCAACTCGCGGCTGGAGGAACTACGCCGGCGGTGGGACGAGGAGCATCAGCGGCTGCGCGAGCTGATGCTGATGTACAAGAACAAGGCCGCCTACAACTCCGACATGGCCTCCCGCTACCACGCGGCGCAGACCCGGTTGGCCCGGTTCGAGGAGGCCGGACCGCCGCAGGCGGTGCCGCGGGTGCAGAAGGTGACGATGAGGCTGCGCGGCGGGCGGACCGCGAAAAGGGCGGTGACGATGTCCGCGCTGGAGCTGCTGGTGCCGGAGGGGTCGAGCCCGGCCGCGGCCCCAGGGCGTGATTCCCGCGCCGTCGGGCCGGGCCGGGACGCCGGTAGCCCGACCGGCAGCCGGCTGCTGGAGCCGTTCGATGCGGAGATCTTCTACGGCGACCGGGTCGCGGTGCTGGGCTCCAACGGGTCGGGCAAGTCGCACCTGCTGCGGTTGCTGGCGCGCGGGGGCTCCGACCCGGATGTGGGGCACCGGCCGGTCGGAGATCAGGTGCCGGACCCGGTGGCACATCACGGGTCCGCCGTGCTGGGCTCCCGGGTTCGGCCCGGCTATTTTCGGCAGACCCATGCGCACCCGGAGCTGGCCGGGCGCACGCTGCTGGAGATCCTGCACCGGGGCGACGAGCACCGGGCGGGGATGGGGCGCGAGCAGGCGGCCCGGGTGCTGGACCGGTACGGCCTGGCCCGCTCGTCGGAGCAGACCTTCGACACGCTGTCCGGCGGGCAGCAGGCCCGGCTGCAGATCCTGCTGCTGGAGCTGTCCGGGGCGACGTTGCTGCTGCTGGACGAGCCCACCGACAATCTGGATCTGGAATCGGCCGAGGCGCTGGAGCAGGCGCTGGAACAGTTCGACGGCACCGTGCTGGCGGTGACGCACGATCGGGCGTTCGCCCGCACCTTCGACCGATTCCTGCTGCTGACCGAGGATGGTTCCGTGACCGAGACCGACGGTCCGGTGTGGGACGTGGCTCGGGTGCGCCGCGACCGCTGAGCACCTCGTTCCTCCGGAGTCGACTGCCCCCTGCGGCGTTCCGGCGCGTCCACAGACGGTCGATTGGTCGGGCTGGAATGGGACGATGGTGCGTGTGACTGATGCAGTGCCCGACGGCGGGTCCCGGGCCGTCTCGGGAGCTGGGGCCGATGCGGAACCCGGCGCGACGGCCGCCCAGCCTCGGCGTGCGGTCCGGTTCGCGGGCCTGGCCCGGAGCGCCGGTTCCTGCGCGATCCTCGTCACCGCCGCCGCGCTGGTCGCCGTCCTGGTGGGCACCACCGTCACCGAACCCGCCCCGATCCTCGGCCTGACTGCCGGTCCGCTGGTGCGCTACGGGATCCCGGTCACCCGGGTGCTGGTGGACCTGGCGGCGGTCGCGGCGGCCGGGCTGGGCATCCTGGCGAAGCTGCTGGGCTTCGACCGGCCCGACGACACTGAGCCGGCGATGGTCCCCGCCCGGCGAGCCGCCGTGTGGGCCTGTGCGGTGTGGGCGCTGGCCGCGCTGGCCTCGATCGTGCTGCTGGCGGCGGAACTCGATCCAGGGCGGGCCCTGACGCTTGCCGCGGTGTGGAGCTACATCGGGTCGATCGCGGCGGGCAAGGGCCTGGCGGTGTCGGCCGGCTGCGCGCTGGTGTCCTGGTGGCTCGCGCGGCTGGCGGTGCGGTACGGGGAGCGGGTGCCGGCCGAGCTCCGCGCCGGGGTGGCGCTGTTCGGGCTGCTGCCGCTGCCGCTGACCGGGCACGCGACGAACTGGCGCTATCACGACCTGTCGATGATCTCCATGGAGCTTCATGTGGTGGCGGCCGCCGCCTGGGCGGGCGGACTGGCAGCGGTCGTGCTGCTACTGGCGCGCCGCCCCTCGCTGCTGGCCGTGGCCCTGCCGCGGTTCTCGGCGCTGGCGACGTGGTGCGTGGTCGTGGTGGGGCTCACCGGGTTGGCCAACGGACTGCTGGAGCTGGCGCTCTCGCCGATCACCACGTTGCCCGACTCGCTGGTGACCACCCGGTACGGGGTGCTGGTGCTGGCCAAGGCACTGTGTCTGGCGGTGGTGGCGGTGATCGCGATCCGGGTGCGGCGGCGCATCCTGCCGGCGGTGACGGACGGTCGGCGCACCGCGTTCGCGGCGTGGTGCGGCTGGGAGCTGGCGGTGCTGGCGGTCGCCTACGGGGTCGCGGTGGTGCTGACCCGGGCGGCCGTCACCCCGTTCTGAGCGCCCCGGGTCCCGCCACGCACCGTCGTCCCCCGGCCCACCCCCGTCTTCCCCCGACACACCCCCGTCTTCTCACCCGACCCGCCACCGTCTTCTGTCCCGACCCACCCCGTCTTCTGTCCCGACCCACCCCCGTCGTCTGTCCCGACCCACCCCAGTCGTCTGTCCCGACCCGCCACCGCCTTCTGTCCCGACCCACCCCGTCCTAGCAAAGGTTTCGTCGTCCTGGCAACGGTTGGAACCGTTGCCAGGACGCAGGAACCATTGCCAGGACGACGTGCCCGCGGGCCGGGGCGCGAGCGTGCTCGCGGATGCAGGCGCCGGCCGGGGCCCGAGCGTGCCCGCCGGTGCAGAGCCCGCGCCCGGCGCGGTGGGGCATTTCGCGATCAGCGACCGGCCCGGTCGATGCCCTGGCGGCGGCGCAACCCCGCCCGGCGCACCTCACCTGGCTTGCGCAGGGCCCCGGCCGAACGCGGCGCGGGCCCGCTTCGCCGCAGCGGGCGCCCCACGGCGTCCCGCCCCGACTCGGTGAAGCCGTCCAGATATCCGGACGCGTCCCGGCGCGGCTCCGGGGCGAAGCTCACCGCGATCACCGGAGGACGCGGCGCCGCCAGGCCGACGGTGCGCTGGGCGAACCACGTCACCGCCACCCAGGTGACCAGCAGCGCACCGCCGGCCCACCAGATCGACCACCACGCCACCGGCGGGGAGTGCAGGTGCCCGCCCGCCTCATAGGTCGCGCGGAGCTGCTGGATCGACTGCGAGGCCAGGTCCCTCGGGGACCCGGCGAGCAGCGTCTGCAGCAGCAGGCCCGCATACCCCAGCCCGGTCACCACGACGGCGCCGACCACCGCCGGTAGGTAGGGATGCAGCGGGATCAGGAACACCGCATCGACGGCGACGCCCACCAGCAGCAGCCAGAACGGCACCGCCGACGGCGGGAAGCTCGATACGTACAGCAGCGGCCAGATGATCGCCCGGTAGGCGACGTAGAGCCCGACGGCGGCGGTCGCCGCCCAGATGCGGCCGATCACGATCCGGGCGAGCACCAGCAGCGCCGCGCACAGTCCGATCGCCCACACCGGATACACCCACGGCGGAATGGGCAGCGCGAAGTGCTGCACCGCGACATCGTCGACGCTGCGACCGATCTGGGTGCTGGCGAAGTCCAGCAGGCTCGGCTCGGCGTAGGGCCGTCCGGCGAACCAGGAGCCGATCTCCAGGATGCCGTACTCCTGCTGCAGGTTCGGGAAGAACACGTCCTCGAACAGGAACGCACACAGGGCCGTGAGACCCGCCATGTACTGCCACCCGAACCGGCCCTCGCGCGGATAGGACAGGTACCAGTTACGGATCACCCCGGCGATCATGATGACGGTGCCGGTGTAGAGCAGCATGTGTGACGGGGACCAGCTGGTCAGGTCCAGGCCGTTGATGCGGTGGTTGATCACGTCGATCGGCCCGGCGATGACGAACACGATGGTGCCGACCTGCATGATGCGCAGCGAGCGCCTGTCGGCCCCATAGCCGGTGAAGGTGTGCGCCAGCACCAGCGCGATCGCGATGCCGGTGCCGATCGTGTTCACCAGGTGCGGCGGGGCGAAATCGTCGCGCAGCCACTTGAAGTGCCAGGACACGTCCCACGACGAGCCGAGCAGCTTGAACGCCAGCGCCACCAGCCACCAGCGCTGCATCAGCACCGCGAGGGATCGGGGCGTGGGCCGGCCGGGCTCGCCCCGCGTCCAGTAGGTGCGCATGAAGCCGGCCAGGCGCTGCATCGGGCTCCTCTCCTCGGGTTGGTCGTGGTGGGCGCGAGGTTGAGCGTAGGGGGTGCCGGCGCCCTGGTGAGCCTGAAATGGCGCCGCGGGGGACTCGCCGGGCGGTGTGCGCCGAGCGACCTTCCGGGATCAGCGCACCATCCGGATGTCGGTGAGGTTCGCCAGATGCTCCTCGACCTGGGTGGCGCCATCGGGGCGGAACCCGTTGCGTCGGTAGAACGCCTGGGCCCGCATGTTGTCCTGGACCACCCACAGCTGCGCCGGCGCGGTGCCCAGCACCCCGTCCAGCAGCGCCTGCGCGGCGCCGGAACCATGCCGGGCGGCTTCCAGGTAGATCGAGTACAGCTCGATGTCCCGTACCGCATCCTCGCCGCGCGCCGCGCCTGCCCAGGCGAAACCCACGATCACGTGGTCGATCTCGGCCACCAGCGCCGTGCTCTCCGGGTCCGGCTCATCGATCAGCCGGGTCCACATCGCCACCCGTCTGCGGTAGGCGTCCTGGCCATAGAAGCGTTCCGGCAGCAGGTGGGCGTAGGTGTCACGCCAGCCGTGCACGTGCACGGCTGCGAGTGCCTCGGCATCCCCGGGCAGGGGTCTTCTGATGATCATCGTCACCGCCTGGATTCCGGCCGCACGGCGGTGACGGGCACCTCGTCGGATACCCCGTCCGTGGACGTATCGCCCTCCCCAGACGGCGCGGAGGCGGGGTGCGCGCGAGCCGCAGCGTGCACCAAAGGCCCGGTGCGGTGGGCAATCTCGGTGGTCAGCGAGATCACCGTCGCCGCCCGCAGTACGGACCGGTCGGCGACCACCTCGTCGATCACCCGCTGCAGGTCGGTGTTGTCCCGGGCGACCAGGCGCACCAGCAGGTCCGCCGAGCCGGTGATGGTGTGCGCCTCGATGACCTCCTCGATCCGCTCCAGATGCTCCACCACCGCGCCGCGCCCCTGATGCTGGGCGATCTCCAGGGACAAAAACGCCGTCACCGGATAGCCCAGCCCGGCCGGATCGACGGTGGGCGCCAGGTCCCGGATGACGCCGGAGCGTTGCATCTTGTCCAGCCGCGCCTGCACTGTTCCGCGCGCCACCCGTAGCCGCCGCGATGCCTCCAGCACACCCACCCGGGGCTCGGCGGCCAGTAGGTCCAGCAGCCGTACGTCCAAACCGTCGATTCGCATGGGCCTCCCTCGACGAGGTTCGCGTCTGTGCAATCTGACCATCAGAATGCGGCAACCATACGACACTCTGCGCAGGATGAACAGCATTTCACGGGGAGCTTGCTCGATCGGCGTGGCAGCGGTCACCCTCGTCACCACACCCCGTGCATCCGTGGCCACCCGCCCATCAGGAGGTACTCCATGACCACCCATCTGACGGCACAGTCCGCCTCTCACATCGAGCTGACGGCCGACGAGAAGGCCGCCAATCTGACGGCCGACGAACTGGCGAAGCTGGTTGGCCTGGTCGACTACGACGAGGCCACGGACCCGTTCCCGGTCAATGCCATGGACGCCGTGGTGTTCGTGTGCGGCAACGCCACCCAGTCCGCGCACTACTACCAGTCCGCCTGGGGCATGGAGCTGGTCGCCTACTCCGGCCCGGAGACCGGCAACCGGGACCACAAGTCCTTCGTGCTGACCTCCGGCTCGGCGCGGTTCGTGCTGATGGGCGGCGTCGACCCCGCCTCCGAGCTGCTGGACCGGCATCGGGGGCACGGCGACGGGGTGGTCGACCTGGCGATGGACGTCAAGGACGTGGACAAGTGCGTCGAGCATGCCCGCTCCCAGGGCGCCACGATTCTGGAAGAGCCACACGACATCTCCGACGAGCACGGCACCGTGCGACGCGCGGCGATCGCGGCCTACGGCAACACCCGGCACTCGCTGGTGGACCGCAGCCGGTACACCGGGCCGTACCTGCCCGGATACGTGGCAGCGAACTCCACCTTCGTCAAGCGGGACGGCGCGCCGAAGCGGGTGTTCCAGGCGCTGGACCACGCGGTGGGCAACGTGGAGCTCGGCAAGATGGACTACTGGGTCGAGTTCTACAACAAGGTGATGGGCTTTGTGAACATGGCCGAATTCATCGGTGACGACATTGCCACCGACTACTCGGCGCTGATGAGCAAGGTCGTCGCCAACGGCAACCACCGGGTGAAGTTCCCGCTGAACGAGCCGGCGGTCGGCAAGCGCAAGAGCCAGATCGACGAGTACCTGGAGTTCTACGGCGAGCCCGGCTGCCAGCACCTGGCGCTGGCCACGGGCGACATCCTGCGCACCGTGGACGTGCTGCGCGCCGAGGGCGTGGAGTTCCTGGATACCCCCGACACCTACTACGAGGATCCGGAGCTGCGCGCCCGGATCGGCCGGGTGCGCGTGCCGGTGGAGGAGCTGCAGAAGCGCAAGATCCTGGTCGACCGGGACGAGGACGGCTACCTGCTGCAGATCTTCACCAAGCCGATCGGCGATCGGCCGACGGTGTTCTTCGAGCTGATCGAGCGACACGGGTCGCTGGGCTTCGGCAAGGGCAACTTCAAGGCGCTGTTCGAGTCGATCGAGCGCGAGCAGGAGCGCCGCGGAAATCTCTAGATCCTCCGGCTTGTGAGTCTGTGGTCGCGCTATACCGCCGCCTCAGACTCACAAGCCGGAATTGATCGCTCCACATCGGCACGTTACGATCACCAGTGAAACAAGTGGTTTCAACTGCTGAAACGTTGGATGTGAAGCGCCGATGTTGATCGATTCCTGGCCGGCCTCCGCCGCGGCGTGGGAGCGAGCCAAACGCTCCCTGGCGGGGGGCGTGTCGACCGGCATGCGCGCCTCCATGAAGCCGCACCCGCTGTTCTTCCGTCGGGGCGAGGGGCCGCGCCTGTTCGATCTGGACGGCAACACCTACCTCGACCACGTGCTCGGCTGGGGGCCGGTGATCCTGGGTCACGGCCATCCCGAGCTCACTGCCGCGGTGGCGTCCCGCATCGGGGATGGCGCTACCTTCGGCGCAGGCCATCCGCTGGAGTATGAGGCGGCCGAACGGGTCGTTGCCGCCATCCCCGGGGCCGAGCGGGTGTTGTGGTCCAACACCGGCTCCGAGGCGACCCAAGTGGCGCTGCGCATCGCCCGAGCCGCCACCGGCCGGCGACGCTTGATCAAGATGATCGGGCACTACCACGGCTGGTCGGACGCATCCCTGCTCGGCTACCGGCCCGACGCGGCCGGTCGGCTCGACGCACTCGGCAGCCAGGGCCAACGCGCCTCGGTGCTGGAGGACGTGAGCCTCGCGCCGTTCGGAGACCTGGATGCCGTCGCGCAGGTCCTGTCCGATGCGCGGTCGGACATCGCGGCGGTGTTCGTCGAACCGGTGCTGTGCAACTCCGGCGTCATCCCGCCGCCGCAGGGCTACCTCGCCGGCCTGCGAGCGCTGTGCGACAGGCACGGCGTGGTGCTCGTCTTCGACGAGGTGATTACCGGGTTCCGGCTCGCCTACGGCGGCGCGGTCGAGAAGTACGGCGTCCGGCCCGATCTGGTCGTGCTGGCCAAGGCCCTCGCCGGAGGCTACCCGCTGTCCGCGGTGGCCGGGCGCGCCGATCTGCTGGACCGGGTGGTCTCCGGCGTGGTGCATGCCGGCACCTACAACGGCAATCCTGTGGTGCTCGCGGCCGCGGTCGCGACGCTGGACGTGCTGGGCCGGGGCGGGGTGTATCCGGCGTTCGACGCGCGTGGCCGGGAACTGGCCGACGGCATGCGATCGGCCATCGCTCGGCACGGCGTCCACGGCGTCGTGAACCAGGTCGGCCCCGTGGTGCAATGCCTGTTCGGCGTCGACGAGGCTGCGACGTTCGCCGACTTCCTGGCCGGCGACCAGGAGTTCTACAACAGACTGGTGGTGCAGATGTTGCGTCGAGGCGTGTTCGCGCTACCCGGCGGGCGGTGGTACCTCTCGACCGCGCATACGGCGTCGGATGTGGCGGAGGCGGTGCAGGTCTTCGACGAGGCGTTGTCGGTGACGCTGCTCGACGGACCCGGCCCGGCGTGACGATGGACGATCGGCTACCCACCGTCGGGCGTATCGCCGGCGACCGCCCCGGCCCCACCCTCGCCCTGCTTGGCGCCGTGCACGGCGACGAGCTGGAGGGAGTCCTGGCCATCCGCCTGGTGTTGGATCGATTGCGCAGCAACGAGTTCCGCGGCACCATCCGGTGGGCCGCCCCCGCGCATCCCGCGGCCTGGGCCGTCGATGGTCGACTCGGCCCGGCGGACGGTAAGAACCTGGCGCGGGTCTTCCCCGGAAACGCGCAGGGCAGCCCGACCGAGCGGGTCGCCGCCCACCTGACCTCCGAACTGATTGCGGGCGCCGACCTGCTGATCGATCTGCACTCGGCCGGCAAGAATTTCGACATGCCGCTGCTGGCGGGCTATCACAGTGCCGGACCGCTGGCCGACCGTTCCGGTGCGGCCACCCGGGCGTTCGCCGCGCCGCTGCTGTGGCAGCACCCGGAGGCCTCCCTGGGGCGGTCGCTGTCGGCCGCCGAGGCACACGGCGTGCCGTCGCTCTATGTCGAAGGCAGGGGCGGCGGCCAGATCCGCCAGCGGGACCTGGACGGATACCTGCACGGGGTGCTCCGGGTGATGGTGCACCTGGGCATGCTGGACCCGGATACCGCGCGGACTCCGCCTGCGGCGCCGGTGACGGTGGTCCGAGGGGACGGCAATACCGACGAGGGAATCACCGCGCCGGTCGCGGGCTATTTCGTGTCGGCGGCCGAGGTGGGGGACCGGCTGCCGGCCGGTGGCCGCATCGGAATTGTCCTCGACGACGACGGGCAGCAGCGGGCCACGATCACCGCGCCGACCGGCGGCGTCCTGATGCTCGTGCGACGCGGCGCCCGGGTACGAACGCGCGACACGCTGGCGATCGTCGCCGAGATCGTCTCGGACACCGACGGCGCGCTGGGCTACGAGGCGGGTGACCGATGACGCTGACATTGGGCGAGGGCAACACCCCGCTGATCGCCCTGCCCAGGCTCGCGGAGCGGTGGGACCTTGCGGGGCTCTACGCGAAGGCGGAATACCTCAATCCAACCGGCTCCTACAAGGACCGGATCGCCGCCGCCACCATGGTCGAGGCGCTCCGGCTGGGTCGGCGCGGCTGGATCGGTACCTCGTCGGGCAACGGCGGCGCGGCCATGAGCGCCTACGGGCGTCGGGCCGGGCTGCCCGGCGTGCTCTGCGTCGCCGCCGATGCGCCCCCGGAGAAGCTCGCCTCGATCAGGCCGTACGGCACCGCCATGATCGCGTGCGCAAGCATGGGCCCGGACGCGATGAACGCGCTCCGCGAGCTGGCGCAGCAGCAGAACCTCCAGCTGACCATCACCACGCACGTGCACAATCCGACCGGGATGCTCGGGGCGCGTGCCATTGGCACCGAGATCGCAGCGCAGGCACCGGATGTCACCCAGGTGTACCTGCCGGCGGGAGGGGGTGGGCTGCTGGTGGCCACTGCCGCCGGGCTGGCGGACGCCGGTCACCGGGCGGCGGTCGTGGTGTGCCAACCCCACGGGTGCGCGCCGATCGTCGGGTATGCGTCCGGGATGCTGGCCGGCCCTCAGGTGGCCGGCAGCACCACCGACATCTCGGGATTGCAGCTGCCGCAGCCGCCGGACGGGGAGCAGGCCGCCGCCGCGGTCTGGGCCAGCGGCGGGTGGGGCACCGCAGTGTCGGACGACAAGGCCTGGGAGGCACAGGATCTGCTGGCCACGCAGGAGGGCATCTTCGTCGAACCGGCCAGCGCGGTGGCGTTGGCCTCGGTCGCCGCGGACGTCGTGTCCGGTCGGCTCGGCCGTGGCGACGTGCCCTGCGTGGTGCTGACAGGCAGCGGCCTGAAGGACCTGCGCCGCTTCACCGCTCCGCTGCGCGAGGAGGAGATCGTGGCCGCCGACCGACTGGTCGCGGCGGCGACCGAAGCGCTGGACGCTGCCCCGGTCGATAGCGGCCCGGCTGGCGGCCTCGCCGCGCGATGACGGTCGTTTCGGCGCAACCGGTCCCGTGGGCGGAGCGCTGCGAGCTGGCGGAGAGCCCCCGGTGGCACGCCGGGTGGTGGTGGTGGATCGATGCGGCCGTGGGAGCGGTATTCCGCGTTGATCCGCAGGCCGATTCCGGTTCGCACACCACGATTCGACCGTGGTGGGTGGCCGGTGGCCGGGTGTCGCTGGTGCACCCCGCCGCGCCGGAAGGCGTGCTGGTGGCCCGCGGGCCGGTGTTGCAGGTGTGCCTGGACGGCGCGGCCGGCGGCCGGCCCGAACAGGGGCACGGCCGCTGCGCGCCGACATCTGGCGCAGCGGGCGATGGCCCGGGCATGGCGGCTCGGCTCGGCCCGCGGCTGGCGGAGTTGGATGTGCCGGCCGGTTGGTTGCTCAACGACGGAACCGCCGGGCCGGGCGGTGGGCTGTACATCGGGGTGGTGCATCCGCAGCGCGATCCGGCCGCCGGCTACCTGCAGTACGTGCGGTCCGATGGAACCCTTGGGGCGCGGGTGCCCGGCATCGGCCTGTCCAACGGGTTGGCGCTGGATCCCGCCGGATCGGTGCTGTACCACGCGGATTCCACTCGGCGGCTGATCCACGCGCACCGGCTGGACGGTCGGGGCGAGGTGACGGGCAGCGCCGTGCACCTGCGCTTCGACCCGGACGACGGCATGCCGGACGGGCTCGCCACCGACGCGGCGGGCGGACTGTGGGTGGCGATGTACGGAGCGAGCCAGGTGCGCCGATACGCGCCGGACGGGGAATTGGACCTGGTCGTCGCCGTGCCTACGCCGCAGGTCACCAGCGTCGCGCTCGGCGGCGCCGACGGCCGGGATGTGCTGATCACCACCGCCCGGGAGGGCTACGACGAGCGGCGCGCCGCCGCCGAACCGTTGGCCGGGCGGCTGTTCTCGGCGCGCTCGCCGCACGCCGGGCGGCCGGTGCTGCCGGTACGCGTCGGCTCAGGCGAGGCTCCGGGCTGACAGCCGCGGCTCGCTCGGCCTGGGTCAGTCGGTGGCGCCATCCAGGGCCGAGGTGAACACCCTGGTCACCAGCTCGGTGGCGACACCGCGGTCGCGCGCCGCCGCCACCGATGCCAGTGCTACGCCCGGGGAGTGCAGGGTCCACCAGCTGCCCTGCACCATCAGCACCTCGACGCGACCGTGCAGCGCGGTGGTCGGCACGGCGCGATCGGTCGCCACCTGCTCGGCCACGCCGGACAGCAGCACCCACGGAATCTGCGCCGGCCGGTCGTGGAACAGCAGGTTCCGGCGGTGTTTGCTCACCAGGCGGGTCGCCTCCGTGAACGTCGCGGCGACCGCTCGCTGCAGCTCCGGGAAGTCCGTCAGAGCCGCGAAATCCGGCGGTTCGGGGAGTACCGGCCGCCGTGCGTCCCCGGCGGCGCGCAGCCGCGCCCGGGCTGCCTCATGCGGGTCGGCTCCGGCACTCGGCGGCTGGTCGTCGGAGCGCGCCTCGGCATCGATGATGGCGGCCCACCACCGGGCCCATTGCGCGGCGGCGGCCGGCAGGTCGGCGGCGCCCAGCACCTCCGACCGGTCGGGTATCGGGGCGTCCAGCCGGGGAGGCAGATCCGGGGCGTCCGGCACCGGGAGCCGCACCGCATCCCGGAGGTACAGCGCCAGGTGCGGCAGCTCGGCGACGTCTTCGGTGAACCGCCAGGATGTGCCATCTGACTCGCGCATGTGACTCAGCCCCTTCGGTTGCTCCCCAGCAGGTTCCGCTCCAGGTACGCCGAGCGCGCGGCGAGCGCCGCACGGGACAGCGCCGCCTGCGGTGCCAGTGTGGTGAATCCGTGCACCCCGCCCGGCCAGACATGCAGTTCCACCGGCACCCCGGCGCGGGACAGCCGGGCGGCGTAGTCGATGTCCTCGTCTCGGAACGTTTCCACGTCGCCGACGTCGATGAAGGTCGGCGGCAGCCCGGCGAGATCGGTGGCACGGGACGGCGCGGCGTAGCTCGGAACGTCGTCACCGCCGTGTCGGTCTCCCAGATACGCCGACCATCCGGTGTGGTTGGCGATGCGATCCCAGCGGCCCTCGCCCTCGAGTTCGGTGGAGGATGCGGTGATCTCGCGGTCGTCCAGCATCGGGCAGAACAGGATCTGCAGGGCGGGCAGCGGCGCGCGCCGGTCCCGGATCAGCAGCGTGGTGCCGGCCGCGAGTCCGGCGCCGGCACTGGAACCGGCGATCGCCAGCGTGGCCGGGTCGATGCCCCACTCCGGTGCGCGCTTCCGCACCGCATTCCAGGCGGCGAAGCAGTCGTCGATCGCCGCCGGATACGGGTGCTCCGGCGCCAGCCGGTACTCGGGGGAGATGACGATGGCGCCCCGAAGGACAGCGTCCACGATGGTGCCGTCAATGGTGTCGCGCCGGCCGGTCACCATGCCGCCGCCGTGGATGTACAGGATGCCCGGACCGGACGGGGACCGGCCGCCCGGCGTCGTCCGGGCGAGCACCAGCGCGGGGATCTGTGGGTTGTCGGCCGGCCCGTCGAGCGTGATCTCGGTCAACGTGATGGCGCCGCCGCGGGTCAGCTGTTCCCGGTCGACGGCGGCGGTCGCTCGGCGGCCGGGAATGTCTTGCGGGTACACCGATGCCGGGAGCACGTCCGGCCCGGACAATGCGGTGGCAATGTCGGGGTCGATGGGTGGATGGCTGGGCACGGGAGCTCCCTTGTCGCGGACCGGGATGAGTGCCATCACTGTGCCAGACCGACCTGCATGGCGATCACGCGGACCACCGGGTCCGCCCGCCTACCACCGTGGCTGTCACGGAGATGCCATGCAGCGCCGAGGGATCGACGTCGAACGGGTCCTGCGTGAGGACGGCGAAGTCGGCCAGCATGCCCGGTCGCAACCGACCCTTGAGCCGCTCCTCGCCCGAGGCGTAGGCGGGCGCCACGGTGTAGCCGCGCAGCGCCTGCGCCAGCGTGATGCGCTCCTCCGGGACCCACCCCCCGGCGGGGGTGCCGTCCACTCGCTGCCTCGTCACCGCCGCGTGAATGCCCAGCCACGGATTGGGGTCCTCCACCGGCGCGTCGGAGCCGAACGTCACCACGGCACCGGCGTCCAGCAGCGATCGCCAAGCGTAGCGCGCCACCTCGTGCCCGGCGAGCATGCGCTGCACCAGCGCGATATCGCTGGTGCAGTGAGTGGGCTGCATGGAGGCGATCACGCCGAGCCGGGCGAACCTGCCGACGTCGGCGGCCTGCAGGAACTGGGCGTGCTCGACGCGGTGGCGCAGCCGCGACTCGGGCCGTGTGTCCGGTGACGCTGCCGCGGCGGTCTGCAGCGCATCCAGCAGCAGGTGGTTGGCGGCGTCGCCGATGGCGTGCGCGGCCACCGCAATGCCCGCACGCGAGGCGGTGTGAACCAGCTCCCGGAGTTCGGCGGGGCCGGTGACGGCAATTCCGTGATTATCCGGCTCATCGGCGAAACCGCGTGACATTAAACAGGAGTGCGAGCCCAGTGCGCCGTCGGTGAACAGCTTGACCGGCCCGATGCGCAGCCACGGGTCACCGTCGCCGGTGCGCCAACCCTGGGCGAGGGCGGCCGGCAGCTCCGGCTGCCGGATCAGCGTGTGCACCCGGATCGGCAGATCGCCCGCGGCGCGCAGGGTCCGAAATGCCGCGCGGGCCTCGGCGCCGTCGATGTCATGCACGCTGGTGATGCCGTGCGAGAGCAGCGTCGGCAGCGCCGCGCGCAGCAGATCGGGCAGGGAGCCGTCCGCCGGCAGCGCCGCGCGCAGCAGGGCGGTGGCGGACTCCCGCAGGATGCCGGTCGGCTCGCCGTCCGTGTCCCGGACGATCTGACCGCCCGGCGGATCGGCGCTGTGCCGGTCGATGCCGAGCCAGGCCAGCGCGGCCGAGTTCAGCCACGCGGTGTGGATATCGATGCTGTGCAGCGCGGCCGGCCGGTCCGGTGCCACGGCGTCAAGGTCGCGGCGATGCGGCTGCACCGGGACGGACCAGCGGTGAAAGTCCCAGCCACCGCCGAGGATCCAGGCGTCGGCGGGCATCGCCGCGGCGTGCCGGTCCACCTCGGCCAGCGCGTCGGCAAGGCTGGCGGCGTGGCGCAGATCGACCGAGACCAGACTGCGGGCGTACTCGGCGGTGTGCAGGTGGCTGTCGGTCAGGCCGGGGACGATCGTGCTGCCCGCCAGGTCCATGGTGTCGGCTCCTGGACCGGCCACATCCCGGCACTGCGCGAGCGTGCCGGCCGCGAGGATTCGGTCGCCGCGCACCGCCAGCGCCTGCACGGTTCCGTATGCGTCGTCCAGGGTGTGCACGGTGGCACCGGCGACGACAGTGGTTTTCGCGCTGGGGGCCATGGATCAGATTTCGGGTCGGATCGGTTCGTGCCCGGTCAGGTTCGGGCTGGGGCGATGGTACCGGTGACGGAACCCAGCTGGATTCGCTCTCCCGAGATCGAGGGTGCCGTCGCGGAAATCGTCACCGTGTCGCCGTCGGCCAGGAACGTGCGCGTCGAACCGTCGGCCAGCCGAACCGGCTCCGCGCCGCCCCAGGCGAGCTCGATGAAGGACCCCTGTTGGCCGGGATCCGGGCCGGAGATGGTGCCGGAGGCGTACAGGTCGCCCGGCTGCACGCTTGCGCCATTGATGGTGGTGTGTGCCAGCATTTGCGCGCCCGTGAAGTACATCGAGGCGTACGGCGGGCGGGACACGATGGTGTCGTTCCACCGGACCTCCAACGACAGGTCCAGCCCCCACGGCTCGGTGGGATCGTCGGCCAGGTAGTCCAGTAGCGGCACGGTGCGCGGCGGGGGCGGTACTCGTGCGGCGGCCAGTGCGGCGAGCGGGGTGATCCACGGTGAGATCGAGGTGGCGAACGACTTGCCCAGGAACGGGCCGAGCGGCACGTACTCCCAGGACTGGATGTCCCGGGCGCTCCAGTCGTTCACCAGCGACACCCCGAACACGGTGTCGGCGAAGGCGCCGGCGGGGACCGGGATTCCGAGCGTGGAGCCGGCGCCCACCACGAAACCCAGTTCGGCCTCGATGTCCAGCCGGGTACTCGGTCCGAAGACCGGGGCATCGGCGCCGGGCGGTCGGAGCTGCCCGCGTGGCCGGATGATCGGGGTGCCGGAGACCACAACGGTCTGGGACCGGCCGTGGTAGCCGACCGGCAGGTGCTTCCAGTTGGGCAGCAACGGTTCCCCGTCCGGCCGGAACAATCGGCCCAGGTTCGACGCGTGGTGCTCGCTGGCGTAGAAGTCGACGTAGTCGCCGACCCGGAACGGCAGCACCATCGTGACGTCGTCCGCCGCGCGCAGGTGCGGCTGGACGGCTCCTCGGTACTCGGGGTCGGTGAGCACCGAGGTCAGCCACGCGCGCGCGGCGGCCCAGGCGCGCGGGCCGGCGGCCAGGAACGGCTCCAGGGTGTCGGTGTCCCAGAGGTGGCCGGATTCCATGCCGCTGTGCTCGGCGGCGGCGCCCGCTGCGAGCACGAACCCGCCGATCCGGACGCCGACCCTCGAGGGCTCGTCACCGCCGTGAAACACTCCGAACGGCAGGTGATCCACGTCGTACCCGGAGCCGGCCGCTCCCGGCACCCAGGTGATCGGACCGGATGCAGCGCTCACGGCATCCTCCCCTCCGGGGTGATCACACCGAGGGCCGTCAGCTCCGCGATGGGCTCTGTCACTTCGCAGCAGCCGAACGAGGTGAACACCGAGCGAACCGTCCGAACCTGTGCCGGGTCCAGCGAGATCGCCTGTGCCGCCAACGCATCCGGGTCGTCCGTGCGCAGCGAGTCCACCACCCGGCGGGCCGGCACGCTGCCCGCGCGCGCATCGACCCCGGCGGCCCGGTGCACCGCGAGGACCACGTTGAGCACCCCGTACTGCACGCTGCCGCCGGGCCCGTGCGGGCCGGTCACCGCGTGATGCAGGCCGGCGGTGAACTTGATCGGCACGTGCCGGCCGGTCGCGGCCGCGATGACCTCCGCCAGCACGCCGGCATCCGGCGAGTCCTGTGGTCGGGTGCCGCCGGTGCGAAACTTTCCGCGCACCGCACGGTCACCGGAACGCCGGGCCTCGGCCAGGGCGGCCAGCGCTCGATCCGGGTCGGTGCCGTCGAACTCCACCGTCACCGCCTGATGCACGGTCAGCATCTCGGCCGCAGCCGCCAGCGTGGGTCGCGGATCGCTCTCGCCCGCCGGCAGCGCGAGTTCCACTCCCGCCACCCGCGCGCCGCGCTCGCGGCCCAACCCGCGCAACGCCGGCGCCAGGTCGGCGATATCGTCGCCGCGGCGGGAGATCAGCACCACCGGCAGCGGAGACTCGTCGTCCAGCAGCGGCACCAGGTCGCGCCAGGCAGTGGCCGGCAGCAGGAACGGCCCGACGAAGCGGCCCAGCGCCGAGGCCCGGATCCGGCGGTGTGCCGGCACGGCATCGCCCACGGCGGCCAGCCCGGGCGGGAACACCGCTGCGTCGTCGATCAGCAGATCGACCAGACCTGTCGGGGTGGTTGCCTGATCACTGGACAATGTGTCCACCGCCATCGGCGATCGCCCGGAGCATCTGTGCAATCCTCCGGCCGGATCCGCGACGTCTTGACATGACTCGAAGCGTAGCCAATCGTCGGGGATCGAGCAGCCGGAGTGCCCGGCGGTCGCGGCATCGCCGCGGCGGGGCGAATCGGACAGTGTCGTACCGCCGATCGGGAGAAACGAGATGGCCTACTACCGCCAGGTCGGCGAGGTGCCGCCCAAGCGTCACACGCAGTTCCGCGACCCCGTCGGAGTGCTCTACTCCGAGGAACTGATGGGCGAGGAGGGCTTCTCCTCGGACTGTTCGCTGCTCTACCACCGGGGCATTCCCTCGGCCATGGTCGACGCCCGGAACTGGGATCTGCCGGACCTGACGACCACCCCGAACCACCCCCTCAAACCCCGGCACCTGAAGCTGCACGATCTGTTCCCGGGCGACGATCCGGGTCGTGGCGTGGATGCGGTGACGGGGCGCCGGCTGGTGCTCGGCAACGGTGATGTGCGCATCTCGTATGTGGTGTGTGCGGAGCCGAGCCCGTTGTACCGCAACGCGATCGGTGACGAATGCGTCTACGTGGAGGCCGGTTCCGGGACCGTGGAGACGGTGTTCGGGGCGTTGCCGGTGCGGCCGGGGGACTACGCGATCATCCCGCGGGCGACCGTGCATCGCTGGCTGCCCAACCCGGACTCCGGGCCGCTGCGGCTGTACGCCATCGAGGGCAACTGCCACATCGGGCCGCCCAAGCGGTATCTGTCCCGGTTCGGGCAGCTGCTGGAGCATTCCCCGTACTGCGAAAGGGATCTGCACGGGCCGAGCGAACCGTTGCTTGCGGACGGAACGGACGCTGGATCGGACACAGAGGTCTATACGAAGCACCGGGGCAACGGACCGAGCGGCATCGTCGGGTCGATCGTGGTGACGCCGGAGCACCCGTTCAACGTGGTCGGCTGGGACGGCTGCCTGTACCCGTACACGTTCAATGTGTCCGACTTCGAGCCGATCACCGGGCGGGTGCATCAGCCGCCACCGGTGCACCAGGTCTTCGAGGGGATCAACTTCGTGGTGTGCAACTTCGTGCCGCGCAAGGTGGACTACCACCCGCTGTCGATCCCGGTGCCCTACTACCACTCCAACGTGGACTCCGACGAGATCATGTTCTACGTCGACGGGGACTACGAGGCACGCAAGGGATCCGGTATCGGTCGCGGATCCATCTCGGTGCACCCGGGTGGGCACTCGCACGGGCCGCAGCCCGGCGCGGTGGAGGCCGCCATCGGCAAGCACTACTTCGACGAGCTCGCGGTGATGATCGACACCTTCCGACCGCTGGAACTCGGCGAGGGCGGGCTGGCGGTGGACGACGGCCGATACGCGTGGTCGTGGTCGGGCCGCGGGCCCCAGGAGTGACGTGGCGGATGGCGCCGGCTCGGATGGTGGATGGCGCCGGCTCGGATGGTGGATGGCGGGTGGCGCAGCCTTGGCCTCTGCTCCGTAAGGCGGAGCAGTAACGGCATTGCTCCGTGAGACGGAGCAGAAGGATAGGCCGCCGACACGGCGTCGGCGAGCGTCCGGACACGCGCGCCACGCCGACACCGCGCCAGCGAGCGTCAGGACCCTGCGCGCCACGCCGGCTCCGTCGCCGCCGCGGCGATCGGTCAGTCGCCGGCCGGGTAGAGCGTGTGCACGGCGAGCCCATCCGGGCCCTGCTCGATCCCGGTCACGTGGCCGCCGCCCGCCCCGACCGCGAGCAACTGCTCGACCAGGTCGTCACCGGCCAGCCGCACCGGCTCCAGACCCTCCAGCCGGCCGTCCAGGGCCAGCCGAGCCTGGTGACCGCCCGCGGTGATCTTGGCCAGCGACCCGCTGGACGCCAACGACGCCCGCGCCACTCCCAGCTGCGCCAGCGTCTCGTCCAGTACCTGCACCAGCCGATCGGCGTTGCTCTCGCACATCGCGCGAATCAGCTCCGGTCGGGTGCCGGCCACCCGGGTGCCGTCGGCGAACGACCCGGCCGCCAGGGACAGCGCCAGCGCCCCGCCCGCCTGGCCGACCTGCGCCAGCGCCAGCGCCAACAGATGCGGCAGGTGAGAGACCCGCGCGGCCGCATCGTCGTGCGCCTCCGGCTCGGCGGGCACCACCCGAGAGCCGACCGCCAGGGCCAGCCCCGCGACCGGCGCCCAGTCCTCGATCCGGGAGTCGTCCTGCAGCGTCGTCACCCATACCCGGTCGTCGAACAACTCTGCCGACCCCGCTGACCAGCCGGAATGCTCCGTCCCCGTCATCGGATGCGAGCCGATGTACCGGGCCCGCGGCACCAACTCGGCGACCAACTCGGCCACCGGCGCTTTCACCCCGGCGACGTCGGTGAGTCGGACCATGGGGGCCAGTTCTCCGATGGAGCGCAGCAGCGGGCGGAACGCCGTCACCGGCGCGGCCAGCACGACCAGCGCGTCGACGGCCACCGCCCGGCGCAGCGCGTGTTCGACCGTGTCCGGCACCTCGAAGCCGTCGTCGGCGGCGGCCTGCCGGGTGTCCTCGCCACGCGACCAGCCGAACACCGGCAGGTGGGGGGCGGCGGCGCGCATCAGGGAACCACCGATCAGCCCCATCCCCAGCACGCACAGCGCGGCAGGCAGCGGGCCGTTCCCGGTGGGCGGGTGTTCTGCGGGCATCCCGTCACCTCCCGGTGGTGATCCTGCCGTGCTCTGCGGGTCCCGAGCGGCAGCGACGCGCGAATCGGAAGCGATGTCCGAACGTGATCGGCAGTTGATCGTGGCCAGCCATGGCCGGGTCCGCATCGCTCACGTACCGTTTGCGTCGTGAGCACAGATGGGTTCGCGGTCGCTGTCGCACGCGAGGAGGGCAGCTGGCGCTGCTCGCTGCTGGGCGAGGAGCTGCTGGACGACCTGGACGGGGTGATCACGGCGCTGCGCCGGGTGGCCTCCGGCGGGGCGGCGGTGTTCGCCATGCTCGCCGTGGACGAGGAGTTCTTCGCCATCGTGCGGCCGGTGCCGGGCGGGGCGTCGCTGCTGGTCTCGGACGCCACGGCGGCGTTGGACTACGACCTGGCAGCCGACATCCTGGACCTGCTGGGCGTGCCCACCCCCGACGAGGACGATGTCGACGACGAACCGTGGCCGGAGGGCGACCTGGCGCTGCTGGCCGACTTCGGGCTGTCCGAGCAGGAGATGCAGCTGATCGTGGACGACGAGGATCTGTATCCCGACGAGCAGTTGCAGATGATCGCCGAGCGGTGCGGCTTCGGCGGTGAGCTCGGCGCGGTGGTGGACGTCGAGCACGACTGAGCCTGCGACGTATCGGTGACGGGGGTTCCGGAAGTGCCTGCGTCGGTGGGTGCGGCCGACCGCGCGTTGATGCTCGAGGCGCTCGCCCAGGCGCGGCTGGCGGTTGCGTCGGCGGATGTCCCGGTCGGCGCGGTGGTCTGCGGGCCGGATGGCAGAGTGCTGGCGCGAGGGCACAACGCGCGGGAGGCCCTGCGTGATCCGACGGCCCACGCGGAGATCCTGGCGCTGCGGGCGGCGGCCGTCGTTCTCGGGTCGTGGAATCTCGCCGGGCTCACGCTGGCCGTCACGGTGGAACCGTGCACCATGTGCGCCGGGGCGCTGGTGGCGGCGCGGATCGAGCGCGTGGTGTTCGGCTGCTGGGAGCCCAAGACCGGAGCGGCCGGGTCGCTGTGGGATGTGCTGCGGGATCGGCGGCTGACGCACCGGGTGCAAGTCCGGGGCGGGGTGCTGGAGGCCGAGTGCGCCGGTCTGCTGGAGACGTTCTTTGCTGAGCGGCGGTGACGAGAGCCCTCGCGAGTCCCGGAACCGGCGGCGGATCCCGCTCGTTGCCCGACAGAGCCGTCGCTGACTCCCGTGGAGGACCCGTGCTGGACCAGTTGCTGTGCCCGAAATGCCACAACATCATGTACCGATACGAGCGCAACGGCGTGCACGTCGACAGCTGTGACGGGTGCGGCGGGCTGTTCCTGGATCGGGGCGAGCTGGAGCACCTGATCCAAGCGGAGGCGGCCTATTACGGCGCGACGCCTGCCCCGCGGCCGGTGCCGATGCGATCGGGCGGTGGGCCTCGGTACGACGATGACGACCGGGACTATCGGCGGTACTCGCGGAAGAAGAAGGCGCGGGGCTTCCTGGACGACCTGCTCGACTTCTAGGCGCCGGGGCGCGTGGTCTGCTGGTGTGGTCTGCCGTCGTGGTCTGCTGCAGTGGTCTATTAGGTGGTCGGCGGGCCATCCGACGTCCGGTACGCTGTTCGACGGTAGCGTGTCCGAGCGGCCGAAGGAGCGCGCCTCGAAAGCGTGTGTGGGGGCAACTCCACCATGGGTTCGAATCCCATCGCTACCGCCACTGACCTGGGAAAACGCCGGACGCGCCGATCATGCGGGCCCGGCGTTTTCCTCGGTAGTCTCATTTCTAGTCTCATTTGACCTTCACTTTACCGGTGCTGCGCGCCCTCCGGGGCTGGCCCGGGACGCTCGGGGCTGGTGGAGATGGCATGCCGGATTGGTGATGACCAGGCCTTGACCTTGGCGTCGTGCGCAGGCGGCTCGGCCGTCAGGTGAAGCGCGCCCGTTGTTTTTGCCGAGGGTCACCGTGATCCGGCCGTCTCGACAGGCCGCCAAGCGCGGGGCCCCCCGCCAACGGATGCTTTGGCTACTGGGACGTTCTGGCGGCGTAGCCGATCGGTCGCTTAGCGCCGCCGGAGTACGCCGGCAGCGCCCAAGCTGTCGCGGATGCCGGCAGGTCGGTGCTGATCTACGGTGTCGGTGTGGCCGAGCCGGCGGTATCGATTGCTGCGATCCATGCCGAACTGGACCGTGCGCGAGCCGAGTTCCACGAACTCGTAACGTATGCGACGGCGACGGACCTGCGGCGGAAGTCCGACGGCACCGCCTGGAGCAACCGGCAGCTGTTGTTCCACATGCTGTTCGGCTACCTGGTTACGCGTAGCCTGCGTGTGCTTGTGGCGCTGGTCGGCCGCGCGCCGGATGGTGCGCAGCGCGGCTTCGCCCGCATGCTTGACGCCACGACGCCGGTGTTTCATCGGATCAATTACTGGGGATCGTGCGCCGGCGGCGCGGTGATTTCCCCGGCGCGAGCGGACGCGTGGCTGGCGCGCGTGATCGCGTCACTGCACCGCCGCCTGGACGCGGAGTCCGATTCGTCGTTGCGCCGGACGATGCGATTCCCGGTGCGGTGGGACCCGTACTTCGCCGAGCGCATGAGCCTGGCCGATGTCTACCACTACGCGACGCTGCATTTCGATCACCATCGACGCCAACTCGCCATCGATCACACCTCGGGCGACCGGTAGCGGGACTCCGCCGCTGGCCGCATCGTCCGGCACGAGGCCGCACTCGCTCGGGTCAGGCCGGGTGTTCCCGCGTAGTCATCACCGCGGATCTCCGTCACCGGATCTGGTCCCCCCGAGACGGTCGGCCCCGTGTTGGTCTCCGGTCCTTGCAGTCCGGTGTGGGCGCCTTCGTGCAGGTGGGTGAGTCGGCACAGGGCGGCGAAGCCGTCCTCGGTGCCGGGCCAGTGATCGCGCAGGGCCGGCAGTCCTGCGCGTCGGGCGGCGCCACGCAGCACGATCAAGACGATGATCGCGTCGTCGGCGTAGCCGATGATCGGGATGAAGTCGGGAACGATGTCGATCGGACAGGCCAGGTAGGCCAGCAGCAGGCCGAGCCGAATGCGTACGCCCCGGGGGAGGGCCGGATCGGCCGCGAGGCGCCGGAGCAGCCGGATCACGTCCGGCAGGATTCGCAGCGCCCCCGTCAGGGACGCACCGCGGGGCCTCGCGATCAGCAGGGCGACGATCAGACCCAGCCACGCCACCACGAGGGCCGCGGCCACGCTGATCAGCAGGTTGACCCACCACGGCCCGGCCACGGGTCCATCTTCCCCGATTCACCGCAGCCGGCTGCGCCTGGCCCGACGACACTGCCGGGTCGGGAAGGGCTCATGCGCTCGTGGGGTGGGGCATCTGTCGTGTGGCATTATCTGCATATGAATGCAGATAATGAGGTCAATGACTTCGGAGCGGATTCGGAGTACGTGGAACTGGCGGTCGAGGTGTTCGCGATGCTCGCGGACGCCACCCGGGTGCGGCTGATCCTGGCGATGCGCAATGCGGGCGAGATGTCGGTGAACCACCTGGCGGATGCCGTGAGCAAATCCCCGGCTGCGGTGTCGCAGCATTTGGCCCGGTTGCGGCTGGCCCGGATGGTGACCACCCGGCAAGACGGCACCCGCGTGTTCTACCGGTTGACCGACGAGCACGCCGGCGATCTGGTCTCGGACGCAATCAAGCAGGCCGAACACTCGATCGCGAACGGCACGCCGCCGCGGCACCACCGCGCCCAGGCTGGGCAACAGCGATGAGCACTCGGGCGAAGAGCAGTGGGCAACGATGAGCGGTCCCCGGGTACATGACGGAGCCGACACCTCCGCGGAACACGCCCACGGGCATCCAAGCGACCACGGCCACGATCACGGGCACGACCATTCGCACACCCATCCACACGACCACGAGGCTGGGCATTCGCATCCGCACGGGGGTGTGAAGGGCCTGCTGTATCACGTGTTCGTGCCGCACTCGCACGATCCGGCCGATGCGATCGACGATGCGATGGAGGCGTCCGCCGCGGGGGTGCGGGCGCTGAAGATCAGCCTAGTGATCATGCTGGCCACCGCGCTGGCGCAGGTTGCCCTGGTGGTCGTCACCAACTCGGTGGCGCTGCTGTCGGATACGATCCACAACTTCGCCGACGCGTTGACGGCGGTGCCTTTGTGGATCGCGTTCGTGCTGGGCCGGCGCGCGGCGAGTCGCCGCTATAGCTACGGGTACGGCCGCGCCGAGGACCTAGCGGGCATGTTCATCGTGTTCGTCATCGCGCTGTCCGCGGTGATCGCCGGGTGGGAGGCCATCGACCGGTTCGTCCACCCCGCCACGGTTGCCGACCCGTGGGTGCTGCTGGCTGCTGGTTTCGTCGGTTTCGTCGGCAACGAGGCGGTGGCGATCTACCGCATCCGCACCGGGCAGAAGATCGGATCGGCCGCGCTGGTGGCCGACGGGATCCACGCCCGCATCGACGGGTTCACGTCGCTGGCCGTGGTGCTCGGCGCGATCGGCGTGCTGGTCGGCCTGCCGCTGGCCGATCCGATCATCGGCCTGGCGATCGCGATCATGATCTTGTTCCTGTTGTGGGGCACCATGAAGTCGGTCGGCGCCCGGTTGATGGACGCGATCGACCCCGCGCTGCTGGATGCCGCCCGGCACGCCGTCGAGCACACCGCCGGCGTCGCCGAGGTCCGCGGGATGCGGCTGCGGTGGGTCGGCCACCGCCTGCACGGCGACGCCGTCATCGAGGTCGACACCCCCGATCTGCACCGCGCCGAGCACATCGCCGGGCATGCGGCGGCGCACGTGCGGGGCGAGCTGCGCAATCTGGATGACTTCACCGTCACGCCCACCGCGCGCACCGATCCGGCGCGGAATGAGCCGCCGGACGAGGACGATGGAGCCATGCGCATTGAGTTGCTGGTGGTGCCCGATTGTCCGCACCAGGACAGTGCCCTTCAGGTGGTGCGGGTGGCGGGAAGGCTGGCCGGGCTCGGCGAGGTGCCCGTCACGGTGACGGTGATCGATTCGGTCGAGGAGGCGCAGCGCCGCGGCTTCGCCGGGTCGCCGACATTCCTGATCGACGGCGTCGACCCGTTCGCGCAGCCGGGCGCGCCCACCGGGATTGCCTGCCGGATCTATCCCACGCCTGGCGGGCCGGCGGGAGTACCAACCGTCGAACAACTGGCAGACGCCCTGGTGCACCGCGACGGCGCAGGATCGGGTGGGGCCTGCTGACGTCGGGAACGGTCGTTGCCCGGGTGCGTGTTCGGTGCAGGGCGGGCTCAAGGTTGGCGGATCGGGGTGTCAAACGTTGAACAGCAGCCCGAGCCCGTAGGTGACGGCTGAGGCGCCGAATCCGATCAGCAGCTGCCGCAGCGGCGGCCCGCCGCAGAGCGGCCCGACCACGGCCCCGGTGAGCATCAATGCGATGCCTACCGGGCCGGCGGCGATGATCTGGCCGGTAAAACCCGTGGCGCCGAAAAGGTACGGCAGCACCGGGATGATCGCGCCGGAGGCGAAGAAGCAGAAGCTGGAGGACGCTGCGCGCCAGGCGGTGCCGATTGCCTCGTGCTCCTGCGGGCCGGCGGCGTCCGGCCCGGTCGATGGCACCGGGTCCGCCCGCCTACTGCGGGTAGCCGGCCAGGACGCCGGGCGTGACTGTCTGCTTCGACTGCGGGCATGCCCCGCGTCCGGTACACCAGGGCCAGCTCGTTGGCGTCCATATCAAGATGCTCCAACACCGTGCCGGCGTGCGGGTCAGGTGTGGATGCCTCCAGTAGTTCCCGCTGCGAGCGAACCGACACGTACTCCCCGGCTCCCATCGACAACGCCCCAGCTAGCAGGCCGGACAGGCCGGTGATCAACACCACCCGCCCGGTCCCGCCGGCCGCGCCGATACCCAGCACGAGCGCCAGGTTGGAAACCAGACCATCGTTGGCGCCGAACACCGCCGCCCGGAACGCACCGGACAGGCGGCTGCGGCCCCGGGCAGCCAGTCCACGCACTACCTCGCCGTGGACCCGTTTGTCCGCGGCCATCGCGTCGGTGGCCTGAGCGTCATCGGCGTACGGCGAGCCGGGGCCGGCTCTGCTGGGCGCGGCGATGCGCCCCGACGCTGGCTAACGCGGACCACGACAGTCCCCGTCGACACGCTCGGCGGCCTTGCCGGCCAGGAGTAGCGCGACGTCGTCGTCGCAGCAATCCTCACCGCGCAACGCGAGCCGGCCCTCGTTGACCGCCAGCAACGCGATCACCAGACCTGCAGCCGGATCGGCCCACGACCAGCCCAGCGTCATGTTCAGCACCAGCCCGGCCAGCAACACCGCCGACAGATAAGTGCACAACAGGGTCTGCTTGGAATCGGCCACGGCCGAACGGGACCCAAGCTCACGACCAGCTCGGCGCTGCACAAACGACAGGGTAGGCATCACGGCCAGGCTCAACGCCGCGATCACCACGCCGGCCGTGGAATGCTCTGCGGCTGTGCCGCCGGCCAGCGACCGGATCGACTCGACGCCCACGTATGCGGCCAATGCGAAGAATGACGCGGCGATGATCCGGACCGCGACCCGTTCCCGTGCCTCCGGATCCCGCCCGGAAAACTGCCATGCCACCGCGGCAGCGGAAGAGACCTCGATCACCGAATCCAACCCGAAGCCGATCAACGCGGTCGACGATGCGACGGTGCCAGCGGTGATCGCGACCGCCGCCTCGGCCACATTCCAGGTGATCGTCGCGGCCACCAGCAGCCGGATCCGGCGGGTCAGAGTATCCCGTCGCGCTCGGGTGTCGATGATGACCCTCGTCACGGGCAGCATCCGCTGGCCGCGTCGGGGCAGGAGGCATCGGTCGCGACGGCCAGGACCGCGGAGCGAACATCGGCGATCGCATGACCCAGCCGGTGATCGGCCAACTCATAACGCTGCCGGCGACCATTTGGGATCGCGACCACCAACCCGCAATCGCGCAGACACGCCAGGTGATTGGACAATCGCGAACGACTCACGCCCAGATCGTCGGCCAGGTCCGCCGGATGAGCAGGTCCACTCTCCAGTGTCAAAAGGATCCGGCACCGGATCGGGTCCGACAGGGCCCGCCCGAACCTGGTCATGGCATCGAGTTCGTCAGCAATCAAGAGCACGACGTAACGATACACCAATACGTGAATTCAGGATATTCTGTACTTTAGGTTCCGCACAGCGCTGCGGACTTCGGGTACTCGCGTCATGATCGCGCACCACCCGTTGGCCGATCGTTTCGCGGGCGGATTAGCTTCGGATGCTCAGTGATTTCGGTGATTGGGTCCGTCCTGATTGGTCAGTCGGTGGAGCGTCGTCGTTCCAGTAGGACGGTGTCGCGCCAGATTCCGTCGAGTTGGGCGATGCGGCTGCGCACGGCAAGGGTGCGGAATCCTGCCGTGTGGTGGATGGCGATGCTGGCCCGGTTCTCGGGAAAGATGGAGGTTTGCAGGGTCCATAGGCCGCGGTCGTCGGCCTCGGTGACCTGGCGGTGCAGCAGGGTTTTGCCGACACCGCGACCGCGGGCGCCCTCGGTGACGTAGACGGAAGTCTCGCCTACTCCTGCGTAGCAGGCTCGGCTGGAAACTGGTGCGATCGCCGACCAGCCGACGAGGGCGCCTTCCAGTTCGGCGACCCACCGGTGATGCGGTAGCCACTTGTCGGCGAGGTTTTGCAGCGTTGGGATGGTGGTCTCGAAGGTGGCGTTACGGGTGGCGATGCCTTCGGCGTAGATGTCGCGCACCGCCCGCAGGTCCCTGCGCGTCATGGCACGGGTGGTGACGTCGGCGGGCAGATCTGCCGGGCAGCATGGCATCTCGGTCATCGTGCCCATGACGACATCGGCGGCGTGCGGCAGGCCGGTGCAGCAGGACGGGTTCACCGACACGATGCTGGAGGTACCGACCCTGTCGATCGTGACGAAGCCGACGTCGGCGAGTCGGCGGACGTGATGAGAGCAGGTGGATTGGCTGATGCCAAGTTGCGCGGCAAGGTCACCGACGCGGATGGCGCCGGCCGGGCTGGTGGCCACGGCGTGTAGCAGCCGCACGCGCGTCGCATCGGCCAGCGTGCTGAACCACTCGGCATAGGTCTCGGCCGCCTCGACATCCAGGCGGAACGCCCTGGTGGGCTGGGTAGCGGTCACCCCACGAGCGTACATCGATGTCGATCGATTGACATCATCGATGCGCGTCGATACAGTTCGGTCCATCGAAGATCCTCGATCAAAGGAGTCAATGGTGGAGTCATTACCTGTGGTGGTGATCGGAGCCGGTCCGGCCGGCCTGGCGGCGGCGGCCCACGCGCAGCAGCGCGGGATGGCAGTCATGGTGCTGGAGGCCGGCACCCAGGCGGGGGCTGCGGTGCGGGAGTGGGGACACATCCGGTTGTTCTCGCAGTGGTCCGAAGTGGTCGACCCCGCTGGGCGGAGGGTGTTGGCGGGGGCGGGATGGTCCGAGCCGGAGCCGTCGTCCTACCCGACTGGTAGGGCGTGGGCGCAGGAGTATCTGCAGCCGTTGGCCGATGCGTTGGACGCCACCGGTGAGGTGACCGTCCGCTATGCGGCTCGCGTGATCGGTGTCTCGCGCCGGGGACGGGATCTGGTCGTCGACTCTGGCCGGGACACACAGCCGTTCGAGGTAAAGGTACTAACGCCCACGGGCGTCGAGCGCATCGCGGCTCGCGCGGTGATCGATGCATCGGGCACCTGGGGCCAGCCGAATCCGCTGGGGGGTGACGGTCTTCCGGCCATCGGCGAGCATGCGGCCGCGGGCCGGATCAGTTACCGGGTCCCGGACCTGCACGATGAGGCGGTCCGTGGACGATTCGCGGGCCGGCATGTGGTGGTGGCCGGCACCGGAGCGTCCGCGCAGAACGCGCTGGTCGAACTCGCCGCGCTGGTCAAGGCCGCGCCGGACACCCGGGTGAGCTGGCTGGTCCGCCGGTCGTCTGCCGGCGGGACGTTCGGCGGTGGTGACAACGACCAGCTTGCCGCGCGCGGCGCCCTGGGTAGCAGCGCACGCCAGGCAGTCGTGTCCGGCGCGATCACCGCGGTCACCGGGTTCCGCACCTGCGACGTGGTGATCGTCGGCGACGGGTCGCTCACGCTGACCTCGCTCGACGGCCAGCAGGTCGCCGGGGTCGATCGGGTCGTTGTGGTGACCGGGTTCCGCCCCGATCTGAGCATGCTGTCCGAAGTCCGTCTCGACCTTGACCCGGTGCTGCAGGCACCGACCGCGCTGGCACCGCTTATCGACCCGAACGTGCACTCCTGCGGCACCGTCTATCCGCACGGTGCCAAGGAACTCGCCCAGCCCGAGTCCGGCTTCTACCTGGTCGGCATGAAGTCCTACGGGAGGGCACCGTCTTTCCTGGCCCTGACCGGCTACGAGCAGGTCCGCAGCGTCGTCGCGGACATCGCCGGCGACCGGGAGGCCGCCGAGCGGGTCGAGCTGACCCTGCCGGATTCTGGCGTGTGTGGTGGGTCAGGGCTGTTCGACGAGCCTGACCAGGCCGCCGCGCGGGGTGGTGGCTGCTGCGGTGCGCCCGCCACCTTGGAGTTGGTCACGATCGGCGCCATGCCGTCGCGATGACGGTACCGACGTCCGCGCCGCAGGGCGGTGGCCTGGCCGGACCCGACCTGCGGCGCGTCACCGGCACGCTGTGCGCGACCGAGATCGTCAGCTGGGGTGCGATGTACTACGCGCTGCCGGTGCTGGCCGGCCCGATCACCAGCGACACGGGGTGGTCCACTGCGGCGATCATGGCTGCATTCACCGCCGCCCAACTGGTCGCCGCGCTGGCCGGCCTGGCGGTGGGCCGCCACATCGACCGGTTCGGTCCACGCACCCTGATGAGCATCGGGTCGGCGGCCGCGGTCGTGGCCCTGCTGGTGTTGGCGTGGTCCGATTCGTTCGGGTGGTTCGTGGGCGCGTGGGTGCTTGCCGGCTGCGCCATGTCCGCAGTGCTGTACGCGCCGGCGTTCGCCGCGCTGAACGGCTGGTCGGCCGCGCGCCACCGGGTCCGTGCACTGACCGCGGTCACCCTGGTGGCGGGACTGGCAAGCACCATCTTCGCCCCCCTGACCAGTGCGCTCAGCGGGCTGCTGGGCTGGCGCGGCACCTACGTCGTGCTCGCAGGGATCGTGGCCCTCACGATCCCTGCGCACTGGTGGGGCCTGAAACCGCCCTGGTCGGCGAGCATCGCCGCCCCGCGCCGCACCCGGCAACCCGTGTGGCGCACCGGCCAGTTCCTCGCGCTGGCCATCGCGCTGAGCGCCACCGCCCTGTGCGCGTATGCGGCGGTCGTCAACCTGGTGCCGATGCTCACCGCCCGCGGTGTCAGTCTCGGCGCCGCCGCCGTCGTCCTCGGACTCGGCGGGGTTGGCCAGGTGTGCGGACGACTGGCGTTCGCGCCCCTGCGGAACCGGCTCTCGCTGCCAACAACCACCCTCGCGATGCTGCTGCTGGTCGCCGTGACCACCGCCGCGCTGACGAGCACCGCCAACCTCACCGTGCTCGCCGTCCTGGCGCTGCTGGCCGGCTCCGTTCGCGGCGGCACCACGCTGCTGCAGGCCACCGCGGTCGTCGACCGATGGGGCGTGGCGAACGTCGGCGGCCTGTCCGCGACTCTGGCCGCGCCCATCATGATCACGACCGCGGCCGCTCCCTGGGCCGGCGCTCAGCTCGCCCAAATGATGGGCGGCTACGTCCCGGCGTTCTTGTGCCTGGCCGGGGTCGCCGCCGCAAGCGCGGCCCTGGTCCCTCTCACCTTCCCCACGACCCCGGAGGGTCCATGACCGCCCGAACGCCCGTCCTGATCGTCACCGTCCGAGGCAGCACCGAACCCGCCAGCGGATCACGGCTCCTTACCCCCGTTGCCCGAGCAATCAGCCGCAGCTACCCCGGGGACGTTCTCATCCGAAACCTGCCCTACCCGGCCACCTTCGAGAGTTTCGATGCGATCTACCCGGCCCGAATCGACCTCGGTGAGAGCCCAACCATCGGCGTCCACAACCTGGTGACGCTCCTCAACGAGCAGGCAGAGAGCCGCCCCGACCAGCGTGTTGTGCTGCTCGGCTGGTCCCAGGGCGCGCAAGTCATCGGCGACACGCTCATCGCACCGACCCGCCGGTTCGCCGGCCGTGGTGCCGCACCGCTTGACGCGCACGCCCAGGGATCGATCGCGGCGATCGCGCTCTTCGGCAACCCGACCTTCACCGCCGGCGAACCACACAACGCCGGGAAGTTCCACCCAGGCGTCAGCGGAGTCCAACCCCGCCCACCCGGCGCCCTGTCCGCCTACACAGGCCGACTGCGCGACTACTGCGCCGCAGGTGATATCGCAGCCCAGAACGCACCTGGCTCCAACGTCGAAGGGCACGTCTCGTACTTCCACAACGACCTACCCGCCCAAGCAGCCACGTTCGCCCTGGCACGGCTGACCAGCGGCCCGGCGATCAGCCCGGCGCCAGACCAGCGATGAACGCTTCGAGCCGTTCCAACACGCCCGACACCGGCCGGTAGTAGACCCACGTGCCGCGACGCTCGCTGACCACCAGGCCGGCATCACGCAGCCTTTTCAAATGATGGGACACCGTGGGCTGAGCCACTCCCACGTCCGGGAAGTCGCACACACAAACCTCACCCGATGACGTCGCCAACCGTACGAAAAGCCGCAGCCGCACCGGGTCCGCCAGCGCCTTGAGCAATGCGGCGAGGTCCGCGGCCTCGGGCGCGGCCAGATCACGCCCCTGAGTCGGCACGCAACTCTCGTCCGTCAGCGGCAGCACCAGCCGGGCCCGTTCGCGCGTCGTCGCCATCACCATCCATCCATATTGACAACTGTCGATTCAACAAGCAAGCATGGTCCTTGCATCGACGTTCACCAATACAGGAGGTTTGGTCGTGACCGCCGCACACAGCGACACCGAGGCCCTCAGGCACAAACTGTCCACCCTGGACCGGTTCCTACCCGTGTGGATCGGTGCCGCAATGCTCGTCGGTGTCCTGCTCGGGCGGCTCCTACCGGGCCTGAACGACGCCCTGAGCGCAGTCGAGATAGACGGCGTCTCCCTGCCCATCGGCCTCGGGCTGCTGATCATGATGTATCCCGTCCTGGCCAAGGTCCGCTACGACCGCCTGCACACGGTCACCGGCGACCGCCGACTGCTGGTCACCTCACTGCTGCTGAACTGGGTCCTCGGTCCCGCGTTGATGTTCACGCTCGCGTGGGCCCTGCTGCCCGACCTGCCGGCCTACCGAACCGGGCTGATCATCGTCGGCCTCGCCCGATGCATCGCCATGGTGATCATCTGGAACGACCTGGCCTGCGGCGACCGCGAAGCCGCCGCCGTCCTGGTCGCGATCAACTCCGTCTTCCAAGTCGCCATGTTCGCCGTTCTGGGCTGGTTCTACCTGTCCGTCCTGCCCGGCTGGCTCGGCCTGGAACAGACCAACCTCGACGTGTCACCATGGAAGATCGCCGGGTCCGTTCTGGTCTTCCTCGGCATCCCACTGCTCGCCGGGTACCTGTCACGCCGCCTCGGGGAGAAGATCAAGGGCCGCAAGTGGTACGAATCCACGTTCCTTCCCCGCATCGGGCCGTGGGCTCTATACGGCCTGATATTCACCATCGTCATACTCTTCGCGCTGCAAGGCGACCAGATCACCGCACACCCCGGCGACGTCGCCCGGATCGCCCTGCCACTGCTGGCCTACTTCGCCCTCATGTGGGGCGGCGGCTACGCGCTGGGCAAGGCCAGCGGCATGTCCTACGAACGCACCACCACCCTGGCATTCACCGCAGCCGGCAACAACTTCGAACTCGCCATCGCCGTGGCCATCGCCACCTTCGGCGTCACCTCCGGGCAGGCGCTGGCCGGCGTTGTCGGCCCGCTCATCGAGGTCCCCGTCCTGGTCGGCCTGGTCTACGTCTCCCTCGCCCTACGCAAGCGCTTCCCACACCAGTCACCCACCCACAGCGAGACGTACGCGTCAGCACGCACCTGAACCGCGCCCACCGTCCACGGTGCGCCATCCCTCGGCCGCCGACACCGACGATCCCCGGAGAGCTCCGATGATCACCAAACCATCAATCCTGTTCGTTTGTGTCCACAACGCCGGCCGCTCCCAGATGGCCGCCGCATTCCTGCAGCACCTGTCCGGTCGCGCTGTAGAGGTCCGCTCTGCCGGCTCCGAGCCCGCCGACCAGGTCAACCCTGCCGTCGTTGAAGCCATGCGTGAGGCCGGCATGGACATCACCGCCCAGAAGCCCAAGATCCTCACCGCCGAAGCCGTCCAAGCCAGCGACCTCGTCATCACGATGGGCTGCGGCGACACCTGCCCTGTCTACCCGGGCAAACGTTACGAGGACTGGATCCTGGAAGACCCCGCAGGCAAAACCCTCCAACGAGTCCGCCCGATTCGCGACGAGATCCGCGCCCGAATCATCGACCTACTCCGCTCACTCGACATCCCCATCCAGAAATAGCCACCCGCTCAACGTGACTCACTCTGAGATCGGACAACCCCCGAGTGTCCGACGCCGCTGCCAAGATGCCTGCCGCTGCGGTGCCACCCCGCCGATCCCCGGTAGCGTCCCCGGCTACGGCAGCAGTGAGATGACCAGCAGCCGGCAGTCGCCGGTGACGATGTCGAGGCAATCCCAGCGCAGGCCCACCGTTATGTCTCTGCGCGTCGCCACCCGCCGAGACTCTCGCTCATTCATGACGAGGATCTCCCCTGGAGCCATCTTGCGGAGTGTCAGGCCGCGCCAGAATCACATCGTCCCAGAGCAGCGCGCCGAGCTGCTGGGCGACTTCCGTGCGGATAGGGCTGATCAGGTGCTGGTAGCGGTTCATCATGCCCGGGTCGGTCCAGCCCATCAGCGCCATGGTCGCCCGGGGGCTAGTTCCGAGTAGCAGGAGGCATGTCGCCGCCGTGTGTCTGGCGTCGTGGAGTCGAGTTTCACGGACACCCGCCTGCCGCAACAGCGCCTTCCAGCGCGACCAATCAGTGCGTGGGTTGATCACGCACCCGAGCTCATCGGTGAAGACCCAGCCCTCATCGTGCCAGAGCGATCCGGCATGCCGGCGTTCGACTTCTTGCTCGGCCCGGTGATGTCGCAGCAGCGCAACAAGAGGGTCAGGTATGCCTACTGTCCGGCGGCCGGCGCGTGATTTCGTGCTGCCGGTTGGTGGCCGGAGCTGCCGGCGCTTCGGGCAGTAGCCAGCGTGAACGTGGCCGCACGGCTCGGTACAGCCATGTTCGTAGCGGGGGCGTAGCCGAGAGCGCCTGACAGACAGCACCTGATTTTGAAGATCAACGTCGCGCCACTGGAGGCCGAGAGCTTCGCCCTGCCGAAGCCCGAGCGCGAGCGCGATGACGAAACGAGCACCGTTACGGATCTCGGCGGCGGACCGGAAGACGCGCTGGATCTCGTCGACGGTCAGCGGTTCTGGTTCCTCGTCATCCTCCATGGCCATCGGCACGCGGGCCCGAGTTGCCGGGTTGGCTTTGAGGTAGCCGAGCCTGACGGCATCGTTCAGGGCTTTCCGAACGACGCGATGCACTTGGTGGACGGCGGCTCGGCGCATCGGGGTACCACGTTTGGTGATTCGGGTGAGCATCCGGGAGTAGAGGTGTTCCAGGTGCTCGGTCCGCAGCGCGGTGAGCTTGTGGGCGCCCACCCCAGGGATCAGGTGGACGCGCACGGCGCGTTCGTAGCCTTCGTAGGTCGTGGGCTTGACGTGCGGCTTGGTCTCTTCGAGCCAGTGCCGAAGCCACTGTTCCACTGTCCACCGGACGCCCGGGCGAAGGACCGATCCGGTCCGTCGATCGCTTTCCAGCTCTTTGATCTTCGCGCTGACGATCGCCTGCGTCGCGCCTTGGACATGGCGCCGATCCGGCCGGCCGTCATCCCGGACACCGACGGTGACCCGTCCATGCCAGTAGCCGTCCTTGCCCTGGTAGATGCTGGATCGACCGTTCGGTGAGCGCCGCGGCACCGTTCAGACCGCCTCGGGATGATGGGACGTACCGAGTGTGCGCAGGTGGTGAATGTAGGCGCCGAGCGCGTCTTCCGGGATGCGCCGTAGCCGGCCGATCTTCACGCTCTCGACCTCGTCCGCGGCCACCAATGCCCGCATCAGGGTGCGCCCTATGCCGAGCCGCCCAGCGGCGTCGTCGATGGTGAGCAGCAGCGGCGCACCAACCGTGAGCTGTTCCGCGTCGACTGTGTCGGTCGCGTCGCGCATTGCGGTGTCGAAGCTCATCAGACCCTCCGTCACGGTCGATTCCTGTTGATCCAAGGTTCGATTGGTCGGTCGCCGCTGGGTGCGGCAGCTCGGGTATCGCGCGGCGGGTCAGCGAGACAGGCCAGCCGATTCGAGCTGCCGAGAGGTGCCGGGTGGAGCGTTCGCCGGGTGCAGTCTGGCGGCATTCATGATGGCGGTGGCTCTTGTTTGTGGGCTGAGGCCGTCGACGAGGTGGGCGAGGGTGTGCCCCGCGGCGCGGGCGAATCTCTGGGCGGCGGCTTCACTGGGCAGGCGCGACGCGATGGCCCCCAGCCGTTGCATGACAGCGGGGGCGACCATGAAGGTCTCGGCGTCGGGGTTGTGCAGGCGGGCGATGTCCATTGCTCGGTCGAGTTCGTGGCGGGCGAGCAGCGCGCCCGCGGGCTGCGCGCGTACGTGCGTGTGGTCGTCGAGACAGCCGGGGCGGGCGAAGGTCAGCAGGCCGGCGTCGCCGTGCTGGGCGAGCCATTCGGCGGGGTCGAGCCCGTCAGGCAGGGTGAGGGTGAGCACCTCGCGGTGATAGACGCGGATCGCACGCTGGGCCCAGGCGGCGGTGGCTCGCTGGCCGGCAGTGTCGCCGTCACCGCACAGGATCGGCGGCCGGGGGTGCAGCGCGAAGATCCGCGGCGCGATCTGGTCAGTGAACGACAGGCCGGATTGGCTGACCGGTGCGAACAGGTGCGACGCGCCGACACGTGCTGCCGAGGCGGCAATCGCCAGCGCGTCGAGGGTTCCTTCGCAGACGACCACGGTGGCGTTCTTGTCCAGTTCCGGTGTCGACGGCCGGTAGAGCATCGCGGACTTGTCGAACACGCCGGTGCGGGGGTGGTTGAGGTACTTGGCGTGCGCCGCTCCGGTGGTGTCGCGGCCGGTGACGCCGAGGATGGCGCCGGTCTCGTCGCGGAACGGCATCAGCACCCGAGCGTGGTATCGGTCTCGGATCGGTTGGTCTGCCCGTCGGACGGCCCAGCCGGCGTCGAGGATCTCGTCGTCGACGAATCCGAGTCGCTGCAGGTGCTCGGTGAGTCCGGATCGGCTGGCCGGGGTGTGGCCGGCAAGCGGTTCGCGGGTCTCGGCTTCCAGCGCGGTGACGTCGATACGGCGTTGGTGCAGGTACTGGCGGGCACGGTCGGCGAGGGCGGGCAGGGTGAGGTAGCGCCACGCCTGGGCGTTGATGGCCAGGATCCGGCCGGCCGGCGTGCGGTTCAGACTGGGTCGCTCGGAGAACTCTTGACTCCGGGCGACCGCCGAGGTGACGTCTGCGCCGGGGACGGCGATCGGCCCCGTCGAGTCGAGGATCGCGGCGGCATCGTGGAGCGAGGTGACGCCGGTGGTGGTGCGGAGCAGGTCGAAGACGTCACCGCCGATGCCGGCGTGGAATGCCCACCAACGATTCTGGTCCGGATTGATCAGCACGCCGGAGGAGTCGTCGCCGTGCGGCATGCCGAGCGCCGCTGCCGGGATGCGGTAGTCCGAGGCTCCGTCCCAGTTCACGGGTGGCCGGACGTGCATGCGCGCCAGGACCTCCACGATCGAGTGCGTCGCCTTCAGATTGGCCAGGTCGGCGTGGCTGAGCCGGGTGATACTCATCGGAATGCGGGCTCCGGGCCAGGCAGCGCAGGCCTGCGTCGCCAACGCTGCGAGATCGCGTGTGTGGCCATGGAAAACCTCGGATCGGTGACGGGCGGTCGCTGTGCCGCTCTTTGCCCTTGTTCGGATTCACGGGGTCGGGTGCGCCGACGGCACTCTGGCTGGGGATGGCTGCACAGATGGGCTCGTGGAGCCCTGGCAGAGGTGTCGTAGGCAGCGCGAGTGCGTGCGGGAGCCGAGAAGATGTTCTGGCCGCGGAGCTCTCGCCGTTGCTGACCACGTTCAGCTTCGGTGTTGCTGGTTCCAGACGGTCGATCGGTAGTGCGCGGCGGCGTCGACTACCTGGGCGAGTGCGTCGCGTTCGCCGGGGACGGCGACGGCGGTGAACTTGACCGAGTCGTATACGGCGCGTACCACGTCGTACAGCAGCATCCCGCGACGGCTGGGCGTGGTCGTGTCGGACAGCCGGCGAACCGCAAGCGCGGCCTGGGCGAGATCCTGCTCCGTAGCGGGAGTGTGGGCGCTGATCCGACCGCGGCTGTCGGTAAGCAACACCGTTCCGGCCGATCCCTCCGATCGGGTGAGTGCCGTCGGCAACGGCGGGCCGGTGCGCGTGCCATTGCCGGGCTCATCGGACCAGGCGACCAGCGCGCCGAGTTCGACAAGGTCAGCGTTTCCCGTGGCGGGGTCGACTCGCAGATCGGTGTGTCGGTGACTGCCGGCAGCGTGCGCGAACGCGGCGAGCAGCAGCGCAGTCACCGGTCGGTCCAGGCTGGCCAGCACCTCGCCGAGGCCGACCTGTCGGCTGCCGCCCAGAGACGCGGCGACGGCGAGGACCCTCTGCTCACCCCCGGAGTACACGGCGGTCGTGTCGTCGCTTATGGCGTCGAAGTCAACCCAGCAGCGGCCGTCATGACGGATCCACGGATGGCCGGGCTGGGCGAATCTGCCGCGGAAGGCGCGGATGAGCAGCTCGGTTGCTGCCTCGACGAGGTAGCTGCCTCGGGCCCAGGCGCGGAGGTCTTCGGCTATCGGTGTAGTCATTGATGGCTCCCTATTTTCGCGCTCGGTCAACCAGCGGCGGCGAGCTCCGCTTGCCGGATCGCGGCAAGTTCCCTGGCGTGGTGGTCCTCATCGATCCACGCGGCGAGATCCGACGGCGGGGTCACGTCGACCGGGGTGGCAGCGTGGATGCTGCGGTCGTGGTAGTCGAGATCGCCGCCGCACCGCAGTTCGGCGATCCAGACCCGCAGCCGGGCTTCGATGTCGCGGAACGCGGTGTGCCACGCCGCGGCCGCGGTCGGGGCCGCATTGTCGGCGTAGCTGATGCGTTCGTGATCCCGCAGCGCCGAGAGGGCTTCGACGAGGTCGTTGTGCCGGTACCAGCAGGGCGGCAGGCGGACCATGCCGCGGAATCTGTGCTGCAACACCGTCACCCATTCGTACAGCGAGCGCCATTCGGCGGCGGCCTCGGCCGGGTTCAGGGACGGCCAGAAGATGGGCGGGTCGGACGGTTTGCCGTCGTCGTCGAAGTCGTCACCGTCACCGCTACCATTGATCAGTTGTGCGAGGAACCCGCCAGGTGGGGGTCCGGCGGGGGTGTCGTCACCGCCCGGTTTGCTGTGGTCGTTCATGCCGCTCACCTGCCAGCGTTCGCGTTGGCCAGGCGGATGCTCTGCTGCAACTCGTCCTGCGCCACCTGCAACTCGCCGGCGCCATGTCGCCGAGTCCAGGGGGCGAGGCGCATCATGATCGGCGCTGCGGTGCGCAGCAGGAGCAGGCCGTGCCCGAACGGCAGGGTCCGCAGCCGGGCGGGTTCGAGGATGGGCTTGTCCTCGACGGTGCGGGAGTAGGACCGGCTGCCCATGCCGCCGTAGCTGACGGTGATCCGCTCCTCGCGGTGGGTGCCGATCAGCGCGGACAGGTCCCGCAGGTCTTCGGCGTTGCCGCCGCCGCCGAGGATGATCTTGACGATGGCGGAGTCCCAGATGGCGGCGGCCTTGTCCCGGCCCCACACGTCCCGGGCCTGGGAGAGGGCTTGCAGGACGACGAGGGTGGTGATGCCGGTGCCGCCGCCCTCGGACATCAGCGACGGCAGGGACGGCAGCGGATAGTTGGCGGCCTCGTCGAGCACGAGCGCCAACGGTGGGTCGAGGCGGGCGCCGGGGTTGCCGGCGGCCAGGCGACGGGCGGCCTCGACGATGTCTTCGACGAATGCGGCGACCAGGCCGGCGGTGGCCGATGCGCCGGAGGCGGTGCCGAGCAGGTAGACGGTGCCTGATCGGCGCAGGAACTGGGTCGGGCGGAACTGCTCCCGGCCGGTGGGTGACACGGATGCCAGGACGCGAGGGTCGGCCAGGCAGGCGAAGGTGTTGGCGACCATGGCCCAGGTGGAGTCTCGTTGACGGGGGTCGGCGCCGATGATCGCGTCCAGGGCGCGCGCCCACGCGGTGGCCGCTTGAGGATGAGATTGCAGGATCTCCACCGCATCGCGGGCGGCGACCGGCGACAGGGACCAGCGGTACAGGTCGGTCGGGTCGCGCCGCCCGAGCGCGGCGGCGTGCAGCAGGCAGCGGACAGCGGTGTAGCACTGTTGGGCCCAGAACGAGCCGTTCTCCACGCCGTGTCCGGGGTCGGCGCACAGCGCCTTGGCGCGGATCAACGCCGTCTGCGGATGTTCGCAGCCTCGGATAGGCGACCACTTCGTCGCAGACGGAATGCCAGCAGCGAGTTGCTGCGGGTCGAACACCGCGACGGGCCGGCCGCCGGTAGAGCGGGCGTGCAGGGTGGCGGTGACGTTGTCCGGCCGGGTGGCGGTGGTGACGACGGCGCCGGGGGCATCCAGGATCATGCCGATGACGGTGTTCAGGCCCTTGCCGGAGCGGGGCGGGCCGAGGATGATCATCGAGTCCTCCACCGAAGACCAGCAGTCGACCCCGCGTGCCCGGCCGAGCAGGTATCCGAGATCCGCGGCTTGCGGCTTGTCGAGGCTGGGCCGGAGGGTTGCTGCGCGCCGCATCAAGGTTCGCCGTCCGGCGGCCGATCTCACCTGCCAGCGGGTGGCCAGACCGGGAATCCGGTCGGGGTTGCTCGCTGTCCGGGCGCCGGTCGGACGCCAGAGCCGCCACAGCCCGTAGCCCGCGGCGCCCGCGACGCCGAGCAGCACGGCGGTGATTGCCCAGTATCGCCAGGCGGGGCCGACCGGCTGGCCCCACGCCGACGAAGGGTCGGTGAAGTGGGCCAAGGCCGCGAAGCCCGCGATCGGGTGTCCGTGCGGCCACGGCAGGTCGGAGACAAGAGCGGCGATGGCGCCGGATACCCACAGCAACGCGCCGCATCCGAAGGCGGCGAGGATCATTCCGAGTGCCAGGTTGGTGAGCTCGTCGTTGTCCGGCTGATCCCGCATGGTGATCACAGCCCTGCCACGTGGGTGAGTTCGACGTCGGCCGTTGGCGCTGTCGGGGTGATCGCTGGCGCTTGCGCGATCTTGCCGCCGGTGATGTGTTCGGCTGGTGATTCGGCGATGATTGTCTTGGCGCACGCCGCGACCCGCTGGGCGGTCTTGGCTAGCACCTTGTCGTGATCCTTGCCGGCCCACGCGGCGACGTAGGCGAAGCTGTAGGCGTCCGTGGGCATTCCGTGCGCGCGTGCCACGATGAACGCGACAGACTCGGCCTCTACTTCCTTGTGCCCGCGCGGTAGGGCGGCGCCTTCCGGGTTCGCCTGTGGGTCGTGGAGGACGCAGTGAGCCCCCTCATGCAGGAGCGACTTGACCATTGCTGCGTCGTCCATGTCGGCGCGGACCTGCACGGTCTTGGTGGCCCATGTGACCCGACCGTTCGCGCCTTGCATGTCATCGGCGGACGGAACTGTGGACACCGTGTAGCCGCGGGACTCGATCAGTCGAAGGATCGACTCTCCTAAGCCTGCGGGCGCCTCGCCTTCGAGCAGCTGCGGGTGCGGTGGGGCGGGCAACGGGTCGCCGTCAGTCTGCTCTGCGGAAAACACTTTCTCGACAGTGAATCCGCGCAGAAAGCCGGTCTTGACCTCGCGCTCACCCGGTTCGGGCGCCTCCCCGCGAGTCAGTCGGCGGCTGGTGCCGTCCTTGTCCACGGCGTCGCGGTGGATACCGCGCATCGGTGCGATGATCGCCATACCCGTCTGGCCGCGCTGGACTTGCCGACCCAGATCCTGCCACTTCCGATACGATGCTACGTAGGTGGGGAGCGGCGCTGAGACTTTTCCCTGCTCAAACAGTTTCGCCTGCTGTGAGATCAGGAGTAGGCAGTTGTTCGCTGAATACTCATGAAGCCCGGACTGGAACTCCAGATAGCGTTGCCAGTCGGCACCGTCCCGAATCCCGCCGACCGCGTCGGACAGCACCGCCTGCGCGGCCTGGATCCGCTCGTCCCTCGCCGACGCGGCATCCTCGCGACTCCGCTTCCCTCGCCAAGCCATGACTGCCACCTCCGTTCAACCGGAGGCGCAACTACGGGGATGGGTGCAGGATGGTGGGAGATCTACCTGCATAGCGGGGCCGGCCGTTGGGACGTCGCTCGCCTTCGGCTTGCAAAGGCAATGTGTGGCCTGTAGGCGGCCCGGATGCGTACACGCCTGCATGCCCCATCGAACCGAGATCCACAGCGATCGGATAAGCTCCCCCGTCGCCGCCACTGCTGCAGGGCAGGAAGGTGACCCGTATGGGACTATCGGACGACTTGGCTATCGCGCAATCCCCCAGCCGTTGCCAGCGCCTTCGAGGCGTCGTGGCCGTCGAGGTACTCCTCGTTGTTGAACTATGCCAAGTCCATTGGGTCAGTGTCTTCCTCCTGCTGAAGGAGACGCTGCTCGCCGACATCGGTCACCGACGCCCCAAGTACGGAAAGGAGCTCGCCAAGTTCTCCAACCGGCGCGGCGCTCGTGACAATGACCTGTCCGCCGTCGCTGTTGCTATTCGCGAGAATGCGCAGCATTGCGCCATAGTCGGCGGGATCGATGTCCTGCTGCCGTGGCTCATCGAGGACCAGCAATCCGGGATGGCGACCCCCGGTCTGCCCATGCACTCGAACCGCGTCGAGGTAGGCAACTTTGATCCGGACTACGTCGCTGGCGCTGACGTCGGTATCCATGTCAAATCCCGCTCGGGTCGGGCGTAGCGAGTCCTGATCGAGAGAGACGTCGTTGATGTCATAGCTACCGAAACGCATTGCTGACAGTCGTGTCCGTACCGACGTAGTAAGTTCGTCCAGTCGTGTGGTGTCGGCGTCAGGCACCCCAGCGGGCAAAGCGCTGAGGTTCTCGCGCGTAGTCGCGATCTCATTGGCGATCTGCGTGAGCTCGTCCAGTTGATCCGCGATCGCGTCCTGAGCACGCCGAAGTTCGTCAAGCCGCAGCTGAAGAGTGATTCGTAGAGCTATATCGCCGGCGCTTGGAGTGTTTGCCGGCGCGAGAAGGTCCTCTTCGAGTGCTCTAACGGTAGCGCGCACTTGGTCCGCCTGGCGCTGCATCGCTGCGTATGCGCTCGAGGATTGGGTCACGGCCCGCTGTGAGCGGTCGCGCATCTTGCGGGCCGTGGAAATCTGAGCATTGAGCAGCGATACCGTCTCATCGACGTTGAGCACAGGCCCAAGGCCATCTGTTTCGACCGCCTCCAGCGATTGGCGACACGTCGGGCAGTTGTGGTCGGCCAAGTGTGTAGCCGCGACTTCACTGCCCAACCGAACCAACGTCCTGATATCGAAATTCCGGTCGCGCTCTTCCTCAAGCATGATGAGCCGACGGTCCAGCGCCGCCAGCTGCGCCTCTTCCAGCGACAGGTCGTTCTCGAGAAGCTGCGCCGCAGCCAGAAGTTCGCCAAGTCCTGATCGTGACTGCTCGAGGTCCTGGCTCGCTCGAGGATCCCTGCCGGGCGCAAGCTGCCGGACGCCGGCCTCCTCGACTGCGAGTAGCTGAGAACTCACCGCGGCGACGACGTCGGTCACCGCGATCCACTCTTCGCTGTCGAGGATCTCGAGCTGAGCGTTGTTCAGGCTGGAGGGTTCCGGCATTGTGGCGCGTGCCTGCGCGCCGGCTGCGTGCTCCGGTACGCCTGTCACCCGACCTCCGACGGCTCGTGCCAGAGTTTCGACCGAGCTTCGTGCGGCTGCCCACCGTGTTCTGAGAGTCGCCATCGACCGTTCCAGTTCCGCGCGGCGCGCCTCAGCCTGCGGGCCGGCGAGCCCGAGTAAGAACTCGGCTGATCGCCGCAGAGGCTCGCGGATCTGATATCGCTCCACCTTTCGCGGGGCAGCGGAGCCCCACGATTGTTGGTCTACAATGAGAAACGGGAATACAACATCCGGGTACAAAGTCGTCGTCGTGCCCGTATAGGTCGCCACGGTTGGCAACTCCCAACCGACCATGTCGGCGAGCAGTTTGTGAAAGCCCAGACCGCGCGTCGCGCTGCCCGCACGATGAAGAAACATTTCCAGCGGCGCACAGGTAGTCAAGACAGCGGGATCGGTCAGAGCTGGACCTTCCCACACGCGAGCAAGATCACGATCGATTCGATTGTGCCGGACCTGACGCTGGGACGTAAGAACTCGCCCTGCATCGTTTTCGAGCTCCACTGCGACCCAACTGCGCTCGACCGCGAGGGCGGCACTGTCATCGGCAGCGTCCACTCGCAGTTCGCTCGTCAGGGCGCTACCAAGCGGCGCGTTCGCTCGTGCCTGCAACATGCGCTCCAGACCGAGTGCGTAGATCAGGGCCTGAACCACCTGGGTCTTTCCACGGCTATTGCTGCCACGGAGGACGTTGAAGCCGGGCTGAAACGTCACCATTCGTCCCCAACCACCCTGGCTGGTGAGCACTCGTAGCCGCACCGCTCGAACACGGAGCCTCATCTCTGCCCTCCTGCTAGACGGCGTTCCATTGCGCTGTCGTTCAACGGGACGAGGGCGCCAAGGAATTGTTTCTCGACCACGAGCAGCCCATCAATATCGTCCATGCGAGTCGCGAGGTCGCGACCCAGATCGGTGAGCTGGACCCGACTCTGGTTGATGCCGGGCTTGATTAATCCATCGACGATCGCGAGGTTCAGGGTGACCTGAAGATCGGGATCGATGCGGTCGGTGGAAGTGAAATAGAACCGCCGCCCTTCCCACCAGGCGATGAACATTCGTCGTGTTCGTGCGGTCCGCGTTGCCCACATTAGCGTGTGCAAGTTTGTCAATTTCGCCGCTCGCTGGTTGAATCGCGAGAGCACCAGGACGACAAGGGCGGTCCGGTACGCGAGTCGATGGCGCACCGGGACCGGCTTGGGCTGCCGACGGAACACTATGTCGACGTCTGCGGGGGCAACGTCCGGGCGAATGGACGTGGCGGTCCATGCCTCTTCGCTGACAGGCATGTCGGGGTGGACTCTCTGTTCAGTCACGCGAAGTCCAGCGGGCAGCGCATGAGCCAGTCGGCGACCTGACCTTCGGCAATCACGCGGCTCTGTGCGGCGCGCGTGTTGAGCACGTCCTCGACGACCTTTTCAGTGTCCGACAGGACGGTGCTCAACCGTCGGTCGGGTACGGTCTCGGTGAGCGCGTATTGCACCGCCAGCCGGTCCTCTAGGTCTGCGAGCTCCTCGTCGAGACGGTCGCCGAGTTCGGAGTAGTGATCACTGACATGTGACCGGTGCGCCTGGCCACCAACGTAACTATCGAGCAGACGGTTGACCATCCTGCCGCGGACGTCCTCGCCCGCGTACAGGGACGTTTTTGCCAACTTGGAGCTCATGGTGACGATTAGCTCGTCCTCGATGGCGCTGTAGTCAACCGCGTCCAGGGGAGGCAGGTGCATCTTTGTAAGCTGACGGCTCACCACGGCGACCCTTGCGCCTTCGAAGGCGTCAAGCGTCAGTGCGGTGACGACGATGTCCGCCGTCGCGTACTCGAGCGATGCCGTACGGATGCGATTGGTCAAAGTCCTCGCGTGCTCGAGCAGTTTTCGGGTCGTGATCCGTGGGACCAACAGCACCCAGCGCGAGATGCTGAGCCCGGCTGGAAGCAACGCGTTGATCTTCGTCGCGTTGTTGACAAACTTGCGGGTGTCTACTGTCATCTTGTCGCGCTGCTTGTTGTACCGCTGCGCGGCCGACAGCGGCTCACCCTCGGGTGCGTAGCACTGATAGACACAACCCGACAACGAAAATGCCTCCATGCCGGCATCGCCGCGGTCATCGTCCGGAACCTCGATCAACTCCGGTCCGCCATAATGCTCGTGGAGGACTCGGATGCAAAGGTTCTGCCAGTCGTCGCCCGACAGCTGCTCGAACCCAGAGGGCCCACTCATGGCAAAACAGGAGGCATGTCAATGGCTATCCGTGTGTCGCGAGTTCGAAGCATGCGTATCGCACACACAGTAGCGGGGCCCTCCTCCTCGGTTACGCCAGCTAGCGCAGGCACGGCGTCATTTTGGCAGCATTGACCGATCCATGATAGAGGGACGGACCTCCGAGCGCTCACCACGGGATCGCGGGGTGCTGTAGGTCTCCGTTGAAGCCTCGGACCAAGCATCGCGTCCAAAGCGTCGAATCGCAGGCACGCATGCGCCGCCAGTGTGTGAAGATTGCCGCCGACCAGCAAATTTGTGGTTCGGAGCCATCGTAGCTGCCGCTTGCCGCCGCACGATCGTGCGGCGGGCAGCCCAGGTCCCATGTTGTGGTTCTCGGCTGGTTCGCAGCATCCTGACAGTCGCTCGACCCGTCAAGACCGTGGTTGGCGACGCAGGTCGAATCGCACCTGTTCAAGAAGTCGCCATCGGGATGCTCCTGGTCACGGGAGCGTCTAGCGTGCTCAAGCGGATCTTCGTCACCGTTTGCCGGCCCGTTGGTCGTCACCGGGACGGGATGCTATGCGGTGCAAGGGAGCGCCCCAGACATTCGTGTGTTGGTATCGAAGAGACCGGTCTCATCAGGCGTTCGGGCGTGGCGCACAAGGAACGCCCGATCGCGCGCCTTCCAGAGGCCTTCGCCCTGGTCGAGGGTGGGGAGCTGCGCGATCTCGGCGGCGGTGAGGCCGATGGTGGCGCCGGTCTTCTCGGCTTCGCCTGGCTCCTGGGCGTAGATGATCTTTGTGGAGCAGTCGGCGAGGAGTCCGAGGGCGGTGTTGCGGGCTTGGCTGTTGGATTCGCCGACGGCGTCGAGGTCGGACAGGCGGTGGATGATCATCATGTTGGCGATTCCGAGCGCGCGGGAGAGCTTCCACTGGGCTTGCATGCGGGCGAGTAGTACGGGTGATCGCAGGAGTCGCCATGCTTCGTCGTAGATGACCCAGCGTTGCCCACCGGCGGGGTCGGCGAGGGCGGCTTCCATCCAGGTGGAGGCGCAGGTCATGACCAGGGCGATGAGTTGGTCGGAGCCGGAGATCCGTGACAGGTCCAGCGAGAGCATCGGCAGGTTGGGATCAAAGCTGGTGGTCGAGGGTCCGTCGAACAGGCCGGACAGATCGCCAGCAACCAACCGGTTGAGAGCGTGGGCGGCGAGCCGGCCGTCTTCGGCGAGCTGGCGGGGGCTGGAGCCTGCCACACCGACGGTGGGTTCGAACATGGCGGTGACGACCTGGGGCAGCGTGGGCACGGCGTTGTCGGTGACGGCGCGGTCGAGTGCGGCGAATACGGCGGTGGCCTCGACGGAGGCGAGTGGCCGGCCGAGGCTGAGCTCGACGAGCGCGCGTAGCAGGTCGCGGCGCCGGCCTGTCACCTGCACTGCCCACTCGGGTTGGCCGAGTTTCGCGGATCGCGGGCCTTCGTCGAGGGGGTTGAGTCGGGTGGGCAGTCCGCCGCCGAGTTCGATGGCCTGCCCGCCGACGGCTCGGGCGACCGGTGTCCATTCGCCTTTCGGGTCGCCGGGGATGTAGGCCTTGCGGCCGAACGCGAGGGATCGGGTCGCGAGCGATTTCGCGCAGGACGATTTTCCGGAGCCGATGACGCCGGCGAGCATGATGTTCGGGTTCGTCAGCACTCCGTCGCTGTAGAGCACCCAGGGGTCGAAGCAGAATCCGGCGGTGCTGTAGCTGTCGGTGCCGACGTAGATGCCCTTCTCGCCGAGCCCGGCTTCGGCGAGGAACAGGTAGGCGCCGCCGAGGACTTCGGAGGTGGCCCGGTGCTCCTGGATCCGGAATCGCCGGTAGGCGCGTAGTGATTCGGGTCCGTCCTCTCCGGCGGCAGGCAGGTAGTGCGCGGCACGCCGCTCGGCGAGTTCGGCCGCAGCCTGGTCCCGAACGGCCTGGTGCCGGGCACTGATCGCGACGGCCTCGACCTGGCGGGCCCTCTTGCGGGCTGTCCGGCGGGCCCGTCGGCTGAGACCGGTCGGCATGAATCCGGGCGCGGCGAAGGTCCGAGTTGCAGGCTCGACGCTTGTCGGGTCCACGTTTCCGCGGGGCGTGGGCATGTCAGCGCGCCGTCCGACCGAGCGGGAGCGCAGCGACGATGAAGGCCTGCGCCTGCCGACCGTAGATCAGTCGGGTTTCCAGCATGCACTGAGTGGCCACCCTCTGGGCGTGGGCGGTGGCGGCGCGCAGCTCGTCGAGGGTGGCCGCGGTCAGGGTGAGGAAGCCGCTGTAGCGCATGTCCGCGTGCCCGGACACGAGGGCGCTCTCGCGGGCGAGGACGTCCGCGTACTCCTGGTCGTCGGACAGATCGATGATCCTTCCGGTCCTGGCCTTCTGCTCCCGGTCGGTGATGTAGTCGACCTTCTCCTTGCGAATCTCCCGCAACGCCTGGGCGGCACCAAGCGGCCGGGCCACCAGACACAGGGACCGCCGGATGCCGGGCGCGAAGATCAACGCGTGCAGAAACGACGGCGCAGCATCGATCGACGGCCACTCGCTGATCCACAACACCGAGGAGAAGCCGGAGTCGTGGCGCAGGTAGTCCCAGTGCTCGTCCACGGCGGCCGGTCCGGTGGTCATGTCGGCGCCGGGGTCGTCGACCGTCAGGGTGGCGGCGGGGTCGTAGGCCTGCCGGATGACGACCGCGAGATCCGGCGCGGACAGCCAGCTCTGCACCAGCAATGACGCGGCACGCAGGGCGGCGTCAAGGTTGGCCATGTCGCCGGCGAGGACGGCGGCGGCGCCGGCCATGCCCCGACCGGCCTCCCGGATCGATCGCGCAGCGCCGTGCAAATCGAGCACGAGGGCGATCAGGGTGCGGTGGCTCGCCGCGGACGGCGCCGCGGTCCGCATCAGCGTGTCGTACTCGACCGACGCCCACGAGTCGTCGTGGATGCCGTGCTCCTGCCACCAGCCGACGACACCGCGGCCGGGGTCGGGGATCACCGATTCCAGGACCTGCACGGCGGCGCATGTTCCGGTGGCGGCCAGCCCACCCAGCACCCGGGACCAGGCGGTGACGCGCCGGGCCTGCTCGGCGGGTTCCAGGAGCACGAACGCCGGGTGTGTCACGTGCACCACCGCGGACAGGGTTTGGCGGTGCGGGTCGTGGACCATGACGGCGCCGGTGATGGGATCGTCGTAGAAGCGCAGCGCGGCGGCGTCACCGGGTAGCCCCATCGTCCCGGCCGGGCGGGGGTGGATCGGCCGGACCCGGTAGCGGGTTTGGCCGGTGGCCTTGCGGACCTGCCAGTGCAGCAGCAGCGGGACGGATTCGATGATGGGTGCTCCGTTCCACCGGACGAAGCCGGAGGCGATCATGCCCGCCCACAGCGGGCTGGTGATCGCCACGCCGAGCGTGGGCGACAGCAGCAGTGCGACGGCGAGGATCACCAGCCCGGCGGAGACGACGATGACGACCTGCCCGGAATAGCCCAGCAGCAGGCCCTTGGACTGGCGCCGCCCGAACCGGACTGTCGGCGCGCTGGCGGGTGTCGACGTCGATGCGTCGTTCATGTCCCGGGCCGTTGATCACTCGCAGGGTCCGGCGGAGTCTGCTGCGGCGGCGTTTGCCGTGCCGAGCGGGCCGGTGGCGACGGTTGCGGTGACGCGCCGGAGCCAGTGACCGGCCGAGCGGGCCCTTCCTCGTGTGTCGAGGTCAACCGTTCGGACCGCGTCGATTCCGGTCGCGAGTGATTGGCCGAGCCGGGACGGCTCGACGAGTGGTCAGAGGCTCCGTCACCGCTACTTGCCTGCCTGGGGACGGTCGCAACAGCGCCGCCCCTGCCGCCCGCCGCAGACGACGACGTGGCCGTGACACTTTCGCGGTCTCTGCCGGGGGTCGGCCCGACCCCAGCGGCTACCAGACCGGCAGGCGCAGACGGAACGGGGCCGACGGCGGGTCGCGCGGCAGACCCGTTGGCTGCTGGTGCGGACGCTGGTGCCCTCCCGCCAGACGGAGCGGGTTTCGGCGTGCTGGCGCCGGCGAACCCGGCAGATCGGTCCCCGCCGTTGGAGTGGGATCGAGACCCAGTGGGACCGCCCATCACTCGCCGCGCCCCGGCATACAGCGAGGACGCCTTCTGCGGCGTGCGGGCCACGGTGGCCGCGCCGACACCGGCGGCGCCGGCCTGGGCGTGCACGTGGTGGAACGCGTCACCGGCGAAGTGCACCATCTTGATCGCCATCCACGGCGCGAACCCCGCCAGCAGCAACGTCAACGTGCCGATAGCCAGGTTGGTGACCTGATTCGTGGTGCTGCCAGTCGCCCCGGCACCCTCGACCATCGACAAGCCGATCAGGAAGATCACCACCAGGATCAGCTTGGAGAAGATCAACGCCACGGTGAACTCGATCCACCGGCGCACCCATCCTTTGGTGATGTCCGCGGTCGCGCCCGAGAACGCGATCGGCGCGAACACCGCCGCAACGACGATGAGCATCTTGCGGACCATCAGCGCGCACCAGATGAACGCCACCGCCGCCAGCAGCACCAGCGACATCAGCAGCAACCCAGCCCATCCGAGGACGCCGAGGCTTGCCACGGCGACGAGTTCCGCGCCGACCTGCTGAATGTTCTGCCCAACTGCCGCCTGCACGACGCCGTTGGCCAGCGCATCCACGGCGGTCAGCAGCAGCTGCGTAGCGCCGATGGCGAACGCTGCCCCGACGAACGCGATGGCCAGTCCGCGCACGGAGCGGCCCAGGCCGGCGAAGCTGCCCTTCATCGCGCAGCCAACTATCTGGATACAAAACAGCGCGACCGTGATCACGGCGGCGATGGCCGCAGTGATCGCGAGGTCGTTGCGGATGCCGCTGGTGGTCAGGTCGATGGTGGTGGCGTTCGAGACTTGGGTCCATAGCCAGGTGACGGCCGAGGTGGCGGCGTCGCCGAAGCTGTGCGCGATGCCGTCCGGGATGCTGCCGACGGCGATGGCGGCGTTGGCGGCGGCGATGCCGGCGCAGGTCGGCCACATCATGGGGTCGAGCCAGCAACTCATGACTGCCCCCGCTGAACGAACTGCTGGGTGCAGGCGGCCCCGAACACTCGGCCGTGGTGGATCGAGGTTCCCAGCACGACCTGGAATGCCACCGAGCTGGTGGAGGTGACGGTCTTGCCGCCCACGTGGGTGTGCAAGGTGACGGTGGCCGTAAATAGGCGGGCCAGCGTGAGCGGATCTGTCAGGGTGACGTGGGCCGGTGGGAAGCCTGGTACTGCTTCGACTTTCACGCCGGTGACGGTGGTGGTGGCGTGCAGGGACGCCAGGGCGTGCCAGTCGGCGGCGGACGGGACGAGGGTGGACGGCGCGCCGTCCCAGGTGGGGCTGGTCAGCGACACGATCAGGGCCTTGTTCCGATCGGCGGCGGTGAGGGGGACTTGGGTGATGGTTAGGGCTGCTGCCTCGGATTGTGCCCAGGACAACAGGTCCGCGCGACTGGCGGTGGCGTAGCGGCGGGTGAGCAGTTCGGTGCCGAAGGCGGTGACGAAGGTGTCGGGCTGGGTTCGCAGGTTCGCCGCAATCGGCGGGTAGGCGGTCGTCGTCGAGGCGGTGACGGCGGGAATCGCATCCCACGCGGCGTGATCGTAGCCGGTCGCCGCCGTCGGCACGGCGCTGCCCTGAGGCGCCGCACCTGTCCGGCGCGCGTCGTCACCGGCCGCGAGGGGTTGCCCGGTGGCGCCTCCGGGCGACGCAGCTATGGAGGTGACGGGCGGCCGGGTCGCGACCGTCCGGTCCTCCGGTCGGTGCCCGAACGCGACCCAGACGACGCCAGCGACCAGTAGCGCCGTCACCGCTAAGGCGATGACCACGTCGCGACGGTGGGTAGCCCACAGATCACGCCACATGAGGCTCACCCCGCCGTCACAGGGTTGATCCGGCGTTCCAGAAGAACGCCACGAGGATGTTGGCGCCGCCGATGAGCAGCGCCGCGACGAGCGCGATCAGCACGCCGCTCTTGCCGCGGTGGGCCATGTGCGGGTTGCTGGAGTTGCCGCCGACGGCCCACACGATCGCGGAGACGACCAGGCCAGCGACGGCGGCGATCACCCCGAACGTGAGGAGCGCGCCCACGATATGTTCGGCCTCGCCGACGCCGGGCAGGCCGTCGGAGTTCGGGTTGATGGGCGGCGGCCCGTCCAAGCGACTCGTCATGGAAACCTCCTGGATTCGTGGGCGACCCGCGGATGCGGCGCTCGCCCGACTGCGGAACGTCGGGGTGGCGTGCGGCTACAGCTCGATGCCGTAGCCGGGCTGGGGTGCTGGTGGCTCGGGTTCGGGGCGGGCCCAGCCGGGGTCGGCGCGGCGGATGCGCTGCACGTCGGTGGGCGTCATGCCGCCGGCCGCGCAGGTCGCCGCCTCGGTCGGTGTCATGTCGGGCACTTGCACCCACCGGGCGGCCGTCTCGGCGGTGAAACCAGCCTCGTCCCACTGGCGGGCAATGTCCGGGGTGTCGATGCCGATCGAGGTCCAGTCGGCCACCGCGGCGGCCGAGGTGTAGCCGGCGTCGGCCCACCGCTCGGCAGCTGAGCGGGTCGGGTCGTCGACGGGTGCGTCGAGGTTCCGGTTCGTGAAAGGCTTCCCGATTCCGTTGTCGCGCAGGGTTCGCAGGAGTTCGTCCAGATCCTCCGCCGCGGCTGCGCTGGTGGCCGCGATGGCGTCGGCCATGGTTGTGCCGTCACCACCGTTGCCGGTGACGGCAAGTCGGTGACGGACGTCGGAGAGGTAGCGCTCCCGCTCGTCCTGCGCCTCGGACACGTTGTCGACGGCACCTCGGATCTCGTCAAGGTTGGGCGGTCGCCGCGACATGCCGATGCCGCCGGCTTGGCCGCCGTTGCCGTCACGGCTCGCTGTGGTGCTCGTCATGACTGATCTCCTCCTATGCGATGTGGCGGATGGTTGACAGGCCGTGCCCGACCCGGACAAAGTCGGCGAAGGTCTGCACGCGGATGCCGTCGGTGGGATCGGCAGCGTTGACGACGAGCCCGTCACCGATGTACATGCCGACATGTCGTGGCGCGGCGAGGGTTCCGTCGTCGCCGGGTACGAGGATCAGATCGCCCGGAGACATCGCTGCCGGGTCGGCGACGGGGGTGCCGGCGGTCGCCTGGCTGCCGGTGAAGTGATCCAGGGCGACGCCGGCGTGTGCCCAGGCGGCCATGGTCAGCCCGGAGCAGTCGTAGGCGTTCGGGCCGGCGGCGGCCCACACGTAGGGCTTGTTGAGCTGGGCGAGCGCGAACGAGACCGCGACCTGCTCGGCCGGTGTCGCGGTCGCCGGGATCCGGTAGTTGGCGGGCAGGCCGTGCGAGCCTGGGGCGGTGTTCGCCGGCGTCCCGCCGGTCAGGGTGCCGCAGGTGGTGGCGGTGGACTCGATCTGGGCGACGATCACCCGGGCGCGGGCCAGGCTGGCCCGGTAGTTGCCGCCGTACACCGTCGAGTAGTTGTTGACGGCGCGCGGGTGGCCGTCGAACGAGGACTGCTGGACGTCCTGCGCCGCCACCCAGGGCGGCTTGGAGCGCCAGCCGCGGTCGGCCAGCAGGGCGCGCATGAACAGCCGGGTCGACGAGGTCGGGTCCAGTCGCTGCGCGACGGCGCCCCAGCCGGTGCGCTGCTGGAAGATCCCGACCGAGTCCATGTTCGAGCCGGTCCCCTGCCCTCTGCCCGAGCCGGGAACGGCCGGGTTGCCGAGCACTCGCAGCCCGGACTCGGCCAGCCCGACGGAGATCGCGACGACGGCCGCGGGGCGGCCGCCCATCTGCTGCGCCACCGCCACGACAGTCCGAGCGTTCTGCGCCTGAGTGGCGTCCAGGCCGGCGACCGGCCCGGTGGACACGCATGCCGCTGGTGTGCTCGTCTGGCTGGCCGGGGCAGGGGCCGAGCCCAGCCCACCGAACAGCGAGATGAATAGGACGAGCGCGCCGAACGGCAGCAGCGCCACGGTGGCGACGATCGCGGTCTTCACACCGAACCCGGCCACTGCGGGGTGCGGAGCGGCGACCACTCGACCGAGGCCGCACCGGTGCGGCCCGCGAAAGACGACCCTGTCACGATGCGATGCTGCGAGCTCGAATCATCTCGGCGGCCGGTTCGGTCAGGATCACCGGTTCGGCAGCGCGGCTGGCCGTGCGCCGGATGGGGTCGGAGATCAGGCGTCGCATGTCGGTTCTGGTGATCGTCGGGTCGATGGCCCGCTTGGCGGCGTGCGCCCAGGCCAGCGCGGTTCGCTGGGAGACGGCCGGCACCTGCAGCACCCCGCAGACCAGCGCGGCGGACGCGCCGAGCCGGGTGGAATGACCGGCGTAGTGCAGCGGCAGCGCGGTCCGGTCCAGGGTGGCCGTGCCCAGAAGCAGCCGGGCGATCAACCGCGCCTCGTGAGGCCGAACGCCGGGTGTGGAGGCCAGCACCCCGCGCAGCCCGCCGCCGCGGTTGCTGTCGCTGTCCCGGGCGTGATCCAGGCGGTGCAGCAGCTTGATCGCCGGGCCGCGGCCGGTGTCCGCCGACAGCAGCAGATCCGCGTCGATCACGCCGATCGTCAGCACCCAGCGGGCATGCTTGGTCAGGTGAACGCCGGTGGCCTGCTCGACCATGGCGGTGACGCGGGGGATGCAGTCCCGCACGTCCGGTTCCTGCGGAGCTACCGCCTCGACGGCGGGCAGGCCCTCGTTGAGGGCTTCTCGCGTCTCTGGCGTCAGCCGGGCCCGCCGGCACCCGTGCGAGTGCAGCCAATCGACCACGTCGGCGATGCGATCGTGCGTCACCCACCCCAGGTCGGTGGGGTCGGTGATCCGGGACGCGGCGGTCCAGCAGTGCACGCACCCGGGCGTGTCGACCGCGGCCGGGGCGATGGCGCCTGCCGGGGCCGTCATCGCCCGCCTCCGGATCGAAGGGGCGAGTCGGAGCCGACGACGGCGTGCAGCGCGGTCCCTGCGGCGCGACTGCGACGGTCGGGAGTGCAGCCGGTTCGAACGCGCCGGTGGCAGTCACCGCCGCCGCAGTGCTGGGCCGCCAAACCGTCGAGGTAGATCACGGATAGAGCTACGGCAAGCATAGGGCGCCCCCAGAGGGTTTGGACATGGCGTAAGCATAGATCTATAGAGCTACGAGAGCGCTATATTGAGCGAGGGTTCATCAATCTGGATCAGTTGTGGATGCGTATAGCATCCGGAGGATGGAGCGTGGGCAGCAGCGAGTCGGGCAGTCCCGGCTGGCCGAGGCGATCCGGGCCCGGCGTTCGGCGCTCGGGCTCACCCAACGCGAAGTCGTCGCCGCCGGCGGCCCAGCGTTGAGCACGCTGCGGCAGATCGAGGCGGCCAAGTCCCCGGGCGGGCTGAGCCGGGAGACCACCCTGGGGCTTGATCGGTCGCTGCGATGGACTCCCGGTACGGCCGCGAAGGTGCTGGCCGGCACGGGCGAGGTCTCGCCGCTGGACACGGCCGGCTGGCCGACGGCGGTGGGGGACTGGGCTGCCTACGTCCAGTACCGGCAGCGGGACGACGAAGTTTCCGCGTCGCCAACCTCGCCGGACGAACGGCCAGGAGCCCCCGGTGTCACGGTCACGGCGGGCCAGAGTCTGGAGAGCTTCAGCGACGCGCAGCTGATCGCCGAGTTGGCGCGCCGGCTGGCCGACCGTCACCCCACCGGCGGCGGCTGAGCTCCGATCTGCCCGGTTCGGCGAGGGCGTCTGCGTGGTCATGCCTCAACCGTGGACTGCGTCACCGCCCGCCAACAGTGACAGCCTCGGGACAGTGCGTGACCGCCGATGTCCGGGCGGTGTCCGGGGCCGGTGCTACCTTGGCCGACGTGGCCAGGAAGGGCACGGAGAAGGGCACCGAGTCGACTCCCGCGTGGGCGAGGCGGCTTCAACGCGAGCGCGAAGCGCAGGGCTGGACAGTCCCGGGGGCCATCGATCATCTTCGGCACGCCGCCTATCCCGTCGAGCTGCCCGACGACGACGCGATGAAGCGGGAATGGACCCGGTGGGAGTCCGGTCAAGTCGTCCTGCCCAGCGAGATGTACCGCACCGCGATCGCGAAGACGTTCCAGTCGATCGCCGCGGCGTTCTTCGACCTTCCCGGCCGGCCGGAGACGTTCGTCCGGCTCACCGAAGAGCAGACGGCCGAGCTCATCCAACGGCTGCGTCATTCCAGCTTGAGCCAGGGCGACATGGATGCGCTGGGGGCCACGGTCGAGCAGCTGTGCACCGACTACGCCTCGGAGCCGGCGCCGGTCGTGTTGGGAAAGGCGCAGACGTGGCTGGAGAAGGTCAACGGCCTGTTCGACAAACGCATCACGTTGTCCCAGCACCGCGACATCCTGACGATGGCCGGCTGGCTGACGCTCCTGGTCGCCTGCCTGCATTACGACACTGGTAATGATCATTCGGCCGAGGTGCTCAAGCGCGACGCGGTGAACCTGGCGGACGAGGTCGGCGACGCCGATATCGCAGGCTGGGCGGCCGAGATCAGAGCGTGGATGGCGCTGACCACCAGCAGCAACCACGCCGCGATCGCCGCCACGCAGGACGGGCTGGCCCGCACCTCCACCCGGCCGGTCGCCGTGCAACTGCACGCACAGGCGGCCCGAGCCTGGGCGCGTGTGGGCAACCGGGAGGAAGCGTTCACCCACATGAACGCCGGCCGGAACCTGCTGGAACACCTGCCGTATCCGGAGAATCCTCGCAACCACTTCCAGGTCGACCCTGCCAAGTGGGACTTCTACGCCATGGACATCTGGCGGCTCGTCGGCGAGTACACCAAGGCCGGTGAGGCGGCCACCGCGGTCATCCTGACCAGCACGGCACCCGACGGCCGGTCGATCTCGCCGATGCGCCTGGCCGAGGCGAAGCTGACCCGTGCCGCCGTGATCGGACACGGGGGCGATGTCGACGGCGCCCTCGAGTTGGCCGGCAGCGCGCTCGACATCGACCGGCGCAGCCTGCCCGCGCTGCTGCTAACCGCACGGGAAGTCGCCACGCAGCTGGCGACGGTGCGTCCGAAGGACGAGGCCGTCCGGGATCTCGTCGCACACATCGACAAGCTGGCCGCCCAGGAGAAGTCCGACCGCACCAACCACTAGCGGTGACGTCAATCAAGAAGAAACGGTTACCGATTTGGTATCTGTTCTGGTTTCACAGTTGGTAACGTGGGGCTATGGGCAGCACGCGCAACTACGCACACGCCCCGCTCGTCCTGGCTCTAGTTGAGGTCCGACACCCACCGTTGCCAGTTCCCACCGTGAGTCAGATCGCCGTGGTCAAGGATGCTCTTCGCGACGTCCTACCGATACCGGCGGAGGAGGCCGTTCACACGTTCGCCGTGGCACCGAACGGTGACGGTAAGTTCAATCCGCAGGTGACCACCCAGCAGATCCGTAGGTTGAGGTCGCGTGACATGCGGACCACCATGACCTTGACGGGCCAATCACTAGCCGTCGAGACAACTGACTACCCGGGTTGGGGTACCTTCCGCGTACTTCTGGAGCGTGCATTGGAGCAGCGCGCCGCGCTCGGAGCGCCCGACGGCGTCACCAGGATTGGCCTGCGCTATGTCAACGAGGTTCGGCTGCCCGACGCAACCGGGTCGCCGCCGAACTGGGGGGACTGGCTCGACCGTCAGGTCGCACCGCTCCAACCGGCGGGCATGGCGGTGTCCGTCGCGCAGCAGCAGTCAACCGTGCTCTTCAACACCGACAGGCTCGGGGACAAGCTGACGCTCAGGTATGGGGCCGTCAATGGGCCGCCGGCGGTGAGCGGAGCAGCGAGGCCGGATGCCCCGGGTCCTGGGTTGTATTTCCTGCTGGACACCGATGCCGCATGGGAACAAACGGGCGAAGTACCGGAGTTTGATCAACAGATGATCCTTGCAACGCTCGACCGGCTGCACGGCGATGTGTCGGATTTGTTCGAATCTGTGCTCACCGACAAGATTCGCGAGGAAGTGTTCGATGGTGACTGACGCAACCTTCGTACGGATCGAAGCGACCGGCGAAGCGTCCCGGTCGTCGGTCGTCGAGCTTCCCGTGTCAATCCCCGCGACCGGCGGGCTCCTGGTCCGAGTCGCCGAACTTGATGCGCGCGCGACCTGGATAGGTGAGGACGTAGCCGCGCTGCACGACGACGTGATCGGAACGGAACTTGAGCGGCGCGCTCGCCAGCATGAGAAGCGCTCGGTGCAGTCGATGCTCATCGACCTGGGTGAGGACGGCTTCTCCTGGCGTGACATAGCCCGCTTGGCAGGCGTTACTGTGCCCGCTGTCCGCAAGTGGCGTCGCGGCGATCGTGCTGCGCCGGAGCGGATCAAGCAACTCGCGAGGGTTTGCGCCGCCATCGACATGCTCCGCGACGCAGGCGTCAACGACGTCGCCAGCTGGTTCGAGCTTCCTTTGAAGGTCGGCGTGTCCGTATCGTGCCTGGACCTGGCTACCGCTGGACGGTTCGACCTCGTCCTCAGGTGGGGCACCAGTCAGCATTCGGTGCCAGCGGAGTCTGTCCTGGGCGACTTCGACCCCGACTGGCGCAGCATGTACGTCGATGACCAGTTCGAGGTGTACCTGGCCGACGATGGGGTGATGTCGATCCGGCCGCGGAGCGAGCCTTGACGGGCTATCAGCTGGAAACGCCGCCCGACCCGGACGACATCTATGAGGCGCGTGGCCCCGACGAGGTGGCCGAGCTCCGCAATCGACCCTTGTTCACCGGCGACGTATTGATCCGGGAGCCGGGTATTGCCGTGTGCCTGCTCCAACACCCATGTGCAATGCGGAGGGGCCCGCAACTGCTCCCCCTCCTACTTACGGGAGCGATCGTTCCCAGCGAAGCGCACCGGACGGAGTGGCGTAACCACACCCCAACTGAGATGCCTTTGCCCGGATTGCCAGGCCTCGGCTCACACCCATCGATCTCGTTCCTCGACCTCGCAACCGTGGATTCCGCCGGCCTCGAGTCGGCGCAGCGAGTGGCGGTTCTCAGCAGGCTCGGCGTCAATTTGCTGATGCAGCGCTGGATCTACCACAACTGCCGATTGGTCGTACCGACGATCACGATCGACGCCGCGGTCAGCGCGCAGCACGAGGAAGCCGACCTGACGATGGAGTGCGTGGACGAGCTGACAGCCACCGGACTGGAAGTTCACCGTGCGCAGCAACTCGCCGACTCGTGGCTGGACGAGCAGAGACCGGACGGCGTGACAATCCGTCACCTGCTGGTGGATCCTCAATCGCGGAGCACCGCTCGAAGATGGATGCGAAACCGCGTGGCCGACTACCTGTCTGATCGCTGAGGCACCTCAACGATCAGTCGGTGTGCTGGCGAGTTGGAGCGCACGTACCTGGGAAGTCCCTCGCGGAGAGTTCCGGACCGATCCGGCGAAGTACAGGGAACGTCATCCGCACAAGCACGACACCCGGCGGGCGGTTGACCCAGGAGGCGCTCCTCGCCCGGCCGCGCCGATCACGGCCGATCTGCATCGATGGCGCTCGCATGCTCGTGCCCCGCGTTACCGTTACCGTCGTTGCTCGACGAGGCGGAATAATCCGCCGGATCGCTCGCTTCTGGCGCTGCGCGTAGCAGCTTGCGTAGCGCGGCTGGCGTGACGGCGAGGATCGTCGCCGCGCGCTGAAGTCCAGCCACGTCGACCAGCGCGCGACGCTCGTCGACGAGCGCGCCCTCCGCCTTTCGAACCTCGGCGTCCAGCGCCTCGAGCGCCCCGGCACGTCGCCGCTTGGCCGCCTCGCCAACGGCGACCTGCCGGAACAGCGACGCGATGGCCGCATCCTCGGCGGCCCGCGACGCACGGATGCGCTCCAGCGCTTCGGGATCAACGGCGGTACGGCTTCGGCGGCTCACGATGGACTGCCCCTTCGGCTCGGCGGCCCGCTTCGGGCCTCTTGCCCATCGCGGTCACTACTGGGTCTGGTACCGGCCTGCGACCGCTGGCACCGGCATGTCACCGTGTACCACCTGGTGACGTCGTGGTGCCGAATGATGACGACCGCAGTCGCCGCCTGCCACCGCGCCACATGTGATGCGGACTCCGCGGCCGCAGCTCGATAACAACCCGTTGGCAGGCCGGCGCCCCGCCGACGCACATCACCGACCTATCGGAGCGCCCATCGGACCTCGTCGAGAACCAGCGATGAGCCCAGCAATTTCAAGCCCACCTGACGGGCCTCATCAGCCGAGCCCGACGCCACCCGCACGCTGCAGCCGATGCCCCCCGTTTCCATTCACCGGCCTCGCCGTCATGCATCCCACATCGGCGGCGACACCGCGAGCCCGAGCACACCACCAGCAGGGCGCCACCCGCCCGATGGCCGGCTCGCCCGACGAGGGCCGCCCCAGCCGACCCCCTCCCAAGATCAAAATCTCAATACACCGTTGGCACTCGAGGCGGCAAGATCACGAGCCGATCGGCACACGACCCCGCCATAGCCCGCAAGGTGACAGCTCCTCTTTCACCTGAAAGGCAAACGACGGTGACGGTTTCGATCCGGCTAATGCGCCTGGGGACCGGGTTCAAGTACCTGATGGAGTCGGTCGCTCGAGGCGACGGGGCAGCAGACCTGTCGTCACCGCTGACCCGCTACTACGCCGAATCCGGCACCCCACCGGGCCGTTTCCTGGGCGCCGGACTGGCCGGTGTGAACGGCGGACAGGGCATCGCCGAGGGCACGCAATGCACCGAGACGATGCTCTTTCACATGCTCGGCGAGGGCACGGATCCCATCACCGGCGAGCAGCTCGGCCGGGTCGCGAAGACGGGCGCAGTGGCCGGATTCGACCTGACATTCTCCGTCCCGAAGTCCATCTCCGTCGCGTGGGCGGTGGCCGATGCGGGCACCCAGGCGGTGATCTATCAGGCGCATCAGGACGCCATCAACCTGGCGATCAGGTACGCGGAGCGGAATGTGTTCTTCTCCCGCTCCGGCGTGCATGGCATCGTGCAGGAGCCGATCCGCGGCGTCCTCGCCGCAGCGTTCGATCACTGGGACTCCCGCACCGGTGACCCCCAATTGCATACGCATGTCGTCGTCCAAAACCGTGCCCAATCGCTGGACGGGACGTGGCGAACCCTGGACTCCCGCACCCTGTTCAAGCACGTCGTCACACTGTCCGCGCTGCACCAGGGCATCCTGCAAGACCTGCTCTCGGCACGCCTCGGATGGGGCTGGGACCCGCACCAACGGCGCCACAGCCACGCCCCGAAGTGGGAGGCCCGCGGCGTCGCCGACGAGCTGATGGCCGAATTCTCCACTCGCACAGAGCAGATCGAACGCGACGCCGACGCCGCCGTCCAGCGGTTCATCGACGCGTACGGCCGGCGGCCCACCGACGTGGAAGTGATGCGCATTCGCCAGATCGTCACCCTGCAAACCCGGCCGGACAAGCAGCACCGCTCCCTCGCCGAGCAGACGCAGGAATGGCGGGAACGTGCGCGGCCCTTTGTCGGTGAGGACACCGTCGCTTGGGTGGCAACGCTTCGGGACCGCAACGATCTGCCGGCGCTGCGATCCGACGACCTGCATGACGGCATCCTGACCGACCTCGCCCGCGTCACCCTCTGGGCGGTCGCGGACCGTCGGGCCACGTTCCACCGCGCGAACCTGCTCGCCGAGATCCACCGCCAACTGCACGGCATCCGGTTCGCCGATCCGGCCGAACGGATCACCGCCGGGGAGCGCACCGCCGACTTCGCCCAACAGCAGTGCACCCAACTCACCGTGCCCAGCAGACACTATGTACCCGCCAGCTTCCGCCGCCCGGACGGCGTCTCTAAGTTCACCGGCCAGGCCGCCACGATCTACACCACCGCTACTCTGTTGGACGCCGAATCCCGCCTGCTGGCCGCCGGACGCGCCACCACCGGACCGACCGTGTCCATCCAGACCGTCGCCGCCGTCGCGGACGCGCCCCTGGCGTCGAACGGGCGACTCATGTCGACCGATCAGGCCGTCGCCGTGGAGAAGATCGCCACCTCCGGGCGCGTGCTGGACGTACTCGTCGGGCCCGCCGGCACCGGTAAGACAGTCGCCATGGCCGCCCTACGAACCGCCTGGGAAACCGAACACGGCCCGGGCTCGGTGATCGGATTGGCCCCGTCCGCCGTAGCGGCGCAGGTCCTCGCCGACGACCTGGATATCGCCACCGAGAACACCGCCCGCTGGCTCACCGAAGCCCGCCGGGTACCCGACCTGGCCGCGACTATCGCCGAGCTGCAGCACAAGCTCGCCGACGCTGGCCACCCCGCGACCAGGCGACGCCTGCACGACCGTATCGCGCACCTCCGCGCCGAAACGAACCGCTGGCAGGTACATCCATCGCAGCTTGTGATCGTCGATGAGGCATCCCTTGCCGGCACCTTTGCCCTCGACGAACTGGTCAGCCAGGCGACCTATGCGGGCGGAAAGGTCGTACTGGTGGGGGACTGGGCACAACTGTCCGCGGTCCAGGCCGGCGGCGCCTTCGGCATGCTCGTCGCCGACCGTGAGCTCGCCCCGGAACTGACCGACGTCCGCCGCTTCCAAAACGCCTGGGAGAAGGCCGCCTCCGTCCGCCTCCGCATCGGCGACACCCGCGCCATCGACACCTACCTGCGACACGACCGCATCCAGTCCGGCACCCGTGACGAGGTCCTCGACGCCCTCTACACGGGGTGGAAGCACGACACCGACGCTGGCCAGACGTCGCTGATGATCGCCGGTGACGCGGACACCGTCGCCGACCTCAATCGCCGCGCCCGCGCCGACCGCATCGCCGCAGGGCAGGTCACCGAGGCCGGCCTAGACGTCATAGCGGGGGTCGCAGGCGTCGGCGATGTGGTCGTCACCCGCCGCAACGACCGCACCCTGACCACCGGACGCTCCTGGGTCAAGAACGGCGACCGCTGGACCGTCACCACCACCAACACGGACGGCTCCATGACCGTCCAGCGCGCCAGCGGCAGAGGGCGGGTCATGCTGCCCGCCGACTACGTCCGAGAACACGTCGAACTCGGTTACGCCTCCACCGCGCACCGCGCGCAGGGCCGCACCGTCGACACTGCACACGCCGCCGTCTCCGTGACCACCACCCGCGAGGTCCTGTATGTCGCCTCCACTCGCGGGAGGCAGTCCAACCGGCTGTACGTGGACCCCTACTACGACCCCGCCGCCGACACCTCGCACCTGCCCATCGAGCCGCAACCCGTCGAGGAGGTCCTCGCCCGGGTGCTGGGCAACGTCGGCGCCGACCTCGCTGCGCACACCATCGCGCACCGCGAACGGGAACACGCCGAGTCCATTGCCACGCTCGCTGATGAGTACCTGACAATCGCGCGCGAAGCCCAGGCCGGACGCTGGGACGAGCTGATTGCTCGGTCCGGGCTCACACCGGATCAGGTCCAGGCGGTGACGGAATCACCCGCTTATGGGCCTCTGCTGGCCGGGCTGCGCACCGCCGAATCCCGCGGACTGGACGTCAACGCTGCCCTTCCCGCGCTGGTCGCGCAGCGCACCCTTATTGGCGCCGAGGACGTCGCCGCAGTCCTGCACGAACGCATCGCCCGCTGGGCCACCACCGCGGGCGCCGACCGGGCGACCCGGAACCGCAGCATCGTCGGGCTCGTCGCCCGAGCCGATGGCGTCACCGACCCCGACATGCAGCGTGCTCTCGCCGAACGCGCCCAGGCGATGGAGCAGCGCGCGCAGGTCCTCGTCGACCGAGCCCTGGCGGCCCGCGAACCGTGGATCGCAGCTCTCGGCGCGCCGCCTGCCGATCCTCGGTCCGGCGCGGCCTGGGCGCACGAGGCACGCACCATCGCCGCGTTCCGCGAACTGCACAAGGTCGCCGGCGACACCCCCGCATCGCTGAACGATGGTGGCGGATCGCTCATGGCGCTTGGAGACGCCCGCGCTGCCATCGCCGCCTGGCACCGAGCCGAGGCCATCACCGTGGGGACCGACCGTCGGCCCTCGGGGGCACCATCAACGGTGACAGAGCCGGTCGCCGTCGCTCCCGTCATGGAGGTGTAGCCATGCTCACGAAACGGAAGATCCGGCCGTGGGAGTCCGCCATCCGGCAGCAGGCCTACGACAACGCCCGCGCCCTTGCCGTCGCCATCGTCGCCGGCACCGCCTGGATGCCGCCGCCCTACGACCTCGGCATCGTCCTCGAACCCGGCGAAGTCGTGTGCCACCGCTGCCCGGCGACGTACCGCTGGCGTGGCGCCGAGACCTGGACCGTCCAACACACGTCGTACAGGGGCCGCCGGTCGGTCGCTCGCCAGGTCGTCGCGCCGTACATGTACTGCTTGGGGACGACCGACTGGGTCGTGACGAATCGCCGTCTTACCACCCGCGCACCCGACGGCCAGGTCATCTCGATCTACTGGGCGGCCGTCGCCGGCCTGACGGTCGATCTCGCTGCCGAAGTCGTGGTCCTCGACGGCAGTCATGGCTATCACGGCGAACTCTCCGGCCCCGCCATCGCCCCCATCGCTGTCGCCGCGATCGCCTGCCGACACGGCCTTCCCGGGCTCGTCGATCACCCGGCGCTGAGCGCGCTGCGGAGCAGAGTTGCGGCGGTATGACCAACCGCGATTGATCCGGACGACCCCGCGGTGACAGTTCGGCTAGCATTGTCGGCAACCTGCCGCCATATCCGATGCGCGCCCGTCGGCGACGGCGGCTAATCTGAGTCTGATCACGAGCGGTCGTGTCTGGGTCGGGGTGCCGCTCAGACGCGGGCGGAGGGTGACCGGGCTGTGAAGAGTTCCGACCTGGCGGCAGTACGCCGGGCGCTGTGGGGTGCGGCGGACGAGTTGCGGGCGAACTCGAAGCTGACCGCGGTCCAGTACCGTCAGCCGGTCCTCGGGTTGATCTTCCTCGCGTACGCCGAGTACCGCTTCGAGGAGGTCCGGCCGGAACTCGAAGCGGACGCCACCGCGCGCAACCCGGTGACCCGGCAGGACTACAAGGCCAAATCGGTGCTGTTCGTCCCGGACGCCGCCAAGCTGTCCGCGCTCGTGGCGCTCCCCGAGAACCTTGACCTCGGTGAGGCCGTCGACGTCGCCATGACCGCGATCGAGAACGCCAACCCCGAGCTGAAGGGCATCCTGCCCCGCGGCTATCAGCGGCTCGACCGGTCGACGCTCATCGAGTTAGTGCGGCTGTTCGCGCCGCTGCCACGCCAGCTGGACGGTGACGCGTTCGGGCTGATCTACGAGGACTTCCTGTCGAACTTCGCGTCGCAGGAAGGTCGCCTCGGCGGTGAGTTCTTCACGCCGTATTCGATCGTTCGGTTGATCGTTGAGGTGATCGAGCCGTACCACGGGCGAGTGCTCGACCCGGCGTGCGGCTCCGGCGGCATGTTCGTCCAGTGCGCGAAATTCGTCGAGCGACGTCACGAGTCCGCCACTCGACAACTGTCGATCTTCGGAACCGAGAAGACAGAGGAGACGGTGCCGCTGGCGAAGATGAACCTGGCAATGCACGGCCTGTCCGGCGACATCCGCCTCGCGAACACCTACTACGAAGACCCGCACAAGGTCGCTGGGTCGTTTGACTTCGTGATGGCCAACCCGCCATTCAATGTCGACAAGGTCGACAAGAGCAAACTGGCCGCGCCGGCCCGGTTCCCGTTCGGGCTGCCAAAGCCGGACAACGCCAACTACCTGTGGATCCAGACCTTCTACTCCGCGCTGAACCCGGCGGGCCGGGCCGGGTTCGTCATGGCGAACTCCGCGGGTGACGCCGGCCACTCCGAGCGCGATATCAGGCAGAAGCTCGTCGAATCTGGCGCGGTCGACGTGATGATCGCCATCGGCACCAACTTCTTTTACACCGTGACCCTGCCGGTGACACTCTGGTTCTTCGACAAGGGGAAGGCCGGCACCGATCGGGAAGACGAGGTACTGTTTATCGACGCCCGGCACCTGTACCGGCAGATCGACCGGGCACACCGAGATTTCCTTCCCGAGCAGATCGAGTTCCTCGCCAACATCGTTCGCCTGTACCGGGGCGAAGACGCCGAGATCGCCGACGGCAGTGACGTCCTTCTCAACGAGCACTTCGGTGTCGGCAAGTACGTCGACGTCCCCGGGCTGTGCAAGATCGCCACCCGGGCCGAGATCGAGAAGCAGGGTTGGAGCCTGAACCCCGGTAGATACACCGGAACCGCCCAGGTCGAGGACGACGGTGACGACTTCACCGAGAAGCTCGCGGAGCTGTACGAAGAGTTTTCGCGTCTCACCGACGAAGCCGATGGCCTGCGCGTCAAGGTCGATGGCGCTGTCCAAGGGATCTTGGACGCATGAGCGGCTCGATTCGCCTGCCGTTTCACCTATCTCCGGATGGGGTAGATCCACCGCCAGGATGGTCCGTCACGCGGATTGTCGATGCCTACGAGCAGCTCCCGGTTGGACGCCGCTATGACAGCAAGAGTGTTTCGGAAAATGGGCGTGTCCCCGTAATTGACCAGTCGCTGCATGGCGTACTTGGCTACCACGATGCAGAACCGGGTATCGTGGCGTCTCCACAAGGCCCGGTTGTAACCTTTGCCAATCACACCTGCGCCATGCGCGTCATGACCTCGCCCTTTTCTGTAATCCAGAACGTGTTTCCGATGGTCGGGCGGGACGGTGTTTGCGACACTCGTTACCTCTACTACGCGACAAACGGACGTCAGTCCACTGAGGACTACAAGGGCCATCATCCAGCGTGGCGCAACAGTTTCATTGAACTACCAGACCTCCGGATCCAACACGCGATCGTCGAAATGCTCGAGCCATTCGACGACTTGATCGAAAACAATCGGAGGCGGGTCGAGGTGTTGGAGGAGATGGCGCGGGCAATTTACCGGGAGTGGTTCGTCTACTTCCGCTTCCCCGGCCACGAGAGAGTCGACTTGGTCGACTCCGCGCTCGGCGTCATCCCCGCCGGATGGGTGGTGAGCACGTGCGGTGATGAACTCGCCTTCATCGGTGGAGGAACGCCGTCGAAGAAGGTGGAGACTTTTTGGGACAGCGGAACAGTCCCGTGGTATACCCCAAGCGACCTTACAAAGGAGCGATGGCGTTATGCGGCACCACCGGAATTGAGAATCACTGAAGCTGGCGTAGCGAAAAGCTCGGCTCGCAAATTCCCCTCGGGCTCTGTGCTTATGACCAGTAGGGCCACATTGGGAGTCCTTGCGATCGCCACCGCAGAGGCCACGACCAACCAGGGGTTCATCGTCATGCTGCCCGACGGTCGCTGGTCGCCCGGGTACATCAGGGAGTGGCTGGCCGCTCACGAGGTTGAGCTCGCTGCGATCGGTACTGGCGCCACGTTCAAGGAGATCACTAAGGGTGCGCTAAAGCGGTTCCCCCTCGTTGTCCCCTCCCGCAATGTGCTGGATGAGCATCGCCGCGCGACAGACCCACTGGAGGCGGAGATTGAGAACCTTGAGCGCGAGATCCGCGTTCTGAGCGGGCTACGTGATCTCTTGCTGCCCAAGCTGGTGACGGGTCAGATCGACATTTCAACACTGGATCTTGATGTCATGGTCGAGGGTGCGGTGGCGTAGGTGGCGGGTGCGTACACCGAAGCCGGGCTGGTCGAAGGGCCCAGCTTGGAGCTTCTTGAGGACCTCGGGTGGACGCACGTCAACGCCTTTGAAGAGCATTTCGGTCCGACAGGCACGCTGGGTCGCGACACGCAGCGCGATGTCTTTCTGACCCATCGGCTCCGGGACGCCTTGCTCGGATTGAACCCGCTGGTTCCCGACGCGATTCGGGAGGAGGCGCTGAGTGCTATCACCCGAGATCGGTCGTTGATGGATCGCGTTCGCGCGAACCGGGAGGTCTACGACCTGATCCGCGACGGCTACAAGGCCGAGTGGGAGGAGAACGGGGAGCTCAAGTTCGCCACCGTCACCTATATCGACCTCCGCGTGGCCGACCGCAACGACCTGCTCGCGGCATCGCAGATCTGGATCACCGGCGACCTGCACAAGCGTCGTCCGGACACGGTGCTGTTCATCAACGGCATCCCGCTCGTGCTGTTGGAGTTCAAGGAGCCGAACAAGCCTGTCAAGAGCGCCTACGACGACAACCTCACCGACTACCGTGACACCATTCCGGCGCTGTTCATCCCCAACGCGCTGGTTTTGCTGTCCAACGGCGGCGAGGCGAAGGTCGGCTCCACGTTCGCGCCGTGGGACTATTTCACCGACTGGATGGTCATCGACGCGGCCGGCAATCGTGGCGTCATCGCCTTGGACACCGCCTTGCGGGGCACTTGCACACCGCATATCCTGCTGGACCTGATCGAGAACTTCGTCGCGTACCTGGAGCGGCCCGGCGGGCTGATCAAGGCCGTAGCACGCAGCCACCAGTACCACGGCGTCAACGCCGCCATCGAGAACCTGCATTCGGTCCGATCGACCGGCGACAAGCGTTTGGGCGTCTTCTGGCACACCCAGGGCTCCGGCAAGTCGTTGTCGATGCTGTGGTTCACGCAGAAAGTGCTGCGGCAGGTCGTCGGCAAGTGGACGTTCGTGATGGTCACCGACCGCCGAGAACTGGATGTTCAGTTGCACGGCGAGTTCGCCGACGCGGGCGCCATCTCCCGGGAGGCGCAGGTGCACGCCGACTCGATCACGAACCTTCGTGAGCTGCTGGCCGCCGACCACCGGTACGTCTTCACTCTCATCCAGAAGTTCCAGACCACGCGGGATGAGCGCGAGATGCCGGTACTGACCGAACGTGACGACGTCATCGTCATCACCGACGAGGCGCACCGCAGCCAGTACGACACACTCGCGCTGAACATGCGCCGCGCACTGCCGAACGCATCGTTCATGGGGTTCACAGGCACACCCCTGGTCGTCGGCGAGGAACTCACGAAGCAACAGTTCGGTGGCTACGTCAGCGTCTACAACTTCCGCGCGTCCATCGAGGACGGGTCGACTGTCCCGCTGTACTACGAGAACCGCATCCCGGAGCTGCAGCTGGTCAACGCCGACTTCGCCGACGAGCTCGACGCGCTGCTGGAGGAGGCCGAACTCGACGAGGACGCCGAAGGCCAACTGGCCCGGATGTTCGGCAAGCAGTACATGTTGCTGACCCGTCCCGAGCGACTCAAGCGGATCGCCAAGGATCTCGTCACCCACTTCGTCGGCCGCGGCTTCACTGGCAAGGCGATGTACGTCGGCCTAGACAAGGCCGCCGCGGTTCGCATGTACGACCTGGTCAAGGATGCCTGGGCCGAGCATCTCGCCGAGCTGCAGGCCCAGCACGATGCACTGCCCGAGCTGGAACGACCGTGGCTGGCCAGCCGCATCGAGCTGATGGAAACCACCGACATGGCGGTCGTCGTCTCGCAGAGCCAAAACGAACTGGCCCACCTCGACGCGCTCGGACTGGATATCCGCCCGCACCGATACCGAATGAACACCGAAGACCTGGCCGAGAAGTTCAAGGACGCAGGTGACCCGCTGCGGATCGTGTTCGTCTGCGCCATGTGGATGACAGGGTTCGACGCCCCCAGCGTGTCGACCATCTACCTGGACCGGCCAATGCGCAACCACACCCTGATGCAGACCATCGCTCGCGCCAACCGCGTCTTCCCCGACAAGGACAACGGCCTGATCGTCGACTACGTCGGCGTCTTCCGGAACCTGGAGAAGGCCTTGGCGATCTACGGCGCGGCGAGCATCGGTGTGGAGGTCGGCTCGCCCATCGAGATTGTCGACGAGCTCGCGGCCGCACTGGAGGTATCGGTCGGCGAGGTTGCCTCGCTGTGTGCTTCGGCTGGCGTGGATTTGGTGGCGTTACGCGACGCCACAGGGTTTGCGCACATCGCGTTGCGCGACGCGGCCGTTGAGGCGCTGCTGGTCGACGAGGCGACCCGGATCGGCTTCATGGACGCTGCTCGGCACGTGCGCAAGCTGTTCAAGGCGCTGCTACCTGATCCGAAGGCTGCCGCCCAGCAACGCACCGTGGCAGCTATCCGGGTGCTGGCCGAACGCATCGCGGACGTGACCAGGCCGCCGGAGGCAGACATCTCAGCGGTCGCCGACGCGGTCGACGCGCTGTTGGACCGGTCGGTCGGTGCGGAGGAATACGTGATCCGTGCGGCCGCCCAAGGAACCAACCCGGATCCGCTGATCGATCTGTCGCAGATCGACTTCGACGAGATGGCCAAGAAGTTGGCCGGCCGCACACGGGCTGAGACCGATCGGCTTGCCCAGCTGCTCAAGTCGCGTGCAATCTCTGCGGCCCGGCGCAACCCTACGCGCTACAACCTGGTGCAGCGGATAGAAGACCTTATTGCCGAATACAACGCGGGCAGCATCAACATCGATGAGTACCTGCGGCGACTGATCGAGCTGTCCAAGACGCTCACCGACGAGGAACAGCGCGCAGTTGCTGAGGGCCTGACCGAGGAGGAACTAGCGATCGTTGACCTCCTCACCAAACCAGATCCGGTCCTCACACCCGTGGATCTGGAGACCGTGAAGAGGAGTGCCAAGAAGCTGCTGGCGCACCTGCACGACAAGCTCGTCCTCGACTGGCGCCGCAAGGCCGACGCATCCGCCGATGTCTTGGTGACCATCAGGCGGTCGTTGGACGAGGATCTACCGGCAGACCCGTATCCTCCAGAAGTTTTCGACGCCAAGGTGCAGATGGTCTACGACCACGTTCTCGCCGCGTACCAGGATGACGGCTCCAGCGTCTTCGTCGAGACGAAGCCGTCGCACGATCTCGGACCCTATGTCCCCATTCCGGCGATGAAGATGGACGTCGATCGCATCTCTGATGCAGTCGTAGCTCGGATCCGTACTGACCCCGATTTCGCCGCCCGGGTTGCCGCTGATCTCGATGCGTTGAAATATGGCCGACTGTAGGTATAGTCATGACGCCTTCGTCCCCATCACCCGTTTGGTTGTTTGGCAGGCGATTGCGTTGTGACGAGTTCAAATCGGAAATTGGCGCCGCAAGGCGGTAGAGGTTTAGGGGCCGATTCAGATGGGATAAATTATGAACCATGGCGAGGCCGTGGTAAAGGATAGGGCTATCTCGTTGCAATTGCCGATGTCACTGTTCGGTCGGATGGACCGTGGCTGACAGGTAGCCCAATGCCCTTGGTGGCGCGCCAGCGCGGGATTACGGAACGCGTCGCCTGCGGTCCGGCGCAATTTCATAGTGCAGTGGATGGGAGCGCTTCTATCGGATCGGAGCAGCGTCAGACCGTTGGCAAATTTGTGTTGCAGATCGTGAACAACCCGGCGACAGACCGCTCTCGATCACTTACGTGGCAGTGCCCCTGGGAAGGAAGAGTCGCAATTATGCGCAAAAATTTAGCGCCAGACAAAGTCAAGCTCGCTGTCGTGAGAGCGATAATGGCAACATTCGACCGTAGCAAGTGGCTCGAATTGGGTTTGCTAACCGGAACGCTGGATGCAGTTTCCGGTCATCGCCGGCTGTTGCGAAGCCTGGACTTCGGAGACGACGATTATCAAGCAAGCATAATCGAGGTGATGCCCGCCGTACTGGGTGAACGCCGCCACAATATGGGTCATTCAGAATTCACGAACTTGACCGCCGTCGAGGAGTATATTGGCTTGCCCGACTGGCTGCGGAAGAACGATGCGCGGCTGTTCGACGAACTTTACGGCGGCAGCGGAACTCACGAAGCTGCCACTGACGAACTCCAGGTCGCGGCGCAAGCGTTGGGGCTTACCGATGTGGACGAACACGCTGCCCGGATTCGTCGAGGTTTGCGGGAGGATCCGCCTCAAGCGATAGGGTCCGCCAAGGAGCTCCTCGAGACTGTATTCAAGGCGATCCTTGGGCTGTCTGGCGGCGGCAAGGATACAAGGCTGGACCTGCCGCAGCTGGCCAAGAGCGTGAACGTGAAGCTTGGACTCGATGATCAGGGGCGGCGTGGTGGGGAGCCGGGTGCCAAGCAGCGTCGTGGTGTGCTCAAAGGTCTCAACTCGATCGTCGACGGAATTTCCGAGATTCGAAACGAGGGGTTTGGAACCGGCCATGGTGTGTTTGAACGTCCCGAGCTTGACATAGCAACGGCACGCCTCGTAGTCACAGCTGCGGCCGCCGCGGCGACGTTCTACATCGAGATAGCCGCTCTTGAACGACCCGCGCCGCGCTTACCGCGGGTCGAATGGTGATCCGGCTCGTCCATCAGGGGTTGAACCACGCCGGCCAATGCCGCGAGCGTCCAGTGCCCGAGCAGTACAACATCGACGGCGAACGGGGTGCCCGGAGGCTCCGGGGCAGTTTGCGGGAGCGCTGAGGGCCGGAATATAGACCGCCAGAGTCCCGGCTTGTGGACGGCAGGAGGCACCGGCACTTGCAGCCGGTTCGCCAGGCGGTGCGGGCGGCGGGCCGAGCGTATTCGTCGGCAATGACGCCACATCGCCAGGTCAGGTCGCAGATTCCCAAAACGCGCGATTGACATCGGCCTCCTGTTGGGCGCGGAACGCCGCGTCCGCCCGAGCCTGTCCGTCTGCCTCTGAGTTTGCCTCGCGGATGGCAACATCGATGGCGGGGTAAGCAGACTCCAGTGCCGCGACGACGTCGCCCACTGCGCCCTCAATGACAAGCTCGTTCGACGCCTTCGTCACCTGAACGTACGGAGATGGTGAGTCGAGCAGCGCGGACCAGTGTTCGACCCGGATCGCTGAAGCCCGAATCGTCAGGCTGAGCGTGGTCAGGCGGATTCCGCTCCATCGCGCAGCGAGGATCCATTCGGGTAGCTGCCAGCCGTTCAGGACGGCTTCCGCGGCTACCCGGTCGGTCCGTTCCCGCTCCCAGACTTCGGCGAGACGCAGCGCCTCTGCTTCGGCCGATTCGAGTGCCGCGACGAGTGCCCGCCGAAACGCGGCCATCGACTCCAACGGGATGTCGTAGACCCGCACCCGCCCGTCGTCCAGCATTCTTGGCCGTGGCTCCCAGGCGCGCCACAGTTCGCGTTCCAGCGCGGCCTGCCACCGGTGGTACACAGGATCGTCGGGAACATTCGTGAGTTCGATGGTCAGGTCAAAGTGACCGCTACCCGGTCGTCCTGGCCTGGACTGGAGGCCAGTAATCGTCGTGGACGTCCGAGGATCTGTGCGAACGATCCGGCGTGCTGCAGCGGCCCGAAGCGCCCGGTTCTGCGGCCAAGTACGCGAGAAGGATTCCCAACTGACGATCCACCAGAAGACGTACGCCCGAGCGCGCACTACGTCATCCGCGTTGCAATGGTCGGCTTCCCTCACCGCCAATAGGAACCAGCGCGTATCAGCAGAAGAGGATGCGAAGGTACTGGCCGAATCGGCGGCAACGAGTTCCTTCACCGATGTGCGGAGCCATTTGATGATCTTCTCGTCGTCGATGAGCCCCCCTCGGCTCGCTTTGTGGGAAGCCGAAGGCGCGCTGCGCCATCCACCGCTGCGTGGCTGTCTGCTGCATCTGCTCCAGTAGTCGCATCGCATCCGGGTACCGTCCGGCGTTCAGGTGCTCGCCAACCTGGCGCATGTCCTGGGACAGATCCTCGGTGGCGATCGCCTCAGCCAGCACCACCTCAGTCAGCTCGACCTCGTAGATGCGGCTAACGAGTGTGCGTACGAATTCATCCACCGCCGGCAAGAAGCGCCGAAGCTGGTCCGGGTCCGTTGGGATCCCCTCGTGCTGAGCAGAGTTCCGGCACCGACGAAGTCTTCGAATCTCCACTAGATGCGGAGGTTTCGGCGGTCCGGCTGCTTCGCATGCCAGCTGAATCAACGCCTCATGACTCGGCTCCTTGGTCTTGACGAGGTTCTGCGAAACGGCTGCCATGTACATGACGTGCTCTACGACCGCGTCGAGGTCGACGACAGCTGCCGTGCGGTCAACATGCCCCGCGCGGCCGACGACTTGGTGTGCACGTTCGAGCATCGAGCGGAGCTGGACGAGTTCTTCGGCGTCTTCCGGTGATATGGACATGGGCAGAGCCTACGAAGACTGGGCACTCGGGCTTGGGGTAAATCGGTACTGGCTTCACCCGAAATCGATTGCGCGCATCGTACGGCAGCAAGTCGGATCGGATCTTGTCGTGGTGACAAGTTGGGTGACACCCGCTGGCGTCCGGGTGCGTTCTGGGGGCACCATGAAGGAGATGAACCCGCAAGTCATCAGGACGTTGCAGGATTGCTGGGAACACCGTCCCCCCTGCCTGAAAGGCGGAAGATCGGCTGGCAGGCTGCGCTTCCTCTTACATCCGTGCGTCGTCTCAGTTTCAGTCTCAGTTTGCTCTCCGCCGCTGTGCATCGTGGCAACTCGTTCCAGGACGTTGTCCCAGGTCACGGCCCATGCTGACACTCTCCGACACCCCCCGCTCAGAACTCGAAAGCGCGTGAGGGGGCAACTCCTCCGTGGGTTCAAATCCCACCGCTACCGCCATCGGTTTTCGCCGCCCCGGTCAGCGTTTTCCCAGGTCAGCGACCACCCTCCCGATCAAGCATCAAGATCGGTTTCTCCGTCTGCCCTTAATTTGCCCACATCTGCTGACGCGACTGCGTGATCCAGCGCGATCGCAACGGCGGAGCCTGTCAAGCTTTTTGAGACACGGTCTTGCTGGGTTTAGTGAGTCGGATCCTCCTTCGGCTGGTCGGGTTTGTTGATCCAGGCAGTGGTGGGCAGTGTCGGCGGTTGCGGCGGTTTGTGCAC